>Ga0210003_1000522_pt1 | contig 34446 bp, 28 predicted proteins | sample LantaG_FD_182804 | JGI IMG/M metagenome (GOLD analysis project Ga0210003, IMG submission 182804) | Deep subsurface microbial communities from Baltic Sea to uncover new lineages of life (NeLLi) - Landsort_02402 metaG (SPAdes) (version 2) | ecosystem: Environmental > Aquatic > Marine > Oceanic >...
ATGGTCGGTGAGAACCGCCATACCGCCCGTCCGGCAGACAAAGCCGCCGTTTAAATCGGCGACTTCGATATAGGGCTTGTCCTCCAGGCCGATTTTTTCCGCCAGCAAATCATCGAGCCGCTCCGCCTGGCCCCGGCTGTCGGTAGCGATAAAATAGCTCATCCGCTCGGAGTTAAATTCTTTGAGGGTGTTTTCCAGCAGGTCCAGCCGGGAGCCGAACGCCGGGTGGGGCTGACAGTCGAACGAGATGACCTCCTCCCGCCCACCGCGGAAAGGCACGTAATCGATAAGCGCGGCGCCGTCCAAAACGGTATCCACCCGTCCAGCGGCGGCGTAGTAATCTTCGGGTCGGGGCAAAACACTGATACGTTTTATCAGCCGGTCGTATAACTGCTTGGCCTCGTCTATGAACGATTCGATTTCATCTTTCATCCCGTTCTTATCATGTACGAAAACGATGTTGTCGTCGGCGATATAATCAAGAAAGGAACCCTGCTCGATACCGAACAAAAGCGAGAGCCATTCCAGACCGGGCAGTTCCGGGTCGTTGATGTAGCGGGCGCGGATGAAGTCGGCGTCCGGCTCCGGTAATCGTTCGAGGTACTTTTCCAATGTGTCCTGGGTGATGGGGATTTCCCGGCGGGGGATTATCTGCACCCGGTCGAGATGGCCGATAGTCCGCTGGGTGGCGACCTCGAACTGCCGGATAGTGTCCACCTCGTCGCCGAAAAACTCCACCCGCACCGGCGCTTCGGAACCGGGTGTGAACAGGTCAATCAAACCGCCGCGGCGGGCGAAATCGCCGACCTCCTCGACCAGGCGAACCGGGCGGAAACCGAGATTGAGCAGGTGTTCGACCAGTTCGTCGATATTGGTTTCCTCCCCCTTTTTGATATCCACCAGGTTGGCTTTCAAAACCGGGATAGGGATTGTGGGCTCCACCAGGGCGCGAATCGGGCAGACCACCACAGCGTACGAATTATCGAGCAGCCCGGCCAGCGAGGAAATGCGCCGGCCCATAATCTCCCCCACCGGAGCCTTGAAATCATAAGGTAAAATCTGCCGTGAGGGAAAATGGCCGACCTTTTTTCCCCCCATCAAAAACACCAGGTCATCGTAAAGGTCATTGGCTATCTCGGAATTGCGGGTGATGACCACCAGGGGACGGGTAATTTTCGACGACAGGGCTTTTAAAAACAGCGATTCGGCGCAACCGGCCAGACCGGTAACCCGCAACCGCGGCTTTTCATCTTCCTCGAACGCCCGTACCAGTTTTTGAAACGGGGCGTAGTTCTGCCAGCAACCAAGGATATTATCCAGGCGAGTTTTAACGTCAGAAAGGCGGGTATCCATCGAAAATCGTACCTGTTGTTAAATCAACACAAAAGCCCCGGTAAAAAAATTACCGGGGTATCGCCAAAATTTTATGTAATATATAAAAAACTCAGCTTAATTCCAGTATTAAGTTAAGCCTAATGAATTTTTTATCGAAAATTATAATTCGGCCATCAAATCGGCGCCGACTTCGACCTGGTCATACTGCTTCTCTCGGGCTTCATACAGCACCAGGATACTTACCCGACGATTGCGCGGGTCGTTTGGATTTTCAACAATCATGGGGAACTTGTCCGAGTAGCCGCGGACTTCCCGCACCTGGCCCTGGTACAACCCTGAAACATCCATCAGTTGCCGGGCGGAATTAGCCCGGTCAGCCGAAAGCTCCCAGTTTGAATAACCGGTCTGGCTGGTGTAGGCGGCGTCGGTATGCCCCTCGACAACCAGGTGGTTGTTCAACTGCCCCAGTTCCTTGGCGATAGTGACGAGAATGATGGCGCTTTTCTGCAGCAGTTTGGAGGAACCGGGTTCAAAGAATGCCGGTGAGTTCTCGGATTCGTTTAGAATAATCCGCAGGCCTTCGGAAGTCATCTGGACCTTGATATTTTTCTTGAGGCGGTCGAAAACTCGCTGTTTTTTAAGTTCTTCGAGAATATTTTTAGCGGTCATGGTCAACTGTTTCTTTTCTTCGCTGCTGGGTAAAAAGCTTTCTTTTTCCTGAGTCTTAATCAGGCCGATATTCTCCTTCTCGTTTTGAATAGCTGCATCGCTGCCTTTGAGGACACCGGAGCGGCCTTTCTGATTGAATTTGCCGGGGTCGCGGAAATATCCGGCCACCGATTCCTTGACCTCGTCCGATTGCCCTACCAGCCACATCACCAGGAAAAAGGCCATCATGGCCGTCATGAAATCGGCGAAAGCCACTTTCCAAGCGCCGCCGTGATGACCGCTGTGGCCGTGCTTCTTCCTTCTGATTATAATCGGTTGCTGTTCTTCAGACATAACTCAGCTATCTTTTCTTGGTTTCGTTACAGGCGGTTTCCAGTTCCAGGAAGCCCGGCCGAACCTCGCTGTATAGAGTACGGCGGGCAAATTCCACCGCTATCACACCCGCCACTCCCTTGTGGAAAGAAAGCAGGGCATGTTTCATGCAGGCCAGGTACTGCTTTATTTCGTTGTTGCGGTGCATCAGGCTCTTGGAAAGCGGCCCGACAAAACCGTAACAGCCCAGAATACCCAAAAAGGTACCGGTTAACGCCACCGCTACGTGATGGCCGATTTCCTCCGGGGGACCGTCGATAGCTGCCATCGTAATAACCACCCCCAATACCGCCGCCACAATACCGAGGCCGGGCAGGGAATCGGCGGTAGTGTTTAAGGCGTCCACCGATCGACCCTCATCTTCATGAAGGATTTCAATATCGCTTTCCATAAGGTCTTCAAGGTCGTACGGCTGTATCGAGCCGGAGATAATGACCCTCATCGTGTCGGAAAAGAAATCCACCGCCTGGTGATTGCTCAAAAACTTGGGGTAACGTTTCAAGATATCGCTTTCTTTGGGGTGTTCGATATGATTTTCCAGACCGACCAGACCGTCGCGGCGCGCAACGTTAAAAATTTCATACATCATAACCAGCAGGTCCAGATAGTCCTTTTTGGAAAAACCGCCGCCGAAAATACCGGTAATTTGTTTTATCATGGTTTTCATTACCGAAAGAGGCGTGGCGATAATAAGAGCGCCGAGGGCCGCCCCGCCGATTATAAACAATTCCATCGGTTGCCACAAGGCCAGGGCCTCCCCCCCTTCCATGATAAAACCGCCGATCACACCGACCATTACAATAACTGCACCGACTATTGTAAGCATATCTTATTCTAACCCATTTTTTTTAAAGGAACCGAGTTATCTTCTTATTTTCCTATTTTCGTCATTTTTGCCTAAATCTATAGCCAATATGCGAAATCACCCTGTTTTTACATATCAATAGGTTCTTATCGGTTTTTGTGGGAATAAAGCCAGACAGTAATTGGCAGAATCTCAATCGGTTAACAAACTGAAGAACGTTTCATAAAAACTATAAAAACTTCTTGTCAGCCCATTAAAAAGGAAGTAATTTCTTCCCAATTATAAATATAGGTATGGAGGCAACGTGCGCTTATTAACAAATAAGAGACTGATTATATTTCTGACGATGCTGGCCGTCTATGCCTTTTACAGCCTGGCTTTTGGCGCTACGGGCACCGAAGCAGGCGAAAGTGAAGGCGGCCACGGCGCCAGCCCGGTAATGGATATTCTGCTGGAACTGATAGTAATTCTTCTGGCGGCTAAACTGGGCGGCGATTTATTTGAGAGATTCAAGGCTCCCTCGGTCCTTGGTGAGCTTATTTTTGGGATTATAATCGGGAATCTTCACCTGGTCGGATTCGACGGTTTCGAGCCTTTTAAGCATAATATAACGCTCGAAATTCTTTCGGAAATCGGAGTAATTATCCTCCTTTTCGAGGTTGGGCTGGAATCAACCGTCAAGGAGATGATGAAAGTCGGGATGGCTTCGTTTATGGTAGCGATTTTCGGCGTGATCGCGCCGTTTTTCCTCGGCTGGGGAGTGGCCATTCTCTTTATCCCCGACCATTCTATTTATGTCCATATTTTCATCGGAGCGACCCTGACCGCAACCTCGGTCGGCATCACCGCCCGGGTGCTCAGGGATATCGGGAAAATCAATACCAAGGAAGCCAAGATAATACTGGGGGCGGCGGTTATCGACGATATCCTCGGCCTGGTGATCCTGGCTGTGGTGACCGGTATTATCACTGCCGCGGCCTCGGGCTCGACCGACGGTATCAGTTCCGGGGCGGTGCTCTGGATTATCGCCAAGGCGGTGCTGTTTATAGTCGGGGCGGTGGTAATCGGCGGCTTTGTCCTGCCGCGCTTTTTCAAATTCGGTTTCCGGCTCAAGGGCCAGGGAGTACTGCTTTCGTTCTCGCTCCTGGTCTGTTTTCTCCTGGCATATTTGGCCGGCGAGGTCGGCCTGGCACCGATTGTCGGAGCATTCGCCGCCGGCCTGATTATGGAAGAGGTCTTTTACAAAGACTTTACCGACCGCGGGGAACATCAACTCGAGGAACTTATCAAACCCATTTCCGTCTTCCTGGTGCCGATTTTCTTTGTCCGGATGGGAATGATGGTTGATTTGACAACCTTCACCGATACTAAAATCCTTGGCTTTGCCGCGGTTCTGACGGTCGCGGCCATATTGGGCAAACAGGTCTGCTCGCTGGCCATTTTTGACAAGAAGGTCAACCGCTTCGCTATCGGTCTGGGGATGATACCACGCGGCGAGGTTGGCCTTATTTTCGCCAGTATCGGGGCGAAGCTCATGTATAACAACGAACCGGTAATTGTGGCCAGCACTTATTCGGCAGTGGTAATTATGGTAATTCTGACAACCCTGGTAACGCCGCCGGTGCTGATGATATCGCTGCTTCGGGGGGACAAGAAAAAGCAGGCCGCCGCAGCCAGCGCCAATAAAAAATAGACAGAGATACAAGCTTCTTTACTAAATCGTACCCGTTCGAGTGTGCCTCGAGCGGGTTTTTTTAATGAGTCGCAAACAGTTCAAAGCATGTACCGACAACGAATCGCCGGCAATATGCCCATAAACATCAATAAGGTCTTAGAAATCAATTTATTAAAGGAGCACAAAAAATAAATTTAGTTGCTTGACAAACGTAAGGTTAGCGACAAGTTGAGTTTATTGTTTACGGGGTGGAGTCCGCCTCGGCGGAGTAGTTCGTCGGGCTCAAATCTTTTTTCCGACAATCTTCTTTAGTCGCTTGACAAACGGTTTGTTAGCGATATATTGCATGTCTTATGATCGCGGGGTGGAGCAGTCTGGTAGCTCGTCGGGCTCATAACCCGAAGGTCCTGGGTTCAAATCCCAGCCCCGCTACCAATCTTAAGCTCCTGAGGTTCAACGACTTCAGGAGTTTCTTTTTGGCTGGGATTTCCTTCAGATACCGGATTTTCTAACAGTTTTCTAACAAAACTTCCGAAAACTGTTTTGTCTAATCTCCGAGCGGCATCATTTTCAAGGTTTGGCATCAAATGTCCGTACCGGTCAAGAGTCGTTTTTGCCGACGAATGACCAAGTTGAGACTGGATAAATTTGATGTTCTCGCCCTGAGAGATTAACAATGATGCGTAAGTGTGTCGGAGATCATGGAAGCGTATCCGGCGCAAGCCTGCCCTGTCCAGTGCGGGTCTAAACTCCCGATTGATTAGGTTATCGGGATTAAGAGGTAACCCGTCTTCATTGGAAAATATCAAACCCAGTTCGGATTTTCTTCCAAATAAACGGTGCTGTTCAAGTGCCTGTCGTAATACCGGAGATATAGCAATCCTTCGAATTGAATTCTTCGATTTAGGATTGACGAATTCTCCTCGATAGATAGACCGCCTGACCGATATCTGATTGGAATTCCAATCAATATCGCCCCACTGCAAAGACAGAAGCTCCCCACGTCGAACGCCAGTCATTACAGCTGTCAAGAACAGCGTGTAATAGTCCCGGTTGACATTATCAAGGAAAAGTCGAATTTCTTCGGGCGTGAAAAAATCCATCTCCTCCAATTCGACACGAGGTCGCTTTACATACATTGAGGGGTCACGTTTGATATATCCCCAAGTGACAGCATGCTTGAACATCTCCTTAAGAGGTACCAGAAAGTTCACTACGGACTTCGGAGTCAGCTTATCTTTCGTAATCTTTTCAGACACGAATTGCTGAATATCAGCTGTTGATATCCGATGCAAAAACTGCTTACCAAACCGTGGGTTCAAGTGAAGCCTCACGATGGTCTCATAGCTGATATAAGTAGACCTTTTTACAGAGACCTTTGCATAGTCAGATAACCATTTTACCGAATACTCTTCAAAGAGAATCTTCTCAAACTCCTGATAAGTTCCGGCGTTGATTTGATTCATCCGCTTTGCTAAGAGCTTCTCTGCGGCTCGTTTACTGCTACCAGCTCGTTCCCATTTCTGGGTTCCTCCGTCCCGATAAACCGCATACCAATTTCCAGAGCGTTGCACAACGCTTCCTTTTGCCAAAACAATTTCACCTCCTTTCCAAATGGCTGCTTTGAGGGTTATAGATTTATCGAATAGCAAGGGTACGCAATTAACTGGATACCCTTGCCCTTCGAATTGTTGACTTTGGATTCTCATGATATTTAAAATATGAATTCCACTTACCAAAGTCAAAGGGTTGCTCAGTTACACTCAAATCATTTCTCCGATGTTCTCGGCACTCGTTCCCTTTATCCTTAAATAGTCCTCAATTTCCGGTATAGAGAATCGCAGATACCTGCCAATTTTATAGAATGGTAGCCTTTCGGGACCAGACTTTCTTGTCCTATCGTATATCCAAGACAAAGGAACCTGTAACCAATCGGCCAAATCCTGTGGCGTAAGTAATTTCTCCGTGGATTCAACCATGTTCGATATGTTATTGCCATCTTGCATTTTCAATCTCCTCTTCAATTTGTTCAGCTCTGATTTTAGGTTGTTCGAGAAGAGCCGTTCTCCGCTCTTCTATCAGTTTATCAACCTCCAATGCGGGCAGAGCATACTTCGCATTTGATCGAGCAATGACTCTCTTCTTGTCCTTCTCCCGCGCTCGAACATCCTTGACAAAAGTTGTAAGCATCGGAATTGGATCACCATCACCAATCTTAATATGAGCATGTCTCATTGGCTGACACATTACCCAGGCGATATACCTCTCCTTGATTTCCTCAATAGAGTAGTATGTCCTATTTGCCAGTTCTTCTTCTCTAACAAACTCGTAGAATGGGACAACGCTTCTTGATTCACTCTGGCCTTTTGAAGTGCTGTAAGAATCGCTGCGTCCTGTGAATGAACCAGAAGATTGCATATCAAAATTACTTGAGGCGCTTATATTTGACGAGGAATCCGTGTGCGACATCATACTATCTGACGCAAATAATCCTGTACTTGGGATTATATGGTCAGCATGGCTATCTCCAAAACCGAGCGATGCACCGAAACCCGAACTATTCCCCACAGAATCGCCTTGAGATTTTGATTCTCCGTGACTTTCAGAACTAGATGATCCGGTGCTGATAACCTCCCTGACTGATTCTTCGGGGATTAACAATGTCCGGTAAAGCTCATCTTTGATGAAATCGCCACTAATTTTCCCTGCGAAAAGTTCATCAACCAACTTCTCGCTGTCTTCTCGACTTGATTTGAATGCAATCTTCACATCACAGTTAGTCATGACATTCTCATAGTAGCCAGGTATCTGTCTAATCTGCGCTAACGTCTGATAGCACAGAGTAAAGTAAATACCGAATTTCCTGAGAGCCTGAAGCGAATACGGCAGATCGTCAGACGTGAGTTCAGCCGCTTCATCAGCAATTACGAAAAACGGCTTTCTTCTTGCCTGCTGTTTGCTCCTCTGAAATGCGTTGTTGATGACCTGATCGACTAAAAGGATACCGAGTATCTGTTGGCATTCTCTTGACACTCTCAATGGAGCGAGATTCACAAGAATGATCTTACCGTTTTCAATAGCTTCACCGATATCGACGGTCGAATCATGCTGACCAATGATTCGTCTGATAGGGTCAGAAAGTATCATCTTCGCGGCACGATTTAATGGAGCTTCAATCAGGTTTTCCTTATCGGAGTACTTTTTGATAGCGTCAAATCCTTCCCACTCACGGCGAACATAGTCATTGCTTAGGTGACATAATGCCGCCTGCCGATACATAGGACTTGAAACAGACAGGAAATCAAGCATGTCTGCCAGAGTCAAATGAGCTTCAATCAGGGTCATGAGCAAGTTTCGTTGCCATCGCTCCAGCCTGGGCTTCACTTCGTTATTAGCTTCTCCAAACACTTTTGCAATGGCTTGCATTACTTGAGAGGCATGCGCTGAAGTATCCATTGAATTCTGCGCAAGGAAGTTCAAGCCGACCGAATAATCGATTTCATTTGGATCGATAATAACTAATCGGTCCTTGTATCCGGCTCGGGTAGCATATGCCAGTATATCTTCAAAAAGTGTTCCATGCGGGTCAAGCAGCATAATTCCATGATTGCTTCTAATGTGGTGACGGATACGGTTCTCAAGTAGCTTCGATTTCCCTCTTCCGGTTCCGCCGTTTATAAGCCAATGCTTCAGGAAGTTATCTTCCTCGACATAAACCTGTTGACCACTTTTAACATTTTGTCCTATGCGAAATCTATTCTTAAACATTAGTCACTCCCTTCAAATTGATAGGTGTGTTGCCTTTCATATTCATCCATCAATTCTTCTTCCATATCCGGGAATTGATGACGGACCTTTCTTAGAAATTGAGCTTTACGCTCAATACGATTTCTCAATTCCTTTTCGGCTTCATCTTGGAGAACCCTTCGCAATCTGCTTTTAAGCCTTATTTTATTTAGCTCGCCATGTGCTCGCTTAAGGTCTTTATCAATTGGAGACTGCGGTCGCAACTTACCGATATCGGCGTTAATTTTGGCAATTCGCAATGCTGTTTCTTTGCGGTTGAGTAGAAGCTCATGCTTCTGCTCTTGCCTTTTTCTGATCAGGAATTCACGCCTTAATCGAACTCGGTCACGCTCACTGTTAATGCGATCCCGACTATCCTGTTTCAATTGATAGATCATTGTCAGCATTCGTCGATACTTCTCGTATTCCAAAAGAGAATCCAATTCTTCCAATGCCGCGGATTTCTGTTCTGCCGTGAGGATGTCATTCGATTGGATTCTATGAGTCAACTCACCACGTATTGTCTCAATAGAAGAATTGCTTATGATTCTTTCTGTCGAGAGTTCGTGATTTATTGGAACAGTCATAACAACCCCTCCCTGAATAATCGTCTGAGAGCCTCTAATTCTGTATTGTACTGGTTTGAGAGTTTCTCATTTTCTTTGCGGTCTTGAGATATGCTATTAAAAAGTTTCCTTCCGATTAGGAATGCTACGCCAAGAAATATTAATCCCTCAAACGGACCTAATTCTTTGTCGTTGGCTTTTGCGTCTGTTTTAGTATCTTTCATCACACACCTCCGACTCGATTTCTTCATAACAATCCGTCACGGCGTTATTTCGACCGCCGTTGAAAGGATCGTTATTCAGTTGTTTTCTCGGTTGATGGGTCAACTGATAATTATTTTCTCTGTTTTCGTCCATTGCTTCCTGAATGCCTTTGCAGATATAATAAGCACCTATTGCTATTGTAATTGGCCACATAATGATTTCCTTTCTGTACTTCTTGACTTTCCTTTTTTACGTGCTATAATGGGAACCAGTCCCATTATAGCACTTTGTCGAATTTGCTCAGGCGCGGCACTTAAAGACGTAAGATCTTGCTTCAACAAGATTCTGAAGACCTTTAGTTGCCGCTTTTTTTTGTCTCGTTACATCAAAACACCTCCTTGCAAGAGTTGAGTTTTTTGGCCTTTCGCACGCCATTTTGGGCGCACGTATAGACCGCAAAAACCTTGTAACTCCCGCTGTCAGAACGACTTAGACGTTCCGACAGGAGGTGCGTTTTGGAGACAAAAAAAGCCGCAAAATCACACTAAATGGTCTAATCCTGTTAGACTTATAGCGTTGATCTTACGGCTTAAATATTTTTTGACGCGAGTTACCATTAAAATAATAGTAACTGCAAAAAAACGTACACTACGCCTGAGCAATTTTAAGTATAAGAAAATAGAAAAGGATTGTCAAGACTTTTATGAAAAAAGTTTAGATAAATACGGCCACATTTTTTCTTTCAATAACAAAAAATGGCGGAGAGACTATAATTCACCTCTCCCCATTGAATTACTTCTTCTTCGACAGTTTTACTCCGTTGTAAAACGATTTCTTGAATTCCATCAGCATGGGCTTTACAGGCTTTGGAAGGATATTGTGACTCTATGCTGCGCTTATATATCCTACAGCAGGCAAGCATTACCATGCCCGTCTATGTTTATCTTTGGATCCTAAATCGATTGAAATTTTATGGTGCATCATATATCAAATATCTTTATAATTCATTAATATCAATTATAGGAGGTACTGATGAAAAAAGGTTTGAGAGTTATTATCAGTTTGCTGGTAGTGTCAGTAATATGTCTCTCTTGTAGTTCTAATCCTGAGGAAAAGCTCATTGGTAAATGGGTGGGGTTAGAGGGACAAGAATTTCTAGAATTTTTCGATAGTGGAAAATTCAATGGGAAATTACTCGACAATGAAAGTCGCATAATTCAAATAGAAGGAACCTATTTTGCGGAGGGCGAGAATTTGAACTTAACAAGAAAACGTTATCCAATTACATGCAAATTCAAAATATCTAATAAAGAATTAATAGTAACTTATATAAATGGAGCAGAAATCAAACTCAACAACTCCATGGCAAAGTTTACAAAAAAATGAATATATTTGATCAAACCTGGCCCCACAATTCCGCGCTGGTTTGGCTTCGATAAGGTGAAAGCCTGACTGGCGTATTTGAAATACCACCTCGTAGATCAAACACTTCTCACAGAGAAGCATGTCTCATTTTGGAGTAAGCGGAATATATGAAGCCGGGATACCGGGTTTGCGATAATCAGTCTATGAGACTTCGCAAACCCTTCTTTGGGTTGGATGTCTTCCAAGCGTGCCGAAAAACCGACTCGGGATTCTCCAGCTCAAACTTATCAATCGGTGTGAACCAAAATAAAGAACTGGTCGCAATATCTCGTCCGAATTGAGGTAATTCAGCCAGAATGTTCGCCAACCGTCCGCCAACCGCTCCGTCGCTGTCCAATTGACCTGGCGTTACAAAAAGCACAGTGAATCCTTTGACCGACTCAAGCATTTCACTTCGGATTTGCTCACCAGCTCTCTTGACTATGCCCAAATCGACTATTTGCCCGTCACTGGTTTTCTTGAAGTAGTATCTTTTCGAATGCCTTTCGGATTTGCGATAGTACCAGAATCCCAAAATCTTTTTGCGAATATCCGAACCACCGCCAGTGGCAGATATCGGCATAGTTCCCCGGTCAACTTCCAGAAAATAATTCACTTTGCCTTTGCCAGAAACGGAAAGTGAGAATATGGCATCCGGGTATACCGAATACCGATTGCCATCTTTATCATTAGCGTTATCCGTCAGTTCTCGTCCTTGTTTCCAAAACAACAAACGGACTTCTCCGTTTGTTTGCTGACAGGCAAGTTCAAGAATTGTCCGGAATTTTGAAATTTCAAGGGCGTGTCGCAAAAAGAAGGGTTTCTTTTTATCGGATTTTATGACGCTCTTGATTCTTTCAATTGAATCACCCGTCAACTTAGAAATAAAATCCGCGCTTTTCGGGCCGATGCTGTATATCGCTCTGGGCGATCCGTAGCCTCGCCCAATCGGCTCATCGGCAATAGGCTGTCTGTTCAGATACCTGGCATTGAAAAGCTGCATAAGCCGCTTTCTCAAGGCCTGCTCGGTAAAACCGTATTGCTTTGGCCGTTTCTTCCCGTCTTTGCCAATATGATAGTCTTTTGGCTGTTCTCGGTATTTTGAGGCCAAAAGACGCCAAAGCAATTCAAAATCCAAATATCGAAATTCATTGATTATTTGGATTATCTCGCTGTCTCTCTCGCGAATTGTCAGATTTGGGAAAGCTCCTTTATCCGGGTCGAATCGGGACAATCTTTTCTTTGGGCTGGGTTTTTTCATAATCTATTCCTTATCTCTTTCATCCGGCTTGCCGGATTCCGTTTCTCTTAAGACGCCCCCTCGTCGAGCCCCGAAAGTCCCCTATCTTGGGGACGTCCGCCCCACAAAGCCAAGCCGAAGGCGCAGGGTGCGTGGTTGGCGGTTCGTGGTTGCCCGACTCGACCCGCTTCGGTCGCAGTCCCACCTCTGCAGACTACATAATGGGACAAGACCCGAAGAACGAAAAATCGCATTTTTCGGCTGAAGCCGAGGCCTCCTCGGAACCTGCCTGCTTCGCCCCGGTGCTACAACCACCACCATCGCCAGTAGCTCCACAGAAGCAGGTAGGCAGGAGGCAAAGGAAGGGGGTCGAGTCGGGCAACGAGCAACGACATTATTCCATTGTATAGCCGCAACTTAGCGGCTTGTAAAAGTAGAATAGATAATTTATCTATTCTACTTTGCAATTAAGTCATTTTGAATGACTTTGCAAGGGGAATAATGTCTAAGCGAAGGCAGACCGACGAGGGGGCGTCTTTAATCTTAACGACCACGACGCAAGTGGTCGTATTCCAATCACCGATTGGAATTGCTTTCAAGGAGCTTATGATGTTCGTCGCTTCCGGCAGTAATAGCATAAGTCTCCGAATTCTATCTTCCGTCGGCATACGGAGCACTTATGTTGCTTCGGATACCGACTTCGCCTGTGGCGAAACGGTCTTCGATTGGATTTTGGCATATTACCGAGCCAATAACCAATTTCTCAATGAGCGAGTAGAGCTGATATTCTTGCGGATGAATGTCATGCCGATAGCGACTGCATCCAGCAAATTCAGGTTGTATCTCAAGACCCAAACTTTGTCCGACTGGAGATACACTTTCAGTTCATCGAACGAGATCACAATCGTTTGGGCGACCCGGATTTTGCTGGCATTTCCGTCATTGCATATCTCCTTGCGAATCGTCCTGGGGTCGTACTCGTAGACCAGAACGCCAAACTTCTTGGCGATATACTTCATTTTCGAGATTGCCAACGTCAATCGGAAGTTCTGCTTGATCTGAGAAAATGAGTTTCGTTCCAGAACGAAATAATCCGGTTTTTTCTCCTTTATCAGGCGACTGATAATTTCCTCAAGGTGCCGGAGAATGATGACTTCGGAGCCTTGCCTGATGGTCTTGACTCCGTAATCGATAAGCTCGGTTCCTTCGAAAGCGGCGAATCCCATGTGTTTGGTGCCGGGATCGATTGCCAAGATTTTGATTTTATTTTTCCGCATATTTGTTCAGAAGAAAAAAGAATAAGGCAGACTTCGACTTCTTGATTTTACTGACCGGCACTTTGGATGCTTCCTCAAAAGCTTTTCTGATGGTCGACTCATCGTGCCTTTGGAAAACGTACCGGTACAATTCGATGCGGTGTTTCTCCTGAAACGTTTTGGCAATTTCGGTTGCCAAATCATCTTTTGATGTTGGTTTTTCTTTTTGGGTTTGCATGTTTGTTTTGGTTAGTTACTATTTATAAAGCTGTAATTGTTCATTCCACACGTTCCCCGTACATTTCCTGCTGAATCTGCTTATAGTGATCCAAAAACAGCAGTTCGACTGGACACTTAAGGGCTGCTGACAGTTTCAAAGTATTTATTAGCGACGGTAGTTTCTGACCAGTTTCCCAGCGATAGATATCGCACGCCTGTTTCAGTCCAAGAAGTTTCGAAACGTCCCGTTGCCGAAGATACCGTTTCTGACGGTACCTTCGGATTTGATTCCTTTTAATTGTTCTTAGGTCACGGGACATGAATTTGCGATTTTTATTTTTGTTTTGGTAAACTAAACCTAAGACATCCGTTATTGAGTATCAATAAGCCGAAGTCCCACCAAAATGTGGATAACAATAATGAAAAACGGGACAATTGCCCTTGAATAGCCTGTTCCATAGTAAATCTTTGATTTGATTAACAAAAACAGATCATTTTACACGATATGCCGGAAAATTGCAAGCCTTAGCCCTAAGTGGTGATTTTGTCATTTGACCGGTAGCCGATCAGCCAAAACAAAAAACATGTGCGACCATTTCACACATGTATTCTAATTATCTTATTGATGCCTCAGAAAACCTTGGATTTACCTACAAAAAGAAGCTCATCGGCTTTTTGTATATATGCGCCAGCCTTTTCAGTTCAATTACGTCAATCTTCCTCTGAGCGAGTTCTATCTTGGACATATACGACTGGGATTTTGACAAAAGTTTTGCGGCTTTAACCTGACTCAGACCAGCTTCTTTGCGTGCCCTGACAATTTGTCCTATGAGCTTTTTGTGCTCTTTGGAATAGATAATAGCTTCCATATTTGTGTACTCTATGGATTAATGATATACTTTAATACAGTATAGTACAAAATGGACTATCGAGTAATAGACTACGCTCACTGATCGTATCGGTTTTCCACAAAGTGGGGGGACTTTCACACCGGTTTGTCTCACTATCAGAACAATCCCGTAATAGGTATAATGTCCCCTATGCCTATAACACAAAAAGAAATACAAAAGCTAAAACAGATATACCATTCCAAATACAACGAGCGGATATCCGATCAAGAAGCCGTTGATATAATCACACGGCTCGTAAATATCCTGATTATTATCTACGACAATGAATAAGTTAGCAATCTACGTCAGAAAATCTACTGAATCAGAAGACCGTCAAGTTTTATCCATAGAATCTTAAATCAAGGAATTGAGCGAGTACGCCAAGAAAATGAATTGGCATGTTGTTGAAATATTCTCAGAATGCAAATCAGCAAAGGCTCCGGGCAGGGAAATATTCAACACGTTATATAAGTTAATTCAAAACGACAAGATTGACGAATTGCTTTGCTGGAAACTTGACCGGCTGGCAAGAAACCCAGTCGATGGTGGTGCTTTGATTTGGGCAATGGAAGAAAAAAAGCTGAAGTATGTCCACACTCCACAGCGGTCTTTTCTCAATACCGGTAATGACAAGTTCTGGCTCCAACTCGAATTCGGCATGGCCAAGAAATACATTGACGATTTGAGTGATAACGTCAAACGAGGGCTAAAAACGAAAGTCGAAAGCGGATGGTATCCGTCTAAAGCTCCTTTGGGATATTTAAACGATAGAGAAAATAATACGATTAAACCAGACCCTGACCGATTCAAAATCGTCCGAGCTGTGTGGGACTTAATGCTTACTGGAAGCTACACTCCGCCGCAGATATTAAAGATTGCGACAGATAAATACGGATTACGTACCAAGTTTTACAAATCGGGCGGTGGTAATCCTATAGCATACTCATACATCTACGCTATACTCAAAAATCCTTTCTATTATGGCTCCTTCAAATATTGGGGTAGCATATACAAAGGCAAACATAAACCAATGGTTACAAAAGAGGAATTCGACAAGGTTCAGGAACTTATGAGAAGCGATTTCAGTACTCGCCCACAGTCTTATGAGTTTGCCTATACCGGCTTAATCAAGTGCGGTGAGTGTGGAGCCTCAATAACGGCAGAACACAAAACTAACCACCGGTACGGGTACAAGTATGTCTATTATCACTGCACAAAAAGAAAACATAAATGTACACAAAAATACATACAAGAACCGGAGCTTACCAGTCAGATTGTATCATTTATAGATTCCCTATCGATTGATAAAGATGTTTTCGAAATAGCTCTAAGCGTCATAGACAAGCAAAAAGACTCAATAATAGACAAGAATAAGGCTGTAATTTCTTCTTTGCAAAATAGGATTTCCGAATCCGAACGAAATCTCGATGAATTACTCACCATAAAGCTCAGGAAATTACTGAGCGATGACGACTTTCTATCAAAAAAAACCAAATTGGAGCGTGAAATAAACCATCTAAACAGCCAATTAGCAAAAATCAAAAGAAACCCCAACTATACATCCGAAAAGAGTGTGGAAACATTTGAAGTAGTATCAACCATGAAAACGAAGTTCCAAAACGGCTCAAAACGGAAGAGGCACTCGATTCTTAACCAGATCGGTTCTAACCTTACTTTGACCGACAAAAAATTGCTAATACAAGCCAAAGAACCATTCAATCATTTCGAGAAATTCCAGTTAGCCCTACACGCCAAAAATATCCGGTTCGAACCACGAAATTTTCCCTTATATAACACACAATCCGTCATCAAAGATGACGGATTATGTGCAGTGCTGGGCTTAGTCGATAAAGTTCGAACTTATTTTACCAATAAATGAGGTTTTCCACAAAGTGGGGGGACTTGTGCTGGGTTATTCTGTGTTGTAGAGAATGTTCCAAGCTTATTGAAATCTAATTTCTGTTGTGATATCTAGTCTGGTTTCTTGGAGCTATTTAGAAATGTATCAATTACCTTCGGATTATCTTTGATGTATTTCTGAAGATTCCACAATCCTCTAAAAGCACCCTGGTGGCAATCGCGGAATATCTTCTTAGAGCCGCATGGGCAGTCCACATGGCCTTGAACTCTCTCCTTTAAGACAATGTAGTCTATGAATTGACTCCAATTCGACTGACGTGCCATATGTTGTAAACAATCCAATACTAAATTGTCACTTAGAGTTGATATATGGTCATGAAAGTTCTCGAATAAACCGAAAATACCGTGAGAGTATTGTCCTCTAGGCCATCTTCCAAAGCGCTCAAAATAGCTTTGATCATAGAAAAATTGGATAACAGGACCGTTTATGAATTCTCGAAAAGCTAAATTAGAATTCATATCGAATGGGCCGACAAGGCAAACCTCACCACTCTTATAAATATGCAAGTCAAATATATTGAGGCCGTGTTTCTGTGCCTGTCTTGTGATACGCTTATTAGTCTCCCACACCTGCGGATATTTGTTTTCATCGTGAAATATTTGTATTTTGATTTCGTATTTATCATCTATGCAAATTAACCTGAGGCTATCTTCTTCGGAAGGATTGATGCGGTATTCTTTTCCTAATTCGTCAAAAGCGGCAGAAAATTCAAGACACCCGGTAATAATATAGCCGTTTTCAGACGAGCCAATATTAAGACCAAGAAACGTTTTTATCAACCATTGTCGATCTTCATCGGAAATAACCATCACTCATGAATAAATGCTATAGGGCTTTGATACTGCCGATGTTACTATGGTCCCTGATCTTGACACTGAGCTGCTGGTTGGAGTATCAATTCCTAACAATGACTCTAATGCCTTTAGGATTTCTGCTTCTGTGGTTGCGGCACTCATTGATTCCAACACACTTTGAGCGTGTTCACGCAAAGTGTGTATCAAATGTCTTTCTTCCGATGAAAGATCACTCAGATATTCATCAATGTATCGTGAATTGTCTGCACGATCCCTAAGTTTTGGCTCAAGCATATAGTCATCAAGTTCTTGAAAGAATTTATTCACCGCATCTATACAGGGTAAAGAAGACTCACTTTTGAATATCTCAGTAACAAGAAGTTCAAGGTGAAACGACTTTAGAGGGAATATCTTGTTTTTATTTTTGCAACCAATCCTCCACTTCTTAATGGTTTTGGCGGTTTTCCGAAATCGTCCTCGACTGTCCTTATCAGTATTTTTTGCTTGTTCTATATATCCTGTGGGATCAGACTTAATCCAGTTGATACCTGGTGCGCTTTCGTAGAGTTTCCTTCGATTATGAATGGATAGATGTGCTGTTTCCGGGACCCAATACAGCCCTTCTCCCGCAGGAACTGCCGGAACAACATCGATTGAAAAATCATCCTCAGAGCCGAAATAGATTCCAACCGAATGTGGCTGCTCTTTAATATCTACATTATTAGGATAGGCCTTCCTCAACGCTTTTGCGAGCGTACCAAGTATGTCAGTGATATCGAGTTCATTTGGATCGATAGTCGCTTCTGCTATTGCTTTAGAGACGCTCTCAGGCAGGATATATATCACATCCAAATCATTAACCGGTGTTGTAGATGTGAATCTCGCATAAGAGCCGTTCTGCAATGTCCTTCCTTCCAGGAAAGACTTTAGCTCTTCGTACTTTTCTGATATATTTTTCCTCTCCTCAAATGTTGGGGAAAGATTATGGCGGATATAATCCGTTAGGATTTCCTCAATTCTTGAATCATCCATAGTATTTATTCCTCTAATTCTTAATTGTTATTTGATCAGCCTTCAGCTTCTGGGCATATTTGTCTATTTCCATAGGGGCAACAGTTCCGACAGATTGAAGCGAATTCAAAAGCTTCAAGAAAAAGAATATCAGAGACTCTTCCGCTTTGCTCATCTCGCAGCAATCTTTATTCTGGAAATCAACGAAAAATGCGTTGCCGTCCAGTGAACAGCCAAAATCTATCCACTGATTTTCATGCTTTCTAAAAAGCTCTCTTGCGGTTCTCTTCGATATAGTTCCATCAATAGCCAGAATTCCTCCGAAAATATGAGTTAACGGACGTGGGTCACGTTTTTTGCCCCTATCGACAATACACGCACTTGTCCGTTTCAGCTTCCTTACGGAAGCAATTTTTTTACTGGCATATTGAATATTCGCCTTTGTGAGTATGGATTTAACTTCAATAACCGCATATACGCTTTCAGCAGGAATATATGTCTGACCATTCTGCCTAAACAAGAATGGCGAATAGTGTCGGTCAAAGATCACAATATCTATCTGCTCGCTGATGGCGCCGTTATGATCTATAACAAAAGCCTTTTCCACTCTATACCTTGTTGGCAAATACGTGGAAAGTAGATCAATCCATTCAAGCTCTGAGGCGTCACCCTTTGCGACTGGGTGCTTCAATACCCTTCTATTGAGGGACAACTTTGCACGCATATTCTCTTGCAAGCCAAGGAATATTTGATGTAATGATATATTGTTCTTACTTGTCATATCGCTATTCACTAATGTTTATCATCTGACATATTTTCGTTTTTCATAATTCTATTACTGTTTGCACCACGCCTAATATCTGAAAGTCGTTGGTCAGGATTATTGGCTGGTGCTGTTTGTTAGTTGATTTTGGTTTCAAGATTATCGCATTACTGGTTCTATGAAATTCCTTGATCGTCGCTTCCTCGTCAATCAAGGCGACAACACGGTCGCCATTTTCGGCACTCGGTTGTTGGCGAACTAGAACAAGGTTGCCGTCTTGAATATCCCTCTTATTCATCGAATCGCCAACTGCCCTGAGTAGAAAGTAATGATATGAACCTCGAGCCAACTTGGCCGACACAGGGAATATCCCTTCAATGTTTTCCTCAGCAAATACCGGTGTTCCACAAGGGGCTGAGCCAACAAGAGGGACATTTACCGTTCTTGCGTGGGAATCGGTCTCGGGGGAATCTTTACGTAGCCGTATCTGTCCTCGACCTGGCCTCGATATGAATCCTTTTAACTCGAGTTTTTCGAGGATATAGGAGGCAGCCCGTGGTGACGAATAACCCAATTGATTCATGATTTCCCGGATAGAGGGTGGCTTACCAGTGTGGACTATCCGGTTTCTTATAAGCCGGAGTGCCTCCAGCTCTTTTTTTGTCAAAATCTCGTTATTCATATTCTTCCGTAAGTGTATAACATATTATAATAGCTGTCAAGCGCAAAATAAGGATTGTTTTCCACAGAACCTTCAGCCAATGAAAATGCCGGGAATCTGGTGAAATTCCCCACTTCGGGCGGTTTCCACGATTGACAGTTCCGGTGTTCCATATGTCAATCTAGTAATGAATAAGTTTTTCTGCCAAAACAGGGTGGGAGATTTCCGCGAGCAAAAAAAACGGAGAGGGGTTAACCCTCTCCGCGTTCGTCTGTGTCGATTTCTTCGACGACGACTTTGTCGTTTCTCGAACACCTCTTGCTCTTCGGCTTTCCGCCCAGCATAATGAGGTTCTCAGCAATGATCTCGGTCTTGCTTTTCCGAGAACCGTCCTGGGACACCCAGGCATTTGTCTGGATACGTCCATCGACGAAGAGCCGGTCGCCCTGCTTCAGGTACTTCTCGGCAACCGTGGCAAGTTTCCCGAACATGACAACGGAATGGAATTCCGTTTGTTGGTGAACCTTGCCCGATGCGTCCCGTGCATCGCGGTTGGTCGCCATGCGTAGCGATACGCACTTGACTTCCTTTTCGGAACCCCGCGCGTCGGGGTCAGCAGTCAGGCGACCAATTAATTCAATTTTATTGAGGTCCATCATAGATGTGAACCCTTTCACCAGCGATGATGCTTATTAAGACTGGATAGGCAACGCTGGCTTGCCGCTCCATGACTCCTCAATAGCCATAGAGGGTTGGAGTAGCGACGAATGCGGGCTGTTTGTGCCTAAGCCAGCATCCGAGCCAAAACCGAACGAACCTGTGGGCAGGTGAAGGCTGTCCATCAGTCCGGTCGTGTGCCGTCCGTCAAGGTGGAGACTTGCTACTACCTTGGATGGATACTGAGTCTCTATGATACCCTGCATGGAATGTGGCAAGACTAGGTAACATTGCGAAGCGGAAATGGGCGGGGTTAATAATTCTCTAAAGCTATCCATTGAAAAACCGCCATTGCTGGCGGTTTCAAAATCGAGATTTCGATATCCCCTAAGTCAATCCAGTAAGGATTCTACCAGAGACATCCTTGATGCGCTGGATTGAACGGATCAGCATTTCTTTGTCGCCTTTGTAGAGCTGGATATAATCACTGAAAGCGGAATTGGTATCCAAACCGATAGACTGACAGACGACATAGGCGACAGCTTCTGCTTCAGTTTCTTTCTGCGTTTTGGAGAGCTTCTCGCCGGTGTGATGCAAAAACTCATGAGCCAGTTCGTGGACTTTCACACTAAAATCTTGAGCCGGAGACAAACCGGAACGGATAGTGATCTTGCCTCCGGTCGAACAGCCGTCAGCGTGTAAGGTATCCGAATACTCAAGGATAATTCCGTTAGAGGAAATAAAATTACCGAGCATTTCCTGATAACGGGACGGATTACCATGCACACGAGCGAATTCAGGCAGTTCATCTCCGTCGGTTTGGCTGATGTCAAAAACGTAAACGGCTTTGAAACCATTAATCTCAGTGACATTGGAACTGTTATCATCATTTTCAACAGTCTCTTTTTTGTAAACCAATGGAGCGATGATAACGATGCCGTTTTCGCCTTTTTTGACGAACCGGTCAAGTTTCTTCCAAGTGTGAAATCCGGCGACGTGAGTCGCACTCGGTTTCTGAAGAGCTATGAGCATGACATTTCGCAAGCTGTACTGATGAAATCTGCTCATAGTCTGAAGATACTTTTTCAATTCATCACTTTGACCATTCTCCAGAGATTCAGTCAATGAATTGAGAGCGTTTTCAATTAGATGTTTTGCTTTGTTGTTCTTCATAATAATTCTCCTTCGTTAGACGGGTTTTTGGTTCCTTCACCCACCGGCAAGAGGAACCCAAAAAGCCGTGAGAAGGAGAACTCCCCCTACGGGAACAACAATGCAAATATAAACAATTACGCGTGGTTATTGAATGAGGTAGGTATGGTCAGAAGATATTCGGGACAAATTGTAGCACTTCAGTAGTGACAGTTTGACTATGGCCTCAGGGGGTTGGACTCACCGATCTATCTAACCGACTGAATAGGTGCGATAACAAACTCAAGGCGTCTAAGCAGTCCTGTTCTGTAAATAAACCTGAATCGCGAAGATCACTCACTTCCTCATGAGCAATCGGTGATCTAAATGCCTGCCATAAAGCGAGTGCCAGCATACGATGACCCTCGGTTATATTCTTGGTTGTATCCTCCTCGAATGAATTACCATCGGGTTTTTGAAAGCTGTCGGTAACGGACAATTTGGGATTTTTCAAACTAAAGACGTTTTCAAGCAATGCCCTGTCCGTGATGGCCTCTCCCGATTTTGCTTTTACTTCATTTATGTACTTCTTCGCACCTTCAAAGACCGCGGTGTAATAGTCTTCAGATTTGTAGTAGTCAAAGACTACGGCTTGTAAGGTACTATGAAGGTTACGCCAATGAAAATATGGATACGGCTTGATAATATTCTGCAATCCTTTAAGACTGCCAACGGTTTGCTCTTGACTCAATTCTGAATCCTTGATGAGAGCACTTATTATTGGATCTAAGTCCCTATTTATGTTCTCTGGAATAGTCTCTCGCCATTCTCCGATTTTCATCCCGGTTTTCTTTTCGAGTTCATCTTCTCGGATTTGCGCTCTTTTCTTCCTCCAATCAGATTGAAGCCAACCCAACAATCCTTGCAAGTATGTTCTCAGCTTCTCAATCTCTGGGTGATTCCAATTCAATGATTGCCTGTTGGTGGCAATCACATCTTCATCCAAATCGTCTATAAAATCTACTTCAAGCCATCCGGTCAGGTATGAAAAGAAGTGACTCGATGTACTGTCTGAGAAATATTCCGGAAGATTGACGAGCTTCTTTCTTGAGAAAAGGACAATTCCGCGCATATTAGTTCTCGGAGAAATTGGTTTCTTTGACGCTAATAAGTAACCAGTAACTTCGTCCTTCTTTTCATAATCAGACTCATATTCGGAATCATCAGGAATCTTCCATTCAACCTCTTTGTCAATTTCAGCAAACTTTGACTCGTTGTCGATTGTTATTGGCTCTTCGTCGTTATGCCGGACAATTATCTTAAAATCAGCATCAATTATGAACATTTTTGAAAGACTGCTGGCAAGTTGGTCAGATGAAAAGGCACTTACTCTTTGTATCTCTGTCAATGTTATAGTTGTACCCTTTTCGTCTTTGGAACAATCTTCATCTTTTTTGATAATTGGAGGATTGTAATCCTTCTCGGCCTTCTGTATGCCCTCCCAAGACATCTCAAACGCGTTTTCTTTTCCGCCTTTCTTGGTAACAATCGCGATCTCATGAGCAATACCAAAAAACGACAATTTCCCCAGCCCTTTCTTGCCTATTACTTTGCGTCCCTTCGCCGTAGGTTTGTCCTCGTCCTCATCCCTTCGATTTCTACCTATATGTAAAAACTTGTTATCAACGTCATCAAATGACATCCCATCGCCGTTATCTTCAACTATGATCTTCTTGCTGTCATCCTTATCTAACAAAGTAATCTTTACCCAATCAGCGTCAGCATCGTATGCATTGGCTATTAACTCAGCAAGTACGGGTGGCAATGTTGTATATAGGCGAACCCCTAAGTGTTCGATGGTATTCGGATCAAAAGTCATTGTCAATTGTTCGTCGGCCATATTAGTCCTCTATTAATTTAGATAGTTTAATGATATGCCTTCCCAGAATTTCCGCAAATTTCGGAGGAACGGCATTGCCAATCATTTTGGCTATTGAATCCACACTTGATCCGACAAACCTATACTTCTTCGGAAAAGACTGTAATGTGGCACCTTCTCTTAATGATAGGGCCCGATTTTCTTCCGGGTGGGCAAATCTACCGTTACTGATACTGAAAAACTTCGTAGTTATTGTCGGAGCTGGCTTGTCCCACCAAATGCGACCATAAGTGTCATAGAATATCTTATTGCCATTAGCATAACAAGGAAGCTCCAATTTCTTTATGTTCTGCCACTTCGACCGGTCACCGCCATCATGCTTTGTCATTTGCAATCTTGTCAGATTTTTCTTACTTAGACCGGCGGCAGTGTGCATGAATACCGTATTGTCTCTTGTACCTGCTTGAATTCTGGGAAAGCCGTTGTGTTCCCCAAGTACATCCCTCACTGTAAGTTCTGTCTGCTTTGCAATCGGGAGCGTTACTTTGGTAACTCTGGAAGCTAAAAGAGTGAAACGTCGCCTTCTTTGAGGAATGCCGAATTCTGACATAGAGGTTACACCGTGAGCGATATTGTATCCAAGCGTTTCAACCACATCAATGAAGCTTCCCATGGGACTGCCTTTTCTGGATGATATCCCTGGAACATTTTCCACTATGATAAATCCCGGTCGATAATATTCTACGAACCTCTGAAAATCCAAGATGAGGTCTTTACTCTTGAGAGATTTGTCCTTGCTCGTGTTAATAACAGTCCAGTATTGGCAGGGGGCGCAGCCCGCAAAAATCAAATTATCATCATCTCTTGTGATTCCAAGTTCCCGTTCCAATTTATAGGGTTCGTAGCGAGAGATGTCTTGATCGAGGAATACTGCGGGGCTATTGTTTGTTTCATATGTCTGCTTGCAGGACTTATCATTATCAAGTCCAGCCAACACCTCTATCCCAGCATTTCGCAATCCATAGGATAGCCCTCCGGCTCCCGAGAAGAAATCTACTGCTTTTAGTTTTATGCTTCGCTTCATAATGCTCACTAATTGGTGGGCAGTGCGATCCGCCCGGTATCAAAATGAAAGTCCTTTTTCTTAAGATCGTGTTCCCACAATCTGATTATATTCCATTTCATTTTTCTATAATGTCGATTTACGACTTTATCTCTTTGTCCATTTCTTTCAATCTTGTCAGCCCACCATTGCTTTCTGGTCGTGGGCAATTTGCAGTGCCTTTTACATCCGTGCCAAAAACATGAATCAATGAATATCACTGTGCGATATTTCTTCAAGACGAGATCTGGTTTACCAAAATACCCGGCAACGTTTTTCCTATATCTGAATCCTTCATTCCAAAGAGCTTTCCTAAACTCTATTTCCAACCGGCTATCTTTGTTCTTCACGGCTGACATTATCTCACTTCTCTTTGTTTTGGTGAAGATATCAGTCATTGTTAGCCCCTTCAACTATCGCAATCTCCTCAGCTGTTAGACCGTAAAGCTTATAGACCATTTGATCTAGCTGTTTTTCTAGCTGTCTTTGCTCGATTGGTTGTTTTTTGGGATCGTAACCAGAGGCAGAGGTGAGAGCGAGGAGCTTGTCTACAATTGTGATTACTGTTTCTTGATCCTCAGCAAAACCTAACTGAATTGGAATATCAACGAGTTGTTCCTTCTTAACTCGTGGGAACACATCCTTCTGCTCAGGGAACAGATGCCGCCAAATAACTCCAACCATTGTAGAATTCAATATGCCCAGCAAGTACTTTGCGCTGATATTGCATGATTCTCTCGGCACGACATTGTAAATAGTATTAAGAGTATATGTCTGATCGACATCCAACGCACACATTGGTATCCTGCCGATTTGGCGTACAATCACTTTTTCCTTCGCCTCAAATATCTTTGGATCTCTAGGATTCCACAACCATTTGCCATATTCTACATATAATCGTGATTTCACGTGGTACCATCTCCCCATATCCTTGCCCCTAAGGGCTGGCTTGCATCTATTGTTGATTCTTGTGGTGTGGAGATAGTCAGGATCGCTTGCACTTTTACGTGTTTGGATTCCGAATACTATGTCTGCAACCTGACCTAGATTTGTATCAGCATTTGTGACGATCTTGATTGCGAGCTTACTGGTTTTAGAATCATCATGAGAAATCATCAAATCATCATTTAAGGTTTCTATGGAAAGTGGTTCTTTCTGATGTACCAATATCATATCACTTGGTTTTTCCAAGATGCACCGTTCAATACTACAACTTTTACCATATTCAGATAGTTCGCAAATTACGCTATCAACTACCGCATGTTCAAACACAGCCTGTTCAATAAAACATACCTTTGATAACCCTTGCTCGATCATGAATTCGCGTAGTTTCTTACTGTTCTTATTTGTCAACCAGGTCGGTGGAATTATGTACGTGAGGCATCCCTCCTGAGATTTGAGCCTCGCACCTTTAACCATGAAGAAATTGTAATGGTCGAATTGCTTTTTCTTGCCCTCCGGATACAGTTTTGCCAGAGCTGACTTGTAATCAGAGGGCAACTTCGTACCATAAGGAGGATTTGCAATTACTACATCAAAACCACCTTTATCGCGAAATACATCGGCAAAATTCAATTTCCATAAGAAGAAAGGACTCATATTTGTCAGTTGGAATCTCTTAACTTCCTCAAGTTTTTCCTCTTTGCCCTTCTGCTTCAATGTGGTTTCGATTAAGTCCCATGTGAGCTCGTCAATTTGCTTATGGATACGATCCTTTTCGCTTTTGTGATGTGCATTGAAGAACCGTTCGTGTAAATCCAAGAGCTTATCAGCTTTTGATTGCGCCTCTGTTTTCCCGAAAATATCAAATGGGCCTTGACTATTTGGCTTTGGAGTTTCCAAAGCCTTAAGTTGTTTCTCAATCTCCTTGAGTCGCTTGTTTAGTTCGGCCTTTTTTGTGGGAGTTAGATTATCCTTCTTATGAAGCTCTATATACTCATTGGACAACTTACTCTGCCGTTCCTTGAGTCGTTTCTGAATATGTTCCTCTTCTTCATGTCTTTCAAAGAAACGTTCATCAATAAGCTTGATACCCTCATACTCTTCAAGAAGGCTGTTACCCTGCATAATTTTGTAATCAAGGTTTGGGAGGGGCTTAATATGCTTATAGTTTTCTTCATCAACTATTAGTGAAAGCCAAAGCCGGAGTTTGGCAATTTCGACCGCGCCCAGGTCAATATCTACACCGTGAAGTGAATCCTGAATGGCGTCCCGCTTGAAATCATATATACTCGGTTCTTTGTCAGGGTTCTTGAGCCGAGCTAAGACTGACCGTGTTTTGACAATCTCGCTCATCATGCCAACAAGAAAAGCACCGGAACCTACAGCCGGATCACAGACTTTGATCTCAGACAGTTTACGGTCGATGAGTTCATTATGTTCTCGAACGGACTTGGGAAGTTTGTATTTGTACCGTCCCTTTTCCACACCCCGCCCGGAAACGAGAGCATCATTTTCAAGAGCGGTTTCACCATGCTTAATCAGCGTTTCAATATCTTCTCTCTGAATCTGCTCTTTCAGCTCCGTTGCCAGATAATTGATTAAGCTTTCCTGACACATATAATGGACGATTTCTCTGGGGGTATAGTACGTACCTTTGGATTTGCGATCTTTGACCTCAAGAAGATTTTCAAATACTTTACCAAGCATCTCCGGATCAATAGCGACTTCCTTTTCAAGTGGCTCATCTTCTTTGACGGTAAAATTGTAGCGGTCAAATACATCAAGGATACCAGTTCCAACATCGCCCTGCTTGGTCTTTTCATCATTAGAGAACAACTTATCAGACAGTAGAATATCTGTGCGTTGCCAATCGTAGTCGTTTAAAGGGTCAAACAAGCCACCATTCAGAAATGGGATGCGGCAGTCAAATTTATCAGAGTAATCGCCAGGTCGTTCTACCGCCAGCGTGTTATAGAATAGCGGTTCAAGAATATCGTTAAAGAAATTTTCGTAACCTCCATGTTTCTTATCAAACAGTTCTCGAAGAAATCTCTTCGGACCCGTGCCCCATTCGCTTCTTTTGCCAACGCCAAACCAACCCTTTTTCTGAAGAAAGTATAAGAAGACAATCTGGCCGAGTAGCTTCTTGGTGAAATCAACGGTATCAACGCCCTTTTCTTCAAAATCTGTTTCAGTCGCTTTGTCCTTTTTGACGAATTCATCCAAAGCATCCTTAATCTTATGGAAAAGCAATCTGTAATTTTCGAAGAATTCCTTGGTGACTTTCTCGATACTAAAGGTTTCTTCGATTTCGGCAAGAGTCGGGTCCTGATCGGTGTTTTCCAGTATTGGCAGTAGTCTGCTTTGGGCGGTATGACTCTTTTCGTTTTCCCCTACCAAGAATGAATATCGTCTGGCCGGAGTAAACTCTTCCGTGACTTTCGGCTGGCCTTTCTTGGTCGTATCGAATTTATACTCCATTTTGACGAAGGAAAAACGCCAGTCCCGTTCATCCGGGGACACAAAGGCAACCAAAGCACCATCCTTGAGTTCATTACCTCGACTGCCCTTGAGGTATTTTGCGACGAAGTTTCTCTGTTTGGATCGTGCCCGCTCAAGTGAAGGGGTTTTCAAAAGACTGACAATCAGGACATCTATTTTCTTGCCGTCAGAATCCTCATATTTGCCAATACGCTCAAGAGTCTTAACTGAATCACGATAGTCTTTATAAATATATTCGCCACGATAAGTGAATGGAGCATCCTCAAGATGATTTAGAAGCTCCTTTGTGAACTTCTTGAATTGTTCTTTATCAAAGGCTCCTTCAAGAGTATCTTGTATTAGTTTTCTCGCGGCTTCTTTCTGCATATCAATCCCCAATTAAGTATTCAGATAAGATGACTTCTCTCGGCCCGGCTGTCTTAGCGGCTGATTCAGCAAGATGTCCCTCAAGCAGTTCAGCCGGTATGTTCTTCTGGAGAACTGCTAACATTTTGAGCGGTTTGACTTCTTTCTTTATTACGACATTCATTTCTTTTAATGCCGTTTTTGTCGTCTGGCGAGGGAGACCGCCTTCTTCTAATTGCCTCATTACCTTCTTAAGGAATAGCTCCTGTTCTTCCGTGAACTGCCGAAAATCCTGTATGGCTCTAAGAATTTTGAGAAGCTGTGTGGCTGTATCCCTACCGCCTTTCAGTTTAACATCAGGTAAATCATCAATAGTGGCATAAACAAATGCTTCCTTGTTCTTGTCGAGTAATTCATAGAATTTAGTATCAATCTTTGCTCGCTTTATACTTGGAGTCGTTTCCAGCATCTTGGCGGCAGTGAGAAAATCTAATTCCTCGGCTTCACTATTGACAGCAACGTAGAATTTCTGGAGCTTCCCCTTGCGAAAATACGTCAATAACCGATTGCCCTTAGCGGATTCTTTCCTTGCGGTACGAGCTTTCTTGGGAAGGCGTTTTATTTGTTCAAATAGATCCGGGTCATTGTCTCTGATATCCCGAATAATTTGTAAGTATTTGAGACTGCTTTCTTCCTCACCGTCTTCACCGGTAATAGTCTTTTTGGAAATCAGTTTATCAAACAATTCATGATGTTCAATCGGTTCACCTTCCGTGAGTAACCGAGCATCCGCTCCAAGCAAGGTAATGAAAGCATGAATCTTGGCTTCGGCAGCTTCTTTGAGCTTGATCTGGTCATTTGATTGCTTTGTGGGAAAGAAGTTGAATGTATATATCTTGTCAAAAGCGGTATCTACACGATTGATGCGGCCGACTCGTTGCATTAACCGAGTTGGATTCCATGGGATATCATAATTGATTACCACATTGGCTCGGTGAAGGTTAACGCCTTCGGATAATACTTCCGTAGCAACCAATATCCGATAATCATCTTTAGGATAACGTGCCCTCGCATCAAAGTTAACAATTACCTGCTCTCTCGTATTTGCACTGGATTGACCCGTAAAGGATAACACTTGGTTCTTGAATTTATTGTTTAAGTGCTTGGTCAGGTAGTCGGCTGTCTCCTTTGATTCTGTAAATACAAGGAGCTTGTTCTCGGTAAGAACCTTACGGGAAGCCAGCATATCTATGAACTTCAGAAGTTTCGGGTCTCTGTTCACTGTTGACCATAGGTCCCGGATTTTCTTTAGGATATTAAGGTCATACTCCAAATCACGTTTGAAGTTCTTATCAAAGTCACTGGAATCATACTTTTGAGCCTTATCTTCCTCAATAAGCTTTAAGATTCTGACTTCATCATCATTCTCAAGCAGTTCGAAAATCTTATTGGAATACTTCTTACTTACATAGACCGCCCCTTTATCGAACTGGTCGATAAACATTTCATAAGAAGCGATAAAGCGATTGATTGTGTTTCGAAAAGCGAAGAAACTGCTCTCAAGACGCTTGACAACGAGAATTTTCATAAACCTGCCCATGTTTCTCTGAGCAAGTTGTTCAGGCTGAGTAACTTCACCTCGATAATACAGCATTGACATATATCGAGCGTATTTGAACTTCTTTGTGAGTAGTGTGATCGTTTCGTTGAATACTTTATCCTCGTCATCATTGAGTTCGTAGTAAGCCGGTTCGGGATCCATTACCTCTGGAAACTTTAAGCCCTGTTTTTTCAAATCGTCGGGGAAGTACTTCTCGATTTCAGCCCTCGTACGACGCACCATTAAGTATTTCAGAACCTTGTCCCGAATCTCGCGAGCATTCTCCTTGACAGTCTGTATATACTTAACCTGATCTTTCTGCCTGTCCAATCCTTTCAATCTGCCTTCAAGCTTTCCAAAAAAGCGTTCAAGGTCAGGCATTCCGGGAATTGTACTTTTCTTTGATTTCTGAAACAGTTTTATCTGCCCCAGTATGTCTTTAGGTGAATTATTGAATGGTGTTGCGGTAACGAGAATCACCCGCTTACCTCTACATATCTGCGCGAGCTTTTCATAGGTGATGTTGGTTTCTGTTCTGAAACGGTGAGCCTCATCTATAAAAATATTCTTGTACTTTTCAGTACCTCGCCTAATAAGCGAATCGAGCTTTCCTAAAGATTCAAAATCTGCGCTTACTCGAAAGTCTGAAAATACGTTCGGCCACGATCCTGGGCTCTCTTTATCCAACAGCACGGGAGGTGCTATAACCAATGTCCTGCCGTCAAGCTGACTGGAAAGCATAGCTGACATATATGTTTTCCCAAGCCCTACAACGTCAGAAATAAACGTTCCGCCGTATTCATCCAATATCTTCTTGGCATTGAGAACTGCCTGTTCTTGATATTCCAGACGTTTGAACTCAATTGGAACGTATTTGAAAAACACCTCGTCAGTCCGAGTGATTTCATCCTTGAAATACTCGTATAGAAACTTTAGATAAAGCTGGTATGGAGTAACAGTATCATTGAGCCATGTTCGTTCTTGAATAGTGTCAATGTATTTTTCTCTTACATCAACGGCATCTTGCCATAACTTTTCAAATTGAGACTTTGCAAAGCCGTAATCGTCCGGGTCTTTCAGTTCAACATTAAACTCCAGATTATCCGATAAACCTGACTGCGTAAAATTACTTGAACCGGTAATGACTCTTCCCACGTCGCGATCTTCCTCAAAAAATGTCATGATGTATAGCTTCGCATGGATGTTTTGGGCGGGATAAGCGCGAATTTCCAATTTGCCAGAACGGAGCCATTCCAAAAATTTATGAACACCAATTTCAATTTCTCTCTTATCATCCGAATTTCCAAGTTCAGCAACAACCGCATTACCGAATTCTTCTTTGGTTTCCGCATGCGAGAACGGAAGCGACTCTTGCTTCGATTGATTGATTAAATCCAATGTCTGCTTGCTTGTTGAGATACCAATGAGGATACGAATTTTTTCAGTCTTCTCAAGGGACTTGTAAATAGCGTAAAAGCCGCTTGTGTAGAAATATCCAACAAGCACATCAAAGAGCCTTGTATCCTTGATTAGCACATTGAAGCGATCTCGGAGTCGCCTGTCCTTTTCATTGGTTATAAAGGTTAAGTCTGTTTTCATACGTTATCTAGGTTCTACTTTGTAAATATTTCTACATAACGGCGGTAAATAAATGATCGCCCGTATTTCTCGTTCTTGTCCTTTTGCTCCAGAATGCCCAGCTTAACAAAACGGTCAATTACTCGCTGTGCTCCTTGCCGTGTAAAGCCCGTCCACTCTTTTATTGTATTGACATTGACTATGGGCAATGCAAAGAGTTTTCGAATTACAATAATGCCGCTCTCTGATGCGGTCTTGCTCAATGCTTGTATCTTTTCCATATCCTTCTGACGCAAGTCTGTTATAGCTTGAGCAGTTGAGATCGCCTGCTGTGCAGTTTCAATAATTCCGTCAAGAAGGAATTCAAGCCACTCCTCGACCTCGCCATGATGATAACCGTTCAGTTTTGCATAATACACTTTTTGGTGCTTCCTAAAATACGAAGATAAAAACAGCACAGGCTTATCAAGTAGTTTACTTAGCCAGAGATAGAAAGTAATTAGAAGGCGACCGGTTCTTCCATTACCATCCAGAAACGGGTGGATTGATTCAAATTGAGCATGAATCAGCCCGGCTTTGAGAAGAGGGAGTAATTCATCTTTGGCATGAAGGAATTTTTCAAAGTCATCCAATGCTTTTTGCATCTCAAAGGGCGGTGGCGGAACGAAACTGGCGTTAGCCGGTGATGTGCCGCCTATCCAGTTTTGGCTTTTGCGGAAATTGCCCGGATCGGAAAAATGAGTCGTTCTCGCCTCCTCCATTAGCTCTTTGTGGAGTTCTCGGATAAAGCGTAAACTCAATGGAAACTCGGAAAGCCTCTTCAAGCCATAATTGAGTGCTTTTATATAATGCAGAATGTCATCAACATCTTTTGGAAGAGTTTCTTTAGTTTTAGCCTCAGCCTCTATGGCATCAATCATAGTTGCCTGAGTACCTTCGATCTGACTTGAGGAAGCGGCATCCTTGCGGATATACATAAACAGGAAAAAATCGACATCTGGCAGAAGTTGAGTGATTCCATCCAATTTACCCAATAGACGTTCAGCATTGGAGTGTTTTAAAACAAGCTTTTGAGAACATGCTAACACATTATCCGGTGGGAACTTACTCGGTATGAAGGCCTTATAGCCGTCTTTTTGTTTAATAAATTTGCCTATTTCCATGGTATTTACCGTTTACATCTTCTCCTAGATGCCAACAGATTAGCAAATATTGTTTACATTGTCAAGAAAAAGTAAACAAAATTTAGGGCTCTTTAAGCCAACTATTGCTTTTCCCTTTAGCCTTTTTCCGGGCCTCTGTGAAGCTGTGGAGAGCTTCAAGGTTGGAAAACCGTTCATCCGGCGGACGCGAAGCCCATTGCCGGTGTGCATCATACAGATTTGTAACCATGATAACCTCCTAGTTTGAAACGTGAATGAACGATTTTGGGGGACTGTGAACGTAATTGTAGCTTTGTTTGTGCTGGAATCAATTGCCTGATTTGGCAAATCATTGATTTTCAGAAAATAAACTGTTATCTTTGTACATTGAGTCTAAAAAATGTTAATGTTTAACGGTGGGAATATTTGGCTATAACTGAGAAAACTCTTTATATATTAGGTGCGGGTGCATCCCGTGGTCACGGCGTGAATAGGTATCCAAAACCGCCCACTGTTCGTGAGTTTTTTCATCGTCGTTTCATGTCTAAAATGCAGAAAAAGTATCCCTATTTATTGAAGTCGCTCAGAAAAGTATTGGAGCGATCGGAAATGGAATTAGACTCTGTAAACGTTGAAGAATTGTTTTCAATGATAGAACCTATCTGGGAACTAGGTGTAATTAAGAAGCAAATCAATTCTCTTTCGGATAAACTCCCCACTGCAGAAGATTTTGTGACACCATTAGATATGCTCCGATCATGGGTAGTCGATGTAATACATTTATCAACTGGATGGCTACGACAAGTTGATTGCCCATATCATCAGGCACTGGCCAAAAGAGCAATTTCAAGAAATGAAAGCATTATCACTTTCAACTACGATTTGGTGATGGACTTCGCCTTATTGCGCACCGGTGAGTGGTCAACCAAGTCGGGTTACGGCTGGAATAGCCATGGGAAGAGCATTACGTTTAAGGACAATACAGGATTTGAGTCCACTCTTTCCGAGGCTGAATCTTGTCTATTACTTAAGCCCCATGGTTCTCTCAATTTTTTTCGATCTACACGTTTTAATGAAAAAATGAAGGGTAGAGAGGGGATGAGTTTTGGGTTAATGGGTAAATCGAAGGACGATGAAGAATATTCAAATTATCAGAAGACCGATTGCATTGAGATAAGGAATCCCAGAACTGTTATGGTAGCTAAAAGGTCAAAAAACTCTATTGGTTCTCCCCCATTCGTTGGGCCATCCTTGTATGATATGTATGCAAAGGCAAAAGACGATGCAAAGCCGCTATTTTACCTAATGTTAAAACCCGGCCATGATCTTTCTGATTCAGCACAGCTACCGTATTTAGTAATGCCTACACCATTTAAGTCATTAGCCGCCATGAAATTTGCAGAGCTAAATCTGGTCTGGCAGCTTGTAGCCCAGTTGGTTGAAAGGGCAACAAAGATTGTAACAATTGGTTTCACCTTTTATGATCCACACTTTAATGCCATACTGGCAAAGACTACAAGCGCAAGTGAACATCCCAAGCAGATGATCGTAGTGAGCCCCCGCTTGAGCACCATAACCGATATCAAAAATCGTTTGAAGGCTACTAACCTAGTTGTGAAACCATTCCAAGGTACTTTTGCTGATTATTTTGGAAGTACATTGAGCAAATGAGCTATTTTGACATCACATGGTGTTACGATTTTAGACTCATAAGCCTATGATTGTAATATAGTCTTTCTAACATTTTTCTAACATAATCAGCCAAAACAACAGATAATAAGGGAAAACACCAGACAAAAGGCTCAAGCCAAGTTGTTGCTATTATTGCCTCTTAGTATCTGGTGCTTTCTGTTGTTCGGACAATTGAACAGGCTCATAACCCGAAGGTCCTGGGTTCAAATCCCAGCCCCGCTACCAATCTTAAGCTCCTGGGGTTCAACGACTTCAGGAGTTTCTTTTTGGCTGGGATTTCCTTCAGATACCGGATTTTCTAACAT
>Ga0210003_1000523_pt1 | contig 34426 bp, 25 predicted proteins | sample LantaG_FD_182804 | JGI IMG/M metagenome (GOLD analysis project Ga0210003, IMG submission 182804) | Deep subsurface microbial communities from Baltic Sea to uncover new lineages of life (NeLLi) - Landsort_02402 metaG (SPAdes) (version 2) | ecosystem: Environmental > Aquatic > Marine > Oceanic >...
GTGCTTCAACCCAACAATTATGCAAAACAAACCCAATTTCAAAAACGCCAGAATGGACCTAAACTTTTACAAACACACGGTTTACGCAAATCTGCGACTTCCCGGACAGCGAAAAAACAAACCCAATATTGCAGCGCACTGGAAATCCACCCACAGCGGATTCACGCCGGACATCCAGCGAACCTTCAGCGGGCCTCCGGCACCACCGCACAAAAATCAATCAAAGCCCAACACGTTTCTTCGAAACTCCTCAAAAGTCCCCAAAAACCACGCGTTTTTCCCAATTTGTCTCATTTTTTCGCGCGTTTTCGCGTGGTTTCACCGTCGTTTTGAACATTTTAATTTGGTTCGGATTTAGTGCTCCATGACACCATCTAAGCTATTATATGTTAAACTGGGCGGTTTTTTCTTGACTTGACTTGTTAATTTGGGCTATAATGGAACCATGCTCGCAAGAATCTTATCATTTGTATTACGCCTATGGCTACTCGCAGCAGTTGTTGCCTGCGTGTGGAGGTTTGTAAAACCGAAAACGCAGGCTGCACGGATTCTCCGCGCGGCACTGCTCGTGTTGGGCTTGTTGTTTGTCCTTACCGTGGTCAAAATCGCGGGCCGGTGACCCTAATAAAGTCGCAGGAGTGTTATCTGACATGCCCCCCAGTCCCCTCTGAAGTTCATCAAAACCCCCAAAAACCTCCAATATCAGCCTATTGGAGCACTTTCACTTTGATATCCTTGAAATAGACCAGGCTCTTCGGATCATGGGCCTGTATAGCGAAAGTACCGCTCGAAAGCCGACGACCGGGCCAGCCCTTGAAATTAACATCGGGCGGCTCCATATAATCCACTACCGTTTTACCGTCGATTTTGACCGTAACGTGCTTGCTCTTAACGATAATGTGCTGACTATACCACTTATTATCCTCTGCTGGTGCCGGATTAACCTTGGCCGCATCGTAAAGCCCACCCGACTTCTGCGGGTCCGAATGGCTGATATTGACCTGGCTTTCATAACCCTTCGCGGGCCAACCCTTTTGCTGGTAGGCCGTGTGAAAATATATCCCCGAGTTCGAACCCGGCGTCGTTTTAACGCTTGCCATGAATTCAAAATTCTTGAACCGGTGATTTGCTACAGGCCCAACATAAAACAGGTGGCTGCGACGCCCATTAGCAACAATCATGCCGTCCTCCACATGAAAAGACCCCTTGTGCTCACTTGCTTTCCAACCCGTCAGGTCTTTGCCGTTAAACAGGCTCTGCCAGACGCCATACTCAGTATTAGCTGTATTAGCTTGCGAATTCGCATCTTCGGTGGCATCGCCCTTACAGCCTGGCATGAAAACCATCACCAGCAAACAAATACCTATCGATTTCTTCATCTCACTATCCTTAATTAAATACCTGACAACCACGCCTATCATAGGCTGATTATCATAAAAATCAACAAAATTCACCGCAACCAACCGCCCATGCCGTCGGCGCGTTCAAAGCTAATGACGGCCTGTTTGCTTTACAAAAAAACAGCGTTACCAATACTGTTTGCGGTGCCTTTTATAGTTGAGAGCAAAAATTGCTTAAGCCGCCTTGCAATTTAACCGATTGAGCAAGTGAGCAAAAAAAAGAGGTTGAACAATGAAAAGGTTACTCAATATAAAAATGCCAAATAAACCCAAAGCTTCGCCGTATTACGAAATCAACACCCACAAGTGGGCCACCAAGATGGAAATAAGACAGCGCTTCGCAGGCAAACCGGAACTCAAACTAAAAACCGGAACATAACGCACGCCCGACACGAGTAATGCTTCACACAGGCCAGGCCATTCCGCCATTAGTCACAACGTCATCTCAAGTGTCCCGCAAACCCGCCTAAACTCTGATTACCTTCCGTAGTGCTTTAAGAGCTTCGATGAGCAAAACAACCGCCAACAATAATAATACAGCGGCAATAATTCCAATTGGTGACACGCGGGGCCACGTCTTCCACACATATCTCAACAGCAGAGTCACCAGGCCCCAGATTGTCATAACGTTCATAAATATCATAGGTATAATAATAAATGCAACTTTTTTACCAAGTTTTTTAAGCCAGACGGCAATCACCAACAGCACCAGGCCGGCCAGCAGTTGGTTGCTTGCACCGAATGCGGGCCAGATAGCCTTCCAGGCCGGCATTGCCTCGCCCGTGTCAGGGTTTTTAAGCGTGATTAATACGAATACGGTCGGCAGCACCAAAGTTGCCAGGGTCGAGATGTAACGCGACCGCGTTCCCTTGAAATTGAAAAACTCCTCAAAAATGTACCGGCCCAGTCTGGTGGCAGTGTCCAGCGTGGTTAGAATAAACGCCGACAAGGCCAGAAGTCCAAAAGAATAGCCGAACTGTCTGGGCACACCCAAAGCTGACAGAAAATTGCTCATGCCTGTGCCATAGATTTCCAGCGGTGCTTTTTTCGTAAGGGCACTACCCTTTGTCAACATGGCTACCGTAGCTAAAGCTACCACGGCAACCACACCCTCAAGCAGCATCGCACCGTAACCGATTAGTTTTGCGTCTGTCTGTTTATTGAGCTGCTTGGACGATGTTCCGGATGCGACTATCGAATGAAAACCAGAGCATGCGCCGCACGCAACCGAAATAAAGAGAATCGGGAACAATGTGCCTCCCATATCGGGTGAGTTCCAACCCATATAAGCCGGATAACTCAGGCTGAAACCGCCCAAAAGTATGCCCAAAAATGCACCAAAAACCGATGAATACAGCAGAAAAGAAGACAGGTAATCACGTGGCTGTAATAATATCCATACAGGTGTAGTCGAAGCTATGTAGCAGTAAAAAATCAATATAAGTGCCCACGTCTTCTTCGGTTCTCCTGCAATAATGTTGGGAACGATATTGGCCGAAATCGGTATTTGCTGTCCAACCCACACGGCAACGAATACAAGCGGCACAAAAATCAAAGAGGCCCGCAGCAGAGGCATATTGAACTTGTTTATGCACAGCCCGAAAAGCACCGCCAGGACTATAAACAACAGCGACGATGTTGCCACTCCACCGTTTTCTACAAAAGTCGTGGCAGTCAAATCCGCAAAAACCGTTAGTACATAAACCAGCGTTAGCCAGATAAATGCCAGCAGGAGTTTATAAGCAAGCGGGGACATATACTCCCGTGCGACTTCGGCAATTGAACGTCCCTTGTGGCGAATCGAAGCCACCAACGCAGAAAAATCGTGCACGCCTCCAATAAAAATGGAACCCAGAACCACCCACAGCAAAACAGGAAGCCACCCAAAAGCAATCCCCGCAATAATCGGCCCGATTATCGGAGCGGCACCTGCTATCGAAGAAAAATGATGTCCCAACAGCACTGCCTTGTGTGCCGGAACGCGGTCAATCCCGTCGTAGTCGGTATGACTGGGCGTAGGCTTGCTGTCGTCAAGATCATAATAATGGGCCAGAAACCTCCCGTAAATTATATAAGCCAGCACAAAGCAAACCACAGAAATCAAAAAAATCAGCAATAACATAATGCTCTCCCGTATAACATCGTTACGACTAAACTGCCAAAACTCACATGTCTCGAACTCTGCTCAATCCCTTGCAGCTTCATCTTTTCTGTGCGACCTCGCCAACAATTTTAAAGGCACTTCCTCTATCGGCAGGAGTTCTCGAAGTCGGCCACCAATAAACCGCAGATACTGCTCATCGAAAAGTTCCGGTTTGTTCACAAACATAAGTATTGTAACCGGATTAACCGCAATCTGGGCAGCATAATATATCTTAGGCCAGCCCACTTTCCGTCGCCGGGCGCCGGTCCGCTCGGTTTTTATTATATCGAAAGCCTTGTTCAGCCGACCGGTAGTGATCCATGTCATCGTCTGCTTGAAAAGTTGAGCCGCCAAATCGAGTAGGCTCTGAATATTCTTCGCCTCGGTTGCCGTCGTAAAGGCAATTGGTGCGTACTTCAAACCGGGAAGAATCTTCGTTAGATACGCTTCATAGTCACTCGTGACCGCCTTGTCTTTGGCCAGGTCCCATTTATTCACCACCAGTATACAACTCTTGTGTTCTTCAGCAATGAACCGCGCAAGTTTCTTGTCGACCTGCGACACCGGCAGTTCAGCATCAATCAGAAACAAAACCACGTCAGAGCGCCTAATCGAACGAGTCGCACGAACGAAACTGTAAAACTCAATACTGTCTGCCATCTTGCCCTTCTTGCGAACACCGGCAGTATCAATCACAATCATAGCCTTGCCGTCTTTTTCGAACCGAACGTCGACGGCGTCCCTGGTCGTCCCCGGAATCTCGCTGACGATAACCCTGTCCGTGCCCGCGATGGCATTGACCAGCGTGCTCTTGCCCGCGTTTCTCTTACCAACGATTGCGATTTTCATAACCGCCGCCGCCGGCTTTGTGGATTCAACGTGTTCTATTCTTTCGAAGATTTCATCCAGCAGCACAGCCTTGTTCATGTTATGCTTCGCCGAAATGCACAGAAACTCACCAAAGCCTAACTTCGAAAACTCCCCAGCCGCACTGAACATCCTCGCGTTGTCGGCTTTGTTCGCCACCCCCACTACATCCATATTTTGCTTGCGAAGAAGCTGAGCGATTGTCTCATCGAGTGGAACCATACCGTCACGGATATCAACCATAAAAATCACCAGGTCCGCCGACTCGATGGCCTGGCGAATCTGACCCTCGATGTGATGGCTAAGGTCGTCCTGGTCCACAATCCCGTATCCACCCGTATCGATAAGCTCGAAATAACGCTCGTTTCTCTCGATGACAGTGCTGACCCTGTCACGGGTAACACCTGCCGTAGGTTCCACGATACTTATCATTTCCCCCGCCAAAGCATTCAAAAGGCTGCTTTTGCCGACGTTAGGCCGGCCTATTATTGCGACTTTAGCTAATGCCATACTTTTCGTCTCACTAAAAATCAACCAAAACGCAAATTATACCACAATCTCCCATCGGTTTGAAGTGCTTGACTTTTCCACGCAAATATGCAACAGTAATGCTAATGAATGTCTGTGCACCGTGCCCGGACAACAAAAAAAATACGAGATGAACGGGTGATATCATGGAACTCAATCGTCGTCAAATGTGTCAATTGCTGGCAACAGGCCCCGCAGTACTGTCGATGCTGGCCCGCCCGGCAAATGCAAAGGAGAAAAAGAATATGCCAAAGGTACTTTTACCAATCGGAGATGGTTCCGAAGTCCTCGATACGATGTACGCCTTTTATCGCATTGCAGAGGATGATTTCGAAGTAGTGGTCGCAGGTCCCGAAGCAAGGTATTATCATTTGGTAGTTCATGAGACGCCGCCAAACACAGACGTCCCGTGGGACATCACACGTGAACTTCCCGGTTACCACTTAAAGGCAAACATCCCCTTCCGTGACATCGACCCAACCGAATATGCAGGCCTTTATGTCTCCGGTGGCCGAGGACCCGAATACCTCCGCTACGACAAAGACCTCCTGAGAATTACCCGCCATTTCTTCGACGCCAATAAACCCATCGCTTCGCTTTGTCATGGCGTCGAAATCCTCAGTGCCTGCGGCAAAATGAAAGGCCGAACTGCCACAACAATCCCGAAATGTGCTCTCGACGTCGAGCAGGGCGGTGCCAAATATATCGCCAAACCATGCATAGTAGACGGCAACCTCGTCACCGCCAGGGGCAAACGAGACCTCTCGCTACTGCTCAGAAACTTCATGAAAATGCTGAACGCCGCAAAAAAATAAAATACCCAACCCCAATTGTGACAAAGCATACTTGACTACAAGCTTCGATGCCGATAATAGATAATAGTTGCTAATATCGGGAGTAAATATTATATACACCTATAAAGCGGTCTCTATGCGATAACAGAACGTTCCCGGGTCGCAGGCTTCGGCATCTTTGCCTGGTGCCCGGGTGAGTATGACAGATGAATGCAAGTGGAAAGGAGAGTTTCCATGAGCAGAATGAGAAAAATTATTGCCGTTGTGCCGGTATTGCTGCTCCTCGCTGCGTTCCAGCCGCTCGTTTTGGCCCAGCAAAACTGGGACATGATCGTCGTATTCCCACGCAATGCAACCGCCGAACAGCGAAAGGCCATTGAGGGTTTTAACAATGAGATTCAGTTGGCTTCTCAAGCCTCCGACCGAAATGGAGCTGGTCATCAATAGTCAGCTCGAACAGATCCAGGCCCTGCGCGACACATGCCGCGAACTACTCACCCGCCAATAAAACGCCCCATAAAACCTTATCCACTTTTATTTTGCCGGCATGCGGAGAATAACAAACCGATAAGTGGGAAAATCTATGGCGCATAGCCGGGCACGATGTTTGTGGGTACCAGCTTTGTTGTTGGCGGCGATGCGGTGGCATCGACAATTTTGATGTAGCCGAAAGCATCTGCCTGGCCGGGATCATATTGCCCGCACTCATGCAGCATCTGCTCATCGGTCATAGGCACGCCAACCGGGGTGAACCGGGCGTCGTCGAAAAACCATACGATTGGTTTCGGTCCATATTTTACCGAAACCGAATGTAAAATTTGCGCTATCAAATTCCTGTCACCGAGTCGTTTTGGTGCCAGCCATACCGTAGTCACCCTGCCGAAGTGACCCACAATACCCCATGCCCGTGTCACTTGTTCGGCAACTTTAGTCTTTAATTTCGGGTCAACCCCAGGCACTTGCACCAACTCAATCTGTTGCTGATCCTGCACTGTTTGAGCATGACTGGCCGCCTCTGCCGCTTTGCTTTGCAGCTTCGAAATGACTGCCTGGTCATGATATCGGCCGGATTGCCCTATCCATGTACCTACCAATAGACCGAAAATCAGGCCCGCTGCCGCGCTCACGATAACAAGAGGAATCTTTCCCATGATTTGCGCCTCTCAAAAAAGATTTATATTTGCCTCGCAATTATACCAACAATCCCACCGGCCCGGCCTCTTTTCCTTGCCTCATCCAAAGATAATGGGCCATATCGCCCGCCCCCATACAAAAGCAATCACCACGAACCATACGCAGAAACCAAATACTGAAAACACAAGACACTGCCGACCTATGTAACGATTCTCCGGTCGGGGCGAAACGATGAAAATGGCCGCCAGAATAATGCCACTGGCGGGCATTAAAAAACTCATCAGACAAAACAACCCGCAGTCCAAGTCCTCTCGCTTCTTTACTGGCTTTTCAGGCACTGGTATGATTTTGGCTATCGGGCGAACCGAAAGATTTTCGCCGGTTGCCCAAAACTGGTAACCGCAATTAGTGCAGTTGACCTTTGTTTCTGCATAATCACTTGATAATCACTTGCCGCCTGCATCGTCTTTTTGCACGACGGACATCGGATTTTAACCAACCCTTCCATATCGCTGTAGTTTAACAATTATTAGACCTGCCGCCAATCCTTTTCAATAAGCCTTTTTACCTTTTTTCCTTGCCGCCGCCTCCTCCGGGCCGAGCAGTTTGCGATTGGAGAGTATTGTAGATTGGCAATTCGCGGATTGATCGTTGTTTGCGTATTCAGTTTAAGCATTGCCGGTTCGGCTTTGGGGTATCAGCGTCTGGAACCCGGCCCGGCTGGCACCTGTTTTGCGGGGCTTGGGAGTAATCCTACGGCGGTTTCAAGTTGTGAAAGTTGAAAATAAGGCTTGACTGGGCGGTTCCAAAAGCGCAGTATTTAAGAGATGTATACGGGTTAGACGCAATTTTTTTTGGCAGGTTGCGATTGTTATGAGAAGATACAACCAAATTACGCTCAGTATGGCAATAGCGTCGGTATTTACCCTTTTTGTCGGCGGATGCGGCGGGCCGGTAGTGCGTGATCGGAGCCCGAAGATTCGTGTAACCGATACGATAGGGTCTTTAACGGAAACCTTTGTTGTCGATGCAATCAGCGTTGAAGGATATGGGGTCGTTGGCACGCTGGCAGGGACGGGTTCGCCGGAGTGTCCGCCGAACATAAAATCCTATCTAAAACGATATATATTGTCACGGTCTTCGGGCGAAAGGATAAACATCGACGCTTTTCTGAAGAGTCGTGACACCGCAGTGGTTCATCTTAGCGGAGTGATGTCCACGCCCCTGCATCAAAAGGACCGTTTCGATGTTAAGGTCGAAGCGCTGGCAGGTACTCAGAGCCGATCTTTGGAAGACGGTTGGCTTTACAGTGCGGAGCTTAAGCGTATACACACTTTCGGGATAAGCACGCGATGCCTGGCGAAAGTTAAAGGGCCGGTTTTTATGGATACAGTCGGTGCTCCGGTCAGCAACAAGAGGACGGGCTACATTCTCGGTGGAGGTGAGGTTCGGGACCAGTATCACATGAGGCTTTCGCTGCTTAAGCCGGATTTTTCCACCGCCAGGGCAATCAGTGATACTATCAATGCCCGGTTTGGGGATTCGACGGCGCGAGCGGCATCTGCGGGTGTGATTGAATTGACGCCCCCGATTGAATACAGCACGGACAAAAATAGATTTATCTCGATAGTGCAGGCGATGTACCTTATTTCCAATCAGCAACTTGAGGAAGAACGTACTCAACTGTATGTGGAAAGGCTGACGAATTCTGAGAATAAATACGCGAGCGAAGTGGCGCTGGAGGCGTTAGGCAACGCGAGCCTCGCCAGGGTGGACGCCCTGCTGAATTCAGCGGACCAAGAGGTTCGATTTCGTGCGGCACGCTGCGTTTTGAACCTTGGCGGCCAGGGTGGTTCTCCGGTTCTTCGGGCCATTGCATTGGACCGGAGTTCGAAATATCGGATTGAGGCTTTAGAGGCACTAACGGCAGGGGCAAACCGCATGGAGGCGGCTGGAACTTGTCGGCAACTTTTGCAGGACGAGGACTTCAGTATCAGGCTTGCGGCGTATGAGCAACTTCGTAAACTGGACGATGTCACGGTTTCGCAGGAGTTGATTGGGGGGAGGTTTTACATGGAACAGATTGTCCGCAGCAGGCGGCAAGAGGTTTATGTCTCTCGCAGCGGTTTGCCTCGTATAGTTCTGTTCGGCAGTCCGATTACTTGCCGTGAAAATATCTTCGTTCGAAGCCCGAACGGAGAAGTGACAATCAACGCCCCTGCGGGGCAAAAATACGTTACGCTCATACGAAAACTGCGAAATGCCCCTGATGCCGTAAAACTGCAAAGCACGTTCGTCCTGAGCGATATTATTCGTAAGCTTTGCGAAGAACCATTGGAGAAGAAAGGTGTTTTAGTTCGAAGCGGTTTGAACGTTTCTTATGCCCAGGCAATTGCGATAATCAAGCAATTGTGTGACACTGGTGTCGCCCCTGCCGCATTTCACGCAGGTAAACTACCGGAAATCAAGTAATTGTCAAGCCAGGACAGTTCATCGGCCGATAATAAAATTGCGTGGAGAGGTGTTGTGCTTGCTTTATGCGAGCATTTTGAAAGTGTGTTTTTACGGACGAGGTGTAAAGAGCAACGATGAGACTTGAAAAAATCGTCTTGGATGGATTTAAGAGTTTTGCCGACAAGACGGAGTTTGTATTCGATTCTTCGGTGACGGCGATAGTTGGGCCTAACGGCTGCGGCAAGAGCAATGTTGTTGATGCGGTGAAATGGGTTCTTGGCGAGCAAAGTGCCAAGAGTCTTCGCAGCGGCCACATGTCCGACGTGATATTCAGCGGCAGCAGCAGCCGCAAGCCATTGGGTGCGGCGGAGGTGACTTTGTTTATTTCCAACAGCGAGGGGAAACTGGCGATTGAAACACCTGAGGTGCAAATCACACGCCGAATATACCAGAACGCTGAGAGTGAATACCTGATAAACAATAAGTCATGCCGTCTGAAGGATATTCGCGAGTTGTTCATGGATACCGGTATTGGTGTTCAGGCGTACTCGATTATCGAGCAGGGACAGGTTGAACAGTTGTTGAGCGGTTCCAAGACGGAACGGCGGGCAATATTCGAGGAAGCGGCAGGCATAAGCAAGTACAAGGCTCATAAGAAGGAGGCACTTCGTAAGCTGGAGCGTACGGAGCAGAACCTTCTTCGGCTGGCGGATATTCTGAGCGAGGTCTCTCGTAATCTTCGCAGTGTGAAGCTTCAGGCGGGCAAGGCACGAAGCTATCTTCAGCACAGCCGGAGGCTCAAAGAACTTCAGGTAAATTATTCACTTGCCGAGTACGCTAAGAACCAGAGCAGAGAAATCGAGAAGAAAACTGAGCTTCAGAAGTTAGCCGAGCAATTCGGTGCTGTGGCGTCGGAGGTTGCGAAAAACGACGTCCTGACGGGTGAGCTTGGCAGGCGTATAATCGAGGCTGAGGGTCGGCTCAACGAGGCCGGCAACCGTCTTGTGAGTCTTGAGAGCAAGATTGAGCAGAACCTTCAGCGTATCGAGTTTTTGCGGAGCCGTACGGCGGAATTAGCAGAACGCAAGACTTCTGCGGAGAAACGAGTTGACAAAGTTCGCGAGCAGAACATCCGCTTTGCGGCGGATATGGAAGAATATAAAACGGAGCAGGCGAAGTGCGAGCAACAGCAGATTCGCACCAGCGAGGCGGCGAAACAGGTACAGGCGGCCCTGGGGCAAATCGACTCGGAATGTTCATCGCTGGAAGCTGAACTGGAAGATGAGAAATCAGGTATTATCGATATAGTGCGGAGAACCGCTCAGCTTCACAACGAACTTCAGAGCGTTTCGGTTTATCGCGATAACCTGTCGAACCAGAAGGAGCGTCTGGCTGATCGCGCCGAAAACGGCAGGCAGGAATTAGAGGAACTTTTGACGGAAAAGGCTCAGTACCAGTCGCGTCTTTCTGATATTGAAAAAGTTCTTGCTGATTTGGAGCAGAGCCTGAACGCCAAGAGAAAAGAGGCCGACGAAATGGCCCGGCGAATCATGGAGGACAGCAGACGCCTGGGACACAGCAAGGAAACCCAAAGCGCATTGAACGGGGAGCTTGCTGTTTTAGCGGATATGGAAAAAAAACACGAAGGTCTGAATAGCGTCGTGAAGGATATTCTTGCCGGCCGTTCTTTGGAGCAGGGGAATTTCGATTACGTTGAAGGTATCGTTGCCGATGTTATAGGTGCCGATATTGAACACGTAGCAGCAGTTGAAGCAGCTTTGGAGGGTAAGACTGACACGCTGATAATCACCAGCCGAAGCAAACTGATGGATGACAAGGAGGCTATCGACAGGTTTGATGCCAGAGTCAACTTCATAAGTATGGACGCTATTGAGCCGTTTGTGGACATGAAGGACTTTTCACAGTTGGACTGTGTCAAGGGTCGCGCGTCGCAATTTGTTAATGTGGACAGCAAGTACGGACCGCTGGCGTGGAAGCTGTTGGGCAAGACGATCGTAGTCGATTCGATAGATTCGGCGGTGGAGCTTTCGCCGGCGGCAAATGGTTATGAGTTCGTGACTTTGAAGGGAGAACTGGTAAGCAGCGATGGTTTGATTAAGCTCGGGCCTTTGGGAAAAGCAACCGGGCTGATATCACGCAAGAGCCGTCTTCGTCAACTTGAGCAGACGATAGCCGGCGTTCAGTCTGAAATTAGTGCCCTGGAGGGACAACTCGAGGAAAACGGTCGGTCGAACGAACATTTGACGAACTTGTGCAAAGAACTTCGTACGGCGGTTTACGAGGCGAATACGGAGAAACTTCAGGGCAATTCGAAGGTTGCTTCGCTTGAGCAGGACATCCAGCGGCTTAGCGAGGAGCAGCCACTGATTGCAAGTGAAATAGAACTGCTGGAGAGCCAAATCACGCAGTCGGTTCAGAAGGAATACGATTCCAAGCAGAAGCTTGAGGAACTTGAGGCGGTTAATGCCGAGCGAAAGAACCATATCGAGGTTCTGGAACGCCGGCTCGTCGAACGCAAGGATGAGCAGCAGAGGCAAATGAGCAGCCTTATGGACCTTCGTATTGCCATGGGGCAGATTACTGAGCAGCGCAAGGGTCTTAGCCAAACGATAGTCAACCTTCGAAGACAGATTCAGCAAAGCGAGCTTGCGACACAGTCATCTCAATTAGAGATAGAAAGCTGCATCGAGCAATTAGCGAAGAGTAATAGTGACATTCTCGGCTGTGAAGCGGCTGTTTCGGAGTTGTTCGTGGCCAAGGAAAAGAGCCAGCAGAACAGTCACATTCTTCATTCGGAAATAGAGCAGCTTGTGGCCGAGCAAAGGCAAAGCGAGCAGTTATTGCGGCAGAGACGCAGCGAACAAACACTGATCGAACAGAAAATCAACGAAGTTAAGATAGAGTTGGGCCAGATTGATGTCAGGAACGAGGACCTTATTGAAAGGGTTCAGGAGGAATTGCAGATAGATTTGGTACAGGCTTACAGCAGTTACGAGCAAGGTGAGGTGGACTGGGAGGCGGTTCGGGCGGAGATGGCTGGGCTTCGCGGCAAAATAGAGCGTCTGGGTAATGTGAACGTCGATGCGATAGAAGAGCAGGAGAGCCTGGAGACACGCCACAACTTTTTGAGCGAGCAGCTTACCGATCTGAACAGCAGTAAGGGCCAGCTTCAGCAGTTAATAAATCGTCTTAACAAGAAGAGCCGTGAGCGGTTCGAACAAACATTCGAGCAGATACGACTTCAGTTCCAGCAGATATTCCGCAAGCTCTTCGGCGGTGGCAAGGCTGACATTATTCTGGAAGAAAGTGAGGACATACTTGACTCACCGATTGAAATAATCGCCAAGCCTCCGGGCAAGGAGACCCGGGGGATTTCGCTTCTTAGCGGCGGAGAAAAGACAATGACGGCGATCGCGTTATTATTCGCGGTTTTTAAGACCAAGCCGTCGCCTTTCTGCTTTCTTGACGAGATTGATGCCGCCCTTGACGAGGCAAATAACGAGCGTTTCAACCTGATGCTGCAGGAATTCAGGAAGGATTCACAGTTTATCATAATCACTCACTCCAAGCGTACGATGAGCATAGCTGACGTTCTCTTCGGTGTGACGATGCAGACGCGAGGTGTTACTAAGAAAATAAGCGTAAACTTCGACCAGTTCGGAGAGCAGGTCGAAGAAGAAACGACGGCGGTGGCTTAGGGGCAGATTGTTCTGCAAGGGGCTATTGTGAGGCTTTCGGGCGGATTGGCTAAAGACGAAGCCGCAGAAATTAGCAGGTAGAGGTTTTGGATTAGCTGTTGTGGGTCGGGAATTTTGTTGTTAAAATCCGTGTTTTTATGTGCAGATTGATAAAGGACAAGAATACCAATATGGCACAAAGACTCGATAAACATATTCTTAAGAACGGGATGGTACTTCTGGGCGAGCCGATGGATGCTGTTGAGTCGGCGGCGTTCGGGTTTATGCTTCCGGCAGGTGCGGCGACGGCTCCCGAAAAGTGCTGTGGAGCGGCAAACGTGATAAGCGACTGGATTTTTCGAGGCGCGGGAGTTAGAAACAGCAGGCAGTTGAACGACGCACTCGACGGCCTTGGTTTGCATCGCGCCGCCGGTATCAGCAGCAGCCACCTGTCGATCGGCGCGGCATTGGAGGCAGCCAGGCTGTCGGACGCATTGAGGTTATATGGCGATGTTATTGTCGCACCGCATCTGGCGGACGATCAGTTCGAATTGGCACGCCAACTGGCAGTTGATGAGCTTCTCTCGCTGGACGATGATCCTCGACAGAAGGTGATGCTGAAACTTCGTGAGAACTTCTATCGGCATCCATTAGGCCGGAGCACCGTCGGGCATGTTGAAGAATTGAAGGCCTTGACGGCCGAAGCGACGCGAGAGATTATCAAGAGCCGATTCAATATGTCGGGAACAATTTTCTCGGTTGCGGGCAAATATGATTTTCACTCTGTCGTGCAGGAGTTGGCGGGCCTGTTCGATGACACCGACATCAAGCAGCCTGAGCCGGTTAAGCTTGGTGAGCGGGACTCTAAATATACCCACATACCTAACGATGGTGCCCAGGTTCATATCGGGCTGATGACGGAGACGGTTAAACCCGACGACGACAATTATTACAACTGCCGGGTGGCGGTGTCGGTTCTTTCAGGTGGAATGAGCGCGAGGCTGTTTACCGAGGTGCGTGAAAAGCGTGGACTCTGTTACGCGATTAGTGCGCGGTATCACGGGTTGAAGGAGGCGGCTGGGATAATGTGCTACGGCGGGACGACGCCGGAGAAGGCACAGGAGACAGTGGATGTAATAAGGGCCGAGTTCCAGCGACTTGGTGACGGAATAAGCGAAGCGGAGCTTGAGCGTGCGAAAGTCGGTTTGAAAAGCTCTTTGATTCTTCAAAGCGAATCATCGGGCAGTCGCGCCGGGGCTATCGCGAGCGATTATTATGTTCTGGGCAGGGTTAGAAGCCTCGACGAAATCAAGGAGAAAATCGAGCAACCGAGCGTTGATTCGGTCGTTGGTTTTCTGCGGGGACAGAAGTTTTCTGATTTTACGGTGGTAACAATAGGTCCACGGCAAGTAAATGTAAAGTAGAAGCGCTTATGGAATTCAAGAGCAGGATATTATCGAACGGCCTGTCAGTGATAGGTGAAGTGAACAAGTCGGCGAAATCGGCGGCGGTGGGCTTTTTTGTTAAGACGGGTTCGCGCGATGAAAGCAAAGAGATAAACGGGGTTTCTCATTTTCTGGAGCACATGCTCTTCAAGGGTACACCAAAGCTCAGTGCACTGCAGGTTAACGAGGCTTTTGACCGTACCGGTGCGCAGTTCAACGCGTTTACGAGTGAAGAGAATACGGTTTTCTATGCGGCGGTTCTTCCGGAATATCTTGCGGAGGTGACGGGAATATGGACGGAGTTGATGAGGCCCGCACTTCGTGATGCGGATTTTGATATTGAAAAGAATGTAATCAAGGAAGAAATCGCGATGTACAAGGACATGCCGCAGTTCGATGTGGTTGACAGGTGCCGGACGCTTCATTTCGACGGGCATCCTTGCGGCAACAGTGTTCTTGGGAGCGTTGAGAACATAGACGCTTTGACGGCGGTGCAGATGCGGGAGTATTTTGGCAGTCGCTATGCGCCGAACAATCTCACAGTGGTGTTTACGGGAAATTTCGACTGGGAGAAGATATGTTCCTTGATGGAAGCCGGTGGCGGTAAATGGTGGGGTGAATCGGCGCCGCGGCAGCACAGTGATTGCAGCCCAAGTAAACGACAGGAGCGCATCGACAAGGGCAATCTTGTTCGCGAGCATATATGCCTGATGAGTCCAGGGGTCTCAGCACAGGATGACAGGCGGTTCGCAGCGGCTCTTCTGGCGAATATCGTTGGTGACGATGTTGGCTCCCGCTATTTCTGGGAACTGGTCGATAAGGCACTGGCGGAATCGGCGGTGATGCAGTTCGAGGCGATGGACGGGATGGGCCTTTTCTGCAGTTATATTCGCTGCGGCACCCGGAATCTTTCGCAGGTGCTGGAGACGGTGGCTGGCGTGTTTGCAGATATCGCAAAAAAGGGAATTGCAGAGGATGAATTGGCCAAGGCCAGGAACAAGGCGCTCAGTGCTCTTGTGATAAAGAATGAGCTTCCAATGGGCCGGTTGATTGATGTGGGATTCAACTGGGTTTATCTTGGGCGGCATCGGCGAATCGAAGAGGATATGAATGCCGTTAAAGCAGTCACGATAGATGATGTTCGTTCACTCATAGACGATTACAAACCGGGCGAGTTTACGCAGTTTTCGATAGGGCCATGCAAAAGCGACCAGGGATAAGCTGAACGAGAATTCGGTGGCTTGTTCTTGATTAGCGGGGACAAATCGGTTAGACTGAATACTGATAAGCGTTTTTTTGAGGAGGCTCTTGGGTGAGCACTGGTGAAAAGAATGAGCACGAAAACGCCGATGTCACGAAACGCGGTGATGGCGTCCTTAGAGGGCATGATATAATCCCCGGGGATTCCTTGCCGAAGGCAAAATCGGACAAGGGCCAATCGGGCGATGGCCGAACCGGTGCAATCCCGCAATTCGATCTTGCCGAGGATATAATGGCAGAGCAGCGCCGAATTACAGCAGTTCGGAGGAAGGGACCCGGCAACAAGGACCAGGCGACGAAAGAGAAGCCGGCGGCACATAACTTAATGCCGGTCCGGTTGTCATCGTCTGAGTCGGAGGTGGATAAAGTTATTGCTGATATCGTACGCAGCGATATTGAGCGGCTGTGCAAGGGCCTTGACAGTTGATAGTCGGTGCCGAAGCAACGTTTACCTGTTTTTTTCATTTCTTGTTTTGTCCGAATTTTTCTTATAATGCCCAGCGAAAAGAATATTGAAAAGCCCGTTGGAATACGGAACTGCCGGTAAACAGGCCGAATTTGAAGGTCATAGGTATGTTTGGATTAACAGTCATAGATATAGCGGTAATCGTAAGTTATTTCCTGGTCGTAATCGGAATCGGTTTTTATTGTTCACGCCGCATTAAGAATCAGGAAGACTATTTTCTCGCGGGGCGGCGATTCGGGAAGTTCATTCAAACGTTTGCGGCATTCGGCCAGGGCACTTCGGCCGACAGTCCGGTAGGAGTTACAACAACAACTTTCTCAAATGGTATTGCCGGTGTTTGGAGTGCGCTTTTGTATCTTTTCGCAACGCCTCTTTACTGGATGGTCATGCCGTGGATGAGGCGTTTGCGCCTTTTGACGCTGGGCGATTTCTTCGAGGAACGTTACGGCTCAAAGCTGATGGCGGGAGTCTATGCTGTTATCGGAACGATAGGAATGATGACTATCATTTCGGTCGGGTTTGCGGCCATGACCAAAACAATCGTGGTTCTGGCTCCAAAGTCTTACGAAGAACTGACAATAAAAGAAGTCGCGGAATTCGAAATGGCTGAGGAACTCGACCAATTGAGGGAAAAGGACTATCAGGCATTGTCACCGGCACAGCAGCAACGGCTGGAGGAATTATCTCTGGCTAAGCCTGCCAGGATGTTTTCACATATCAACGAGGATGTTCTCATTTGGGTCGTATGCGGCATCGTTATGATATACGCGGTTGCGGGGGGACTTGAAGCGGCGTTTCTTACCGATACGCTGCAGGGATTATTCATAATTGTTCTGTCGGTGATACTGTTTCCTTTCGCATGGACGAAAATAAATCTGCTTTACGGCGGCTCCGGGCCGGTGGATGCTTTTCGAACAATGCACAGTCAATTGCCTGAGTCATATTTTGAACTTTTCGGCTCTCCTGCTGTGATGGATTTTACGTGGTACTATATCGCAGCCTTGACCCTGATGGTGACAATTAACGTTGTTATTCAGCCTAATTCGATGATTGCGACGGGCTCTGCCAAGGGCGAATACGAGTGTCGTTTCGGTTTTGTCACCGGAAGCTATATAAAAAGATTTTGTACCGTGCTTTGGGGAATTTTTGCACTTTTGGCCGTTGTACTTTATCACGACAAAATCCATAACCCGGACATGGTATGGGGATATGCGACCCTTGATCTTCTCGGTTCATTCCATATAGGCCTGGTCGGTTTGATGATCGCCTGTCTGATAGCGGCATTGATGAGCACGGCTGACTGCCTGATGATCACCGGCTCAAGTCTTTTGACCCATAATATTTACAGGCCTTTGTTTGGCGGCCGATCCGAAAAGCATTATGTGGTTGCCGGCCGGATTATAGGTTGTGCGATAATAATCGGCGGCGCCGTAATAGCAAGCCAGTTCGATACGATACTGCAGTTGCTTAAATTCTGGTGGGAATTGAATGTTATGGTTGCGGCAAGCTTCTGGCTCGGTATGAAATGGCGAAAGGCCAACAAAACCGGCGCCTGGTCTTCCATAACAGCGACAGCAATATTATTTTTTATTCTGCCGATGCTTCTGCCGGTATTTTCCCCGTCTTTGCGAACCAATGAAGAACTTCTTAAGACAACACAACCTCATATTGTCACCAGGACCTACACAGCCCACGAAATGGATGTCACCGCACGTCAGAAGGAAATCGAAAAATGGGATTCGCTGGATGAGGTGGCAAAGAAAGAAACTTCCCGTCCGGAGCCTCTGACGATGGGGCAGGCTTTTCAGAAAGATTATCAATTGCCTCGCAAAGCCATCTTCTGGACAAAAGGTATTAAGCCTGATTCGAACGGCCGAGCCTTCGGCAGCGGAATACTGAGCCTGGAACTGGTACTTCTTGACAAACTGGGATTCGACCTTCAGAAGAATACTTATGCCATGAATGAGACGATCAGAATTCTGATACGCACCATTATTCCTTTCCTGATTTTGATAGTTATTGCCCTGGTGATGAAACCTGAAAACGGCAGACGAATCAATCTGTTTTTCGTCAAAATGAAGACTCCGGTTCACACCAACCCTGAAGAGGACGCGAGGCAGTTGAAGCTGTCCTATGCGGACCCGCATCGCTTTGACCACAAAAAACTGTTTCCAAATTCAAGCTGGGAATTTGACAAATGGACGAAGGTTGATATGATTGGCTTTATCGTCTCTGCGGTGGTCGCTGTCGGTGTGATTATGTTTCTTATCCTGTTATTATCAATCGGAAGCTGAAAAAAGAAGCAAAAGACAATTAGTTCAGGTTACCAAAATGAATTTACGATTCAGACATACAATTATCACAGCAGGAGCATTTATACTGTTGGCGAGATGAGCTTAGTCGGCAAAATAATTCTACCTGCCGATATCGTTTTGGCTCCGGCGTGGTGGTATCATAACGAGGGTATTACCTTCGACGAGGACTTCTTCTACAATCCTTTGAGGCGGGTGGAAGTCGAGCAACGGATGGAACGGGTACTTTATGAGCGGTGGGGTCGATATGGACTTGGGGCGGACAGGGACAAGGAACTGCCTGTAGTTGGCGCGGTGCACCTGGCGGCGGGTTTTCTGGTGAGCCAGATGTTAGGTTGTGAGGTCAGGTATAACGAGAATACACCACCACAGGTGATTTGCGATGAGCGGCAAAATCTGGAAATATCGCCGGAAGCCGCCTTTGACAGTGCCGCGTGGAAAAAATTCGAGCGGCTTTGTGAGTCCTTGAAAAAGAAATACGGCTACCTGGCGGGTGATGTCAACTGGGGTGGGGTATTGAATGTTGCACTGGACATCCGGGGCCAGGATTTGTTTATGGATATGTTCGACAGGCCGGATGCGGTGAGGAACTTCCTTGGCGAAATAGCGTCGGTGATTGAACGGTTCACACAGACTATTGCGAAAGAGACAGGAACAACATCAATCAGCGTCAACAGGACGGTGCGGCATTTGTCGGAGCCGGTGTTTCTTCACAGTGAATGCTCGCATACGATGATTTCGGTGGATGACTACAGGAAGTATCTGCTTGGATTCGACGAGGACTGGAGCAGAAGGTTTCGGCCATTCGGTATACATTTCTGCGGGAGGGACCCGGACCGATACGGTAATGTCTTCAGTGAACTGGGTGAACTGGATTTTCTGGATGTCGGCTGGGGAGGCAATGTTGCCAAACTTCGGGCCTATCTTCCGGAGACATTCTTGAATATTCGGCTCAGTCCGGTGGAAATGATTGAACAGGATGTTGGTGAAGTGGAGCAGAGCATACGCAGGCTCGTAGCCGAATCCGCGAAACCGAATTTGACCGGCGTCTGCTGTATAAATATTGACGAGAAAGTGGCGGACGATAAAATTAGCTGCATTTTCCAGACGGTTGAAAGTCTTAGAAAAGAGAACTCGGCTTAACAACATTGCAGTTGGAGGTTTTGATGACATCGAAGGAACGCGTTTTGACAGCACTTGCCCACAGCGAGCCGGACCGCTGTCCCTGTGATTATATCGGCACACCGGAGGTTGATGAGAAGTTGAAGCGGCATTTTCAGACCGACAGTATGGATGTGGTATTAGAGGAGCTTGGGGCGGACCTGCGAGTGGTGGAGGCGCCTTACGTAGGCCGGGAACTGCGAAGCTGGGATGACGGCAGATTCGAGAACTACTGGGGCAGTATCCGCAAGCCGGTCAGCAACCAGGCGGGGACATATAACGAAGCGGTGGAGTTTCCTTATGCCGATTTTGACAGTGTCGCAGATGTGGGGAAGTTCAACTGGCCTAAGGTCGAATGGTTCGATTTTACGAAAATGGCTGACGATTGCCGGAAGTATTCGGATTTTGCGGTGGTATTCGGCAGTCCGGGAAATATGGATTTGATTAACGGTACTTCCTATGGTCGCGGCGTCGAGAAGACGCTTTATGATATCGCGCTGGAAAACCCGGTCGGTTTGGCTTGTATGGCAAAGCGCTTCGAATGCTGCTACGCGATTAGTGAGGCTGCACTCAAGGCCGGCGGCGGGCAGATTGATATTCTATGGATTGGGGACGATTACGGGACGCAGAATGGGCTTTTGATGAGTCCTGAAAAATGGCAGAAGCTCTTTTTCGCCAAGCTTAAACAGATGTGTGACCTGGGGCACAGCTATGGAGCGAAGGTTATGCTGCACTGCTGCGGTTCGACAAAGCCGCTTTGGGGTGATCTTATTGAAGCGGGGGTTGACATATACCAAACGGTTCAGCCGGAAGCGGCAAATATGGATCCCGCAGCGTTGAAGGCTGAATTTGGCGAGCGGATTTGCTTCCACGGCACAATCAGTATTCAGAATACTCTGCCTTTCGGGACGCCCGACGATGTTGCGAAAGAGGTTCGGCTGCGGATTGAAACCGTGGGTAAAGGTGGGGGCTTGATTGTTGCGCCGGCTCACAATATGCAGCCTGACACTCCCGTTGAGAATCTTTTGGCGCTCTATGCGGAGGTGAAGCGGGGGTAGGTTTGAGCTGCCGGCTGTTTGGTTTTGCAGCATTTCGGGTGATTTTGAAAATAGGATTGAATTTGCACCGGCGATAGTTTATATTCCGCGGACAAGTGGGTCTTTTTGCTGGCCCAGTCTGAAATTCAATCATGGAGTAATTCGGATGAGTTTGAAGGGTAACATTATAGTGGCGCAGTCCGGTGGGCCTACGGCGGCGATAAATTCCAGCGTTTGCGGCGTAATTCAGGAGGCGATGAAATCGGATTTGATTGATCGTGTTTTGGGTGCTTCCAACGGGATATTGGGCGTTCTGACCGAAGAACTCTTCGATATATCCGCTGAAAAGCCGGAAACTATCGAGGGCTTGAAGCGAACACCGGCGGCGGCCATTGGTTCCTGTCGGCATAAACTGAAATCCCTTGAGGAATCAAGGGCGGACTTTCAGCGAATAGTCGATGTCTTCGAAGCGCACAACATTCGGTACTTTTTTTATGCCGGCGGTAACGACTCGATGGATACGGCCGACAAGGTCAACAAACTGGCCAAAAGTAGCGGGTATGAGCTTGTGTGCATGGGTGTGCCGAAGACAATCGACAATGACCTGGCCTATACCGACCATTGTCCAGGTTATGGTTCCGTGGCGAAATATGTTGCAACCTGTGCAATGGAGGCCGGTCGTGATACGGAGGCGCTCTATACCGCGGACACGTGTTCCATTCTTGAGGTTATGGGCAGAAATGCCGGCTGGATTGCGGCGGCGACGGGGCTTGCGCGAAGGTGCGATGAGGATGCACCGCATTTGATTTACCTGCCGGAGGCGCCGTTTTCGTTGGAGAAGTTCGTTGCCGATGTGAAGAAAACGCTGAAGCAATTCAAACGCGCGTTTATCGTGGCCGGCGAGGGGCTTAAGGATGCCGATGGTAATTACATTACTGCTGACACGGGGCAATTCGCCAAAGACAGCTTCGGTCATGCCCAGCTTGGCGGTGTGGCGGAGATATTGAAGAGTGTTGTCGAACGCGAGATTGGTATCAAGGCCCGTTTCAACAAGTTAGGCACGAATCAGCGAAGCGCGATGCATTTCGCGTCGCTTACGGATGTGAACGAGGCTTATATGTGCGGCCAGGCGGCTGTTAAGGCGGCACTGGCAGGCGAAAACGGCAGGATGGTGACGCTGGTCCGTGAGGATGGACCCAAATATAAATGCACGACGGGCCTTGCGGCTTTAGCGGATGTCGCCAACGGCGAGAAGAAGGTTCCGCCAGACTTTATTAACCAGGCGGGTAACGGGATAACCGAGGCAATGAAGGATTATGTACGCCCACTGGTTATGGGTGAGGCGCCTATTACGGTTGGCGAGGACGGCCTGCCGGTGTTTATGCGTTTCGAACGTAAGTTGTTGGAAAAGAAGTTAGCGAAGTATATGTAAACGGTAGAAGCAGAAAGGTTGAAATGAAATTAGCAAAGTATTCTTTCGGAGTGGGTGACAGGTTCGGTCACCAGGGCAAAGCTCAATTAGCGGCTATAATCAAGGCCAGGGCATCGGGGATTGATATCACGCCGGTCTGGAACAAGTCGCATCGTGAGCATACGATAATCGGGACAAATCCTGCCGATGTTCGGGCTGAAGCAGACGCGGCGGTCAAGTCGCTCGGCTGGGATGGGGCGTATTTTGTTGATGCCGACCATATTGGTTTGAAGAATGTTGACTTGTTTATGCAATCGAGTGACTTTTTCACGCTTGATGTCGCGGATTTTATTGGTCAGGCTGCAAGCGAGGCCGAGCAGGCAGCGTTTGTAAGCAAGTACAGCAAGTATGTGGGAGCCTTGTCGATTCCGGGAATCGCTGAACCGCTGCAGATCAGCGAAGAGCAGATAAAGGATATTGCCGGTAAGACTTTAGTGGCAGTGAAGGAGGCGGGCAAAATATATCAGCATATATCCTCGGTAAAAGGCAAAGGCAATTTCATTACGGAAGTATCGATGGATGAAACGGAAAAGCCACAGACGCCTGTTGAGATGCTGTTTATTTTAGCGGCGATTGCCGATGAGGGGATTCCGGCGCAGACAATTGCTCCGAAATTTACGGGGCGATTTAATAAAGGCGTCGACTACGTTGGTGACGCGGGACTGTTTGCGAAGGAATTTGAAGATGATTTGGCGGTAATTGCTTTTGCCGTAAAGGAGTTCGGATTGCCGCAGGAGTTGAAACTGAGCATTCACTCCGGTAGTGACAAGTTTTCGATATATGGTTCGATTAACAAGGCGCTGAGGAAATTCGATGCGGGAGTTCATGTCAAAACTGCGGGTACGACGTGGCTGGAAGAGATTATCGGCCTGGCGATGGCCGGCGGTGAGGCTCTGGCGATAGCCGCCAGGGTTTACGCCAATGCACTGTCGCGATTTGATGAGTTGTGTGGGCCTTACGCTACGGTTATCGATATCGACAGGTCAAAGCTGCCGTCGCCGGATGAAGTATCGAACTGGAGCGGTGAGCAGTTTGCAGATGCGCTGCGTCACGACCAATCGTGCGAAAGATACAATCCGAGTTTCCGCCAGTTGGTCCATGTCGGCTACAAAATTGCGGCTGAGCTTGGGGCCGATTATACTAATGCACTGGAGAAATACGAGACAGTGATAGCGGAAAACGTCACGCAGAACATATACGTTCGGCATATCAAACCAATATTTATTGATTAAAGGACAAAAGCGACATGGCAGGTTTATTCGATTTGAAGGACAAGGTAATCGCGGTCACCGGCGGCGGCGGCGTGCTTTGTGGTGTAATGGCAAAATCTCTGGCCAAAGCCGGTGCGAAGGTGGCCGTTCTTGATTTGGCAGAGGATGCCGCTAAGAAGGTGGTCGACGAGATAGAGAGCCGGGGCGGCACAGCAATTGCCGTGGTGTGCAACGTTCTCAGGAAAGAAACGTTGGAGGCGGCAAAAGAAAAAATCGTCGCTGAATTGGGACCGGTCGATATCCTGATTAACGGGGCGGGCGGCAACAAGAAAGACGCAACAACGTCGGCCGATATGGCGTTTTTTGATATACCGCCCGAAGCGATTCGCTTCGTATTCGATTTGAACTTTCTTGGTACCGTTCTTGTGACGCAGGTTTTTGCAAAGGACATGGCGGCACGCGGAAGTGGGGTAATACTAAACGTATCGAGCATGAACGCGTTTCGGCCTTTGACGAAGATAGCAGCATATTCGGCGGCTAAGGCGGCGGTAAGTAATTTTACGCAGTGGCTTGCGGTGCACATGTGCCAGAATTACTCGAAGGAGATCCGCGTCAACGCTATTGCGCCGGGGTTCTTTCTAACCGAACAGAACCGGTTCCTCTTGACCGATGAGAAGACCGGCGAACCGACCCCACGCGGTAAGACAATTATCGATCATACGCCGATGGGCAGATACGGTGAGCCGGAAGAGTTGGTCGGTGCGGTGACATGGCTTTTGAGTGACGCGGCGAAATTTGTTACGGGTGTTGTTGTGCCGATTGACGGGGGTTATTCGGCATTTAGTGGCGTTTAGATTTTTGGGAGCATGATATGAGCGAGGTTGACCCGGCGAGGGCATTGAAGCAATTCGAGCCGACGAAGAAGTTTTTTGTCGGTATCGATTCGGACGGATGCGCTTTTGATACGATGGGAATCAAGCAGCGGGAGTGTTTTTGTCCGTGGATGATTGGGTATTTCGGGCTTCAGGCGGTCTCCCTGGCGGCTCGTGAGTGTAAGGAATTCGCGGATTTGTTCAGCAAAACCCGCGGGGCCAATCGCCACAAGACTATCAAGCGGATATTGACGGAACTTTTGCCGTCACATCCGATGACTAAAGCGCGTGGCTTCAAGGTCCCCCAGTTTCGCCATTACTTTGCGTGGATAGATGACCCGGCGAGCGTTTTGAGCAATGAAGGTCTTAACCAGGCGATTGCCAACGCGACAAACCATGAGGCGAAGAAGGAACTGGAGAATGTTCTTGCCTGGAGCCAACGCGTGAATGAGTCTATCAAGGCTATCGTTAAGGGGATGCCGCCCTTTCCCAATGTGCGGCAAAGCCTTGAGAAAATTGCACCGTTGGCTGACGTGATTGTGGTTTCCGCGACGCCGGACGAGGCATTGAGGCGGGAGTGGGAGGAACATGATGTTGCCCGGTATGTAGCGATTATTGCCGGTCAGGAGATGGGGACAAAGAAAGAGCACCTGGAATATGCAACCAAAGGCAGGTACGAGAAAAACCATGTTCTTATGATTGGCGACGCTCCGGGTGACATGAAAGCTGCCAAAGCAAACGATGCGCTGTTCTATCCGGTTAATCCGGGCAGCGAGGTTGACTCATGGAAGCGCTTTCATGATGAGGCGTTCGATAAATTCGTCAATGGTGAATATGCAGGCAGCTACGAAGAGAAACTTATTGCGGAGTTCGATTCGTATCTTCCTGAAAACCCGTCGTGGGGGAAATAGCCGGTGCTTTTTTACAACAGAGGACATGAGACTGACGACCTGGGCGGTGAGGACCTGAAAGCCGGTCTCTATGCGGCTCTGGAGAAACTCGGGGCAAGAGACAAGGTTCTTGCGATACCGCCGGACTTTACGCGTTTTCATTCGCGGGCGGGCGAGTTGACGCGGTATGCGTGGCAGTATTACGGTGAGAAACTGACGGATATTCTGCCTGCTCTTGGCACGCATTTCCCGATGGAACAAGCAGCTATCGAGCAGATGTTCGGCGAAATACCGAGAGAGTTGTTTCGAGAGCATAACTGGCGGACCGACCTTGTAACACTTGGGGAGGTTCCCGCCGAGTTTGTGCAGGAGGTGTCAGGGAGCAAAGTTGAGTATAGTTGGCCTGCACAGGTTAATCAACTCGTTGCCGAGGGAGGGTTTGACCTGATTCTTTCTGTCGGCCAGGTCGTACCGCACGAAGTGGCCGGCATGGCAAATTACAACAAGAATATATTTATTGGTACCGGTGGTGCAGAGGCTATCAATAAAAGTCACTTCCTGGGTGCGGTTTACGGCATGGAAAGGATAATGGGCCGGGCGGATAACCCCGTGCGAAAGGTGCTCAATTACGCATCTGAACACTTTGCAAAACACATGCCGATTGTTTATGTGCTTACCGTGGTCGGCAGAGACCAGGCGGGCGGCCTGAAAACACGCGGGCTTTTTATCGGCGATGACATCGAGTGCTTTAACCTGGCATCGGAGCTTTCTTTGAAGGTGAACTTTCAGATGTTGGATGCTCCTTTGAAGAAAGTTGTGGTATATCTCGACCCTTCGGAATACAAGAGCACGTGGCTCGGCAACAAGAGTATTTACAGAACACGGATGGCGATGGCCGATGGTGGTGAGTTGATTGTGCTTGCCCCGGGCCTGAGCCGGTTCGGCGAGGACCCGGAGATCGACAAGCTAATCAGGAAGTATGGTTATGTCGGCACCGAGCGAGTGTTGGATGCGGTCGGTAAGAACGATGACATCAACAGAAACCTCAGCGCGGCGGCTCATTTGATACATGGCTCATCGGAAGGCAGATTCACCATTACGTATTGTCCGGGTCATTTGAGCAGAGAAGAAGTTGAGGCTGTTAATTTCAGCTATGGTGACATTTCTGAAATGCACAAGAGATATGACCCCGCAAAACTCACAGAGGGGTTCAACAGTATAGCCGGCGGCGAGGAAATATACTTTATTTCCAATCCGGCAATAGGTTTGTGGTCTTTCGAAGAACGATTTAGTCAATAGAATCAAGGAGTTACGTGAAATGGCAAAGGCAGATATCGGCCTGATAGGCTTGGCGGTTATGGGTGAGAATCTGATTCTCAATATGGAGAGCAAAGGTTTTACCGTTGCGTGTTTCAACCGGACGGTGTCGAAGGTTGACAATTTCACAGCCGGCAGGGCCAAAGGCAAAAATATAATCGGCTGTCACACGATTGAGGAGTTTGTGGAAAGCCTTGAAAAACCTCGAAAGGTAATGCTCATGGTAAAGGCAGGCGCAGCGGTTGATGCCTTTATTGAGAAATTACTGCCTCATCTCGAAGATGGTGACATTATCATCGACGGCGGCAACAGCCATTTCCCCGATACCATTCGCCGCACGGAATATGTTGAGAGCAAAGGCAAGCTTTACATAGGTACCGGCGTTTCCGGAGGAGAAGAAGGCGCGCTGAAGGGGCCGTCGCTAATGCCGGGCGGTTCGCCCGCTGCGTGGGAACGTGTCAAGAATATCCTGCAGGCGATTTGCGCAAAAACGCCCGACGGCAAGCCATGCTGTGAATGGGTGGGCGAAAACGGAGCGGGCCATTTCGTGAAGATGACGCATAACGGCATCGAGTACGGTGACATGCAGATGATATGCGAGAGTTACCAGATAATGAAGGAAGCTCTCGGGATGAGCAACGCCGAGATGCATGGGGTCTTGACCGAGTGGAACAAAGGCGAACTCGATTCCTACCTGATTGAAATAACAAGGGACATACTCTCCTATAAGGACGAAGATGGCAATGAGGTGGTCGACCTTATCCTGGATACCGCGGGCCAGAAAGGGACGGGCAAGTGGACGGCGATTGAAGCTTTGAATCAGGGCCAGCCGCTTACCTTGATTGGTGAGGCGGTTTTTGCCAGGTGTCTTTCGGCATTGAAGGAAGAACGAGTGGCCGCCTCGAAAGTGCTGACGGGGCCTCCGCCGGCGTTCACAGGTGACAAGAAGGCCTTTGTTGACGATTTGCAGCAGGCGCTGTATGCGTCGAAAATTGTCAGTTATGCACAGGGTTATCAGCTTATGCGCGCTGCCGCAAAGGAGTTTAAGTGGAATCTGAATTATGGCGGAATCGCCCTTATGTGGCGAGGCGGCTGCATTATCCGGTCGGCGTTTTTAGGCAGGATAAAAGAAGCATTCGATAAAAATCCCAACCTGGACAACCTGCTGCTTGACGGGTTCTTCAGGGCAGTGGTAGAGAAGGCGCAGCCCGGCTGGCGCCGGGTTCTGAGTACTACTATCCAGTTGGGCATTCCAATGCCTGCAATGAGTGCGGCCTTGGCTTACTATGACGGCTATCGCCATGAGCGGCTGCCGGCAAATCTGCTGCAGGCTCAGCGGGACTACTTTGGTGCGCACACATACGAACGCATCGACAAGCCGCGCGGCGAATTCTTCCACACAAACTGGACCGGCAAGGGCGGCTCAACGGCGGCATCGACATATACCGCATAGGCTCGTGCGATGCTTCAGTAGCAGGCATTGTACTGCCCCTGGAGTTTGTCGAGGTCTACATGGTGCACGTCGCCGCGATGAATAATGAGGCGATAGCGCAGAATGACAGGTTTTACTGTTGAAAGTTCTATTGCGTTTCTGCCCGGGTACACAGGGTTCTGCATAGACCCTTTTTTCCTGAGTATCCACGGCTGGGGATAACCGGGATTCGATTTGTGGCACAGGATTGCCAGACCGGAGATATTCTCACTGTCGCCGAACCTCCCGGAGAAATCCATCCACGGTGCCGGTTCAACGGCGGTTCCTTTTGGTTCTATCGGACCGTTGGGGCCTGTGAATTCAATACTATCAGGCAGCTTTATCCTGGCCGAGAAACCGCCATAGCCCCTGGCGTTATTGGAACCGCCGATGCGAACGCCCTTTTCGAGAGCAAGCAGGCTAATCTCAAAATCTATTTTTCGCATATCCTCTTCAGCACTAAAGATGCGGATTGTTGTGGTCTCTTCGACAAAGGGTTTTTGTCTGCCCTGCCCATCGGCCCAAAGAGAGGACTTCCAGTGTACTTTGGCCCGGAGGGCCTTGGATTCAGAATCGACGTCGAGAATTTTGACGTCGCGGACGTCGTAGGTGAAATCAATGAGTGACCAGGCATCCCCAAGTCTCTTGCTGCCGATGTATACCTGGTGCCAGGCCCAGAAGATACCCCTGTGATGACGGTGGTCTTTGGGAAAGTCCTCTGTAAGAACGCAGCCGTCGAGATTGCAGAGGGGGTGAACATAATCGGCCCGCGTGTATTTCCCCTCAAGCGATACAGGTTTATAGCGGTAGGCGAGTATCTTTTTGCCTTTTTCCGATACGATCAATGCGCGGTCGGTTTTGACGATTCTTATCGAATTGGTGAAGGTGTTGCCGATTTGGCAGCCTGCCGCAGCAAGGAGAAAGGAAACTGCGAATGTATTAAGGACTGTCTTGCTGAAAATGTTCATTTCTGCCCATCCTACAAATTTATACAACCATATCTTCCAGGAGCACCCATAGCCGGCATATCGTAAGCAGCATTTAATATTATACGGGATTACATGCGACGCACAAGAAGTCTGATTTGCAGATTTGGTTGACGTTCGCAGGAGATACAGGTACTATGGCCGGACGTTCGACTTACGTTGCAGCAGTGGAAAAGGTTTAGTACTGAAGGGGTGACAGAATCGTGTTCACGATAGTGTGGGTGTGTGCGGTGAGTTTTTTGGCTGTTGCGTGGATAGCGTACTGGATATGGAATTATGTCCAGGATCAGCGCGAAAAGAAACAGCCCAAAGCCGGAACAAAACATCTTTCGCAGGTGAAGCAGTCGTTCGAAGAATATACCAGGAAGGTAGAGAATTACAAGAAGCCTACGTATAAACGCAAAAAATAATTTCCGCTGGTGATATATCTTTGGTGAGGATGTTCAATGGACCACAGTTTCATAACGCAGGATTTTCTGCTGCATAGCAAGACCTCGGCAGCGCTGTACCACGAGCATGCAGCGAAAATGGGGATTTATGATTATCACTGCCACCTCCCTGTCGACAGGATTGCATCGGATTATCAATTCGAGAATCTTACGAAGATATGGCTGTACGGCGACCACTACAAGTGGCGTGCCATGCGGGCAAATGGGGTGGACGAGCGCTATTGTACCGGCGAGGCGAGCGATTATGAAAAATTCGAGAAATGGGCACAGACCGTACCCTATACCGTTCGCAACCCGTTGTATCACTGGACGCATCTGGAACTGAAGCGTCACTTTGGAGTGACGGATTTACTGAACGGTGACACGGCAAAAAACATTTATGAAATCTGCAGCCGGATGCTGCAAGGGCCAGAGTTCAGCGTTCGAAATATTCTGCGGAAAATGAATGTGAAGCTGGTCTGTACCACGGAAGGACCGCTTTGTTCACTGAACGACCACGAAAAAATTCGCGAGGACGGTTTTGAAATCAAGGTTTATGCCGCCTTTCGTCCCGATAAAAGTATGGCCGTGGAAGATACGACGGAACTGAATGTTTGGATTGACAGACTCGCGGCGGCCTGTGATATGGAGATAAACAGTTTTCAATCATATATCGAGGCGCTTCGGCAGCGTCATGCTTATTTTCACGAGCATGGATGCCGCCTGTCGGACCATGGGCTTGAGAGCGTTTATTGTGAAGATTACAGCGATAGTGAAATCAAAGCCATCTTCGACAAGATAAGGTGCGGCAGGGAAACTGATGCCGCCGAACAGGCGAAATTCGAATCAGCAATGCTGTATGAGTTGGCGCTCATGGATTATCATCATAATTGGGTAATGCAGCTTCATCTCGGTGCGCTGCGCAACGCCAATAGTCGCATGTTCAGCAAGCTCGGCAGCGACTGCGGTTTTGATTCGATAGGTGATTTTGAGATGGCACGCCCGCTGGCGAAGTTTCTGGACCGACTTAACAGCACCGGGCAACTGCCGAAAACCATCCTTTACAATCTCAATCCCGCCGACAACGCGGTTTTGGCATCGATGATTGGCAACTTTCAGGATGGGTCCGTGCCGGGCAAACTCCAGTTCGGTTCCGGGTGGTGGTTTCTTGACCAGAAAAACGGCATCGAGCAGCAGATTGATGCCCTTTCGAATATGGGGCTGCTTAGCCGGTTCGTCGGGATGCTGACCGATTCACGCAGCTTTTTGTCATATCCGCGGCACGAGTATTTCCGGCGTGTGCTGTGTGAAATTATAGGCAGTGACGTCGAGGCCGGACTGCTGCCGCCGGACATGAACATCCTGGGCCAAATAGTGGAAGACATCTGCTACAACAATGCCGCAGCGTACTTCGCAATGATGCTCGATTAGTCCGGCATCACTTGTTCGCTCTTTGAGGATAATGCTATCCTTCAATTGCAAAAGGGGCAAGGCCTGTATCGCTCGGACCGGCGGCGCTGCGAGAATGGGTTACTCAAAAGCTCGTCGGAGCATCGCCGCCGCAAGCCGAGCGGAACAGGCCGGTCGAACGTGAATCTTACCTATTTTTCCTGACTTCACTGTCATTCTTCTGCTTATCCTTCCCTGCTGCTTTTGCTTAGTCCGGCAATGGCCGCAAGGACGGTCATTCTAAAATGTTACGAAGTTTTTCACGAAGCGTAACGAGGTTTCGGACGTCTTCTTCGTTGTACTTTAACAGTAACCGCAGTGCTTCTGTGTTATTTCGATTCCGATACTCGTACCACAGCGCAACGGCCATTCTCCCGTCAACATCCTTTGTATTTCTTGCGATACCGAGCTTTTTCTCGACGGCCTTTAATCCTCCGTAAAGGTTGTTTTGCCAACATCGATACATTAAATCTTCGTGGGCCGCGTAATCGGTTAAATCAATGTGCAGTTTGGCCTTGATAAAGGGCAGGTCGAATCTCTTGCCGTTGTAGCTGTAAAACACGGGTGCTTTTTTGAATAGCTCTATCAAAGCATCAGGATAAATCTTGTCACCGACCAACTGGACACATTCGAAATCGCCGCCGCTTTCGTAACCGACCCCGATTACAGTCAAATCGCACCAGTGCCGACTAAATCCGGTGGTTTCTATATCAAGATAACCGCGACGTGCCATTTTGACGCCAATCAGACGAGCTGCTGCGCCTGGGCAAGCATTCGGTCGAAGATTACTTTCTGTTCTGCCAGCGCCTTGACGCGGTCGGCCGGGTGTGTGCGAGCTTCCATGAGAATCCAGCCGCGGTAGTTCATTCTGACAAATAGGTTCATGAGCTGCTGGTAAGGGTAGCTGCCGATGTTGAGTTTGCGAACGTGTACGGTCGCACCGAGCCGATCCTTCACAAGATTGAAATTGTACTCAAGCCCCTTACCGGCAAGGTCCTGGTCGTTGCAATTCCAGCATGCGCCCACGTTGCGTTGGTCAACTACGTCGAAAATCCGCTTTATAATCGGTAACTGCTGAGTTTCCCTGCCGTGCACTTCGACACGGATTTGCTGACCATAATCGGCGGCGAACTTGCCAAGCTCATTCAGTGACGTTCCAATCTGCTCGATAGTCTTTTCAACGGGAACGTCCGAGGGCAGGCCGTTCGGCTTGACCTTTACCCCCGTGCCGCCGACGTCGTAGGAGAGTTTGACGTATTTTTTTGCGTCCTCTATGTTTGCGCGAACCTTTTGGGCATCGGTGTAGTGAAAGGCAAAGTTTGTCCCAAGCCCCACAAGTATCACTGGGCTGTCGGCGAAGCGTTTCTTTACGTCACGCCGCTCGCCGTTTGTGAGATTCGCCTCAACGCCGTGCGCGTGCTGGGTCCTCAGTTCAACACCGTATGTTTTGGTAATTTCACAGTTGCGGATAAGAGTCGGCAGGGTCCAGTCCTTCGCCCATAAGTATGTAACCAGGCCGAACCGCATCTGCGAACCCCCTTTGCCTGAAAGGATTTCTAAGCTTCTGCACGAGGCAAGACCAGCGGCGGCCAGACCAATGCCGCTGCGCAAAGAAACTCCAATGAACTGCCTTCTTGACCAGGCTGTCATAATAAACAACTCCTGCCGTTTTTTTGTTTACCACAACTTACACTTTGTTCGGGATAACGTAAGGTTTACGGTATCCATTAACGTCTACGAGCTTGCCGTTATCGACTTTCGCAAATCCGCACAGCATACGGTTCGCCTCTTTGTCGCCCACGAATTTCTCGCCGGCCCCGTCGAATCTGAGATTTCTTTTAAGTCTGTAGGAGATATTGGCCATGTGACAAAGTGCAGCCGAGAGATGCCCACCGGCAATATCTGCGTGGATGTCGCTTCTTTTTCCGGAACGCACCGCGCTGATGAAATTGCCGAAGTGTCCGCCTCCACCGGAACCGGCGAGGTTCGACGGGTCTGCTCCCGCCTCGGCACCTTCAGAGGTTGGGCCTGGTTCGTTTTTGTTGCCGAAGTATGTTGCCCATGTATCGCCGCTTGCGCTCAGGGACATCCAGCCTTTACTTCCGTAGATGATGTTTCCCACTTTTATAGAGCTTTCGTCGTTGGTGAAAAGTCCGCGAACCTCGAACTGCAGAATCTTGCCGTCGGCATACTCGAAACTGGCCGTCTGAGTGTTCGGAGTCTGCTGTGCCGAGTCATACAGGAAATACCCGCCAAACGAACCGATTTTGACAGGGTGTTCATCCTTGTTCAAGGCCCACCGTGCGACGTCCATCTGGTGCACGCCCTGGTTGCCGATGTCACCATTGCCGTAGTCCCAGTTCCAGTGCCAGTTGTAATGAAAATGGTTGCGGTTAAAAAACGGCCTTTTGGGAGCGGGTCCCGTCCACATATCGTAGTGAACTTTTTCCAGATAGTCCTTGTCCCACATGAGGTCCCGCTTACTGCCGACAGTCATGCCGAATCCCATGCCTTTGGGTACCGGCCCGTCGGGGTAACGGCCTATATCGTCTCGGCGTTTGTAGCAGAGTCCCTTTACCATATATACTTCCCCGAGTCCGCCGTCACGAATGAACTTTATTGCCTTTAGCACGTTGCTGCTGGAGCGGCCTTGGAAACCAACCTGCACCAGCCGATTGTACTTTCGGGCCGCTTCAATCATCTTTCGGCCTTCCCATATCGTGTGCGAGCACGGCTTTTCCACATAGACATGTTTGCCGGCCTGGCACGCCCATACGGTGACAAGCGCATGCCAGTGGTTCGGTGTCGCGGTCGAGATTGCATCGATATCCTTATCGTCAAAAACGCGACGCATGTCAAATTCGGTGCCGGGGGCAACACCCTGCTGCTCTTGAGCGCTCTTCGCGCGAGAGGCATAGAGGTGCTCATCTATATCGCAGATTGTCTTAACATTGACGTTTTTCATCCCGGAAAACGTCTTGACGTGGCCGGCGCCTCGTCCCCTGATGCCGATTATTGCCATGTTTACACGCTCGTTGGCACCGAGAACTCGCGTGGCAAAAGCCGGTGCGACCACGTGATTTTGGATGTGATTTTGGCTGTTGCATCCGGCCAATGTTGTGGCTGCAACTACACCGGCAGCGGTTTTTGTTGTCTTAGCGAGGAACTGACGCCGTGAGATTTCGTTGATTTCGCAAGCCATTTGCTTCCTCCTTTAACTTGATTACGCGGTCATTAACCCCTGCCTGACCGTAATACGCAGTATTTTATTATCTACTTTACAGTCCGGCACATGGAACGTTTGCTATTAGCTTACAGATTCCGACCTTGTTGTCAAGGCAATTTCGACGCTCGCGATAAAATGGGCAAGAACGGCCCTCCAGGCGGCAATGAATTGTGCCATCCGGCGGCCAATCCTCAGAAACAAGCCAGGAATTGCCAGATAACTCTTGAGTACTGCCGGCAAATAACTACAATACCAGGAGAATTTTTCAATGTTTGAAGTCACTACTGTCCCATTAACTTATGAGAGAATTGTTGTAACTTGAATAAATATAGTAGGTTGTGAGAAATAATGATTGGGATCGACTTGAAATCTCCCGTAGACTTTGGCCATAAAACTTTCAGTGATT
>Ga0210003_1000524_pt1 | contig 34409 bp, 51 predicted proteins | sample LantaG_FD_182804 | JGI IMG/M metagenome (GOLD analysis project Ga0210003, IMG submission 182804) | Deep subsurface microbial communities from Baltic Sea to uncover new lineages of life (NeLLi) - Landsort_02402 metaG (SPAdes) (version 2) | ecosystem: Environmental > Aquatic > Marine > Oceanic >...
ATCTCTCACTTGGCAAACCGTAATTCAAATAAACCGCTCCGGCATCGACAAAAATTCTATCCGGAGTATCGGCGTTTAATCCACTCTTAATTCCCATTTTTTATCACCTCGTTTCTTTTTTAAACTTCTTTAAACATTTATATTTGATTTCCTGATATATTTCACGGTATATAAAATGACCAGATGTTGAATAAATTCTTCCTCCTCTTCGATCATGTCGCTGCTATCGAAAAAGATTCTCACCCCTTTCGCTTCCTCTCCCGAGATGAGAAACTCATGCAGGTCCATCAGCCAAATTAGTCTGTTCCTCATATTGTTAACTCGGGTCATTAGATTATGTTTATCCCACAAATGGGTCTCCAGAGTCCCCGTTCCTAACAAGGGCATTAATGGATCCATAAAAGGCCTGATTCCAAAAGTGATATAAGGAAACACATCCGATCTTAAGGCCCGACCGACCCGGATATTTTTATTTCCCATAATTCCCACTAGGTTACCTTCTAAGGTTTCGTCAGATCTTAAATAATCGAATATTTCTTTATTTATCGCTGCGATTACATCCATACTAAAACCACTCTTCCTCGAGAAATTTTTTAATCATTTCTCTTGACTGTTCCAAAGTCACCCCCAGCCAGGGTCGGGCAGCCACATGTTCTGTCCCAAATTCCAATGCCTTCCCATATTCTCCGATATCTCCACCTGTACCGACGTGCATCAAAAAAACTGGTCCTGCCTCAGTTACTATGAAAAAAATTGAGCCGTGCAATCCGCCATGCCAGATAACCGGTGGCTTTCCGGGAGCACTGGCTATGTGAACTCTGCCTCTTGGAGTTACATATTTTTTTCCAGTTCCTGCTTGGGATATTACCTCTCTAATCTCTCTGATTAAAAGCTCTCCCAAATCATTGAGTCGATCATTAGAAACTCGGTTTATGGCATCGGACACATCCTTGCCTTTCCAAATTAATTTAGCTTCACTCTTTCTTCTCAAGCAGATCCACCACCCATATCTTGTTTTTTAATAACCGGGGATCCACATATTTTACGTCGAAAATTCTATTCGTTCCCTTTAGCTTGACCCTGTACTTTTCAACTATATTTGGATATTCAGTATAAAGCCGATAATCAGCTATCACTCCAGTCTTATCGTAGGAGATACCTTCTCTTCCCCTTAAAGAATCAATTACTCCTCCGAACTCATCGGTCTCAGTCCAGGTAATTTCCTGCCCCTCGGCTGTTTTTTCTCCTTCGGTTCTCTCTATTAAAATAAACCTTTGACGAGGTCCGATAATCCTCATTTCTAATCCTCACTAAGCTACCAATATTGGTCTTCGATTAATGTATCGTTTTAGATATCTATCGCATTCGATAATTCCACTCAAGTATAATTCTCCTCCCCGGTCATAGGAATAGACCCGGCCCATAGATTCTTTCTCAAATTCGTAATGTTCATACAGTGTTGGATCATTTTCATCCCTAGCCAAAATTATGCAGGCATCTTTAATTGCCTGGGGGCAACTATAATGACCTATAGTTCCTTTAACTTCTATATTTCTTTGTCCTTTGGGGAAATAACCATTAAGAAAAAATTCCGATGGCTCCATAAGTGTCCCTGGTTCATGCGTAATGCCTTGTGGATTGCGATAAATACAATCGTCATCGTAGTCCCAGTTGGTTATGAGCATTACGACATCCGCTTCTACCAGTGTGACTTTTAGTGGCTGCTCCAAAGTAAATATGGATTTTCCATCTCCATTAGTTGCCGTATTGCCTAAAATCCTACTGCCCCATAAATTGTTTACTTGTTCCGAGGCATCCTTGATTCCCAGGTAATTGTTTTTATAATAATCAGCAGTAGCAGAAATAATTAGAGTAACTGTATACCCCCCTGCTATTCCGGTATACTGGACAAATTCCAGGGTGTCAATCCATAACTCATCGCTCAGTGTTGGTGCATCTGCACAATCGATAGTAATGGTCGCATCGGTTCCGGTGGCTGTAAAATCAAATACCGTCTGAACAAATTCTCCAGTTAAAATAGGTAGTTCCTTACTCTGTCCATCACACTTTATAGTTACGACTCCACCAGTCCAATCCGTGCCTTTTTTAGCATAAATTGTAATTCTATATTTCTTCCCTACTTCTAGATTGGTTAAAACAGTTCCTAAAGCATCATCCAATTTTAAAAGACTGGTTGAAGGAGCAGCACCTACTACATATTTACCGGCATTCCCAGTTTGGCCACCTTCAGTGCTACTCAAAACGCCCCCGGTCAAGGCATCCCAATCACCGATATCAATGGTAAAAGCCTTGTTATCAGCCGCATTGTCACCAATAAACAAACCAGCGCTCGTTAGATCCGTCCCGGTTTTGTCTATGGTGGGAACCTCGATCTCGCTTATGGCCATATGGTTAATCGATAATATTTTTTGCCTAATCGGAAGAAATAGCCTATCCTTCCCATTCCCATCTAAAAAATCATGAATAGTCTTCGGATAGAAATAGTCCTTGGTTATTCGCTCCACTTGGGCTTCTACTTCGTCTGTGATCGCCTGTCTTTCGGCAACAGTTGATTCTGCTGGCCAATTATCTATATCATCTTCATGTATATATTTGCCTATGGCCTTTTCCTCTAGCATTAGCTACCTCCGCTCGATATAATAGTTTGAGGGGAGGCAAAAAACCTCCCCCTATATTTTTATTCATTTCTGATTAAGGTTCAGGAACACTGTCTTTGTCGACTGCTACTTTCCCATCCGAAGCCACTTGCACAGCAGTAACCTTAAATTCGCCTGTTTGAGGATTAGTCAAAACAATTTTTCTTTCTAAATCAGGTAAAGTGACAACAGCATCTCTAATCTCGACTCCGCTTTGGTCGTCTTTAGCCCCTTCCTCTATTCCAGCCAACTTAGTCTTCTCAGTATCTGACATTAACTTCTCGGTTGCTGATTCAAGAACCGCAGCAATCTCAACTGAATCTCCCCTTGTAATCTTAACGGCTGCTGCATTTACCTTACCGACAATTTCGTCATCGGTGTAAGCCACTGCATTTGGATCTAACAATATTCTTTCAATAGTCATTTTTTTAAAACCTCCTTTTCTTAGTCATTTTCAAATTCAATCGCTACCTTGCGATCTTTTGAAATAGATAATCTAGTTATTCTATGGCCATCAACTTCCGGAATAAATATATTTCCAATTTCCGAAGGGACACACTCCATGACTATATTTGCATTAATAGGTGCTGGCTCTGCAATCCGAATTTGAATCGGTTCTGCTTCGATTATCCGAACAATTATATTTTCGTTTTCTGCCATTAGTCTTTTCTCCTAGTTATAACTAGCATTATCTCTAAAGTCCCTATTAAGACAGTAAGTATGGTCCCATCGGCTCTTTTTATCTGAATATCGAAACTATAGACTCCTATTCCTAAGTTTTTAGTATCCTCTGTTGTTAAGGTAATTTTAGTCTCTCCCCCCAGAGGATTTGAGTGAACCAATATATCCTTTTTTACGTCGGCATCTTCATCGGCCTTCCAGGCATATTTCTTCAAGGTAAAATAGATTTTCCATCCGGTAATAGGGATTATTGCACCTTTGCTATCAGTAAAAGAAAGGGTATACTCCCGCCTATTACCTTGATATAGAGGATTTAGAGTAATTGTATTTTCTGGCATTAAAGATCACTCGCAATCTATTTATTCCTCTTTGCCCACAAACTTCTCGTATAAGTAATTTTGAGACTACCTAACTGGTTTAGGCAGTTCCCAAATCGACCACGAAATAGTTTACCTTTTTGCTGTCTATCGCGGCGGGGGTGGTTGTATCTCCATCATAGACCGTAAAATATCCCTCAGCCGCTACTACGGCTCCAACGCCTTTAATTATGGATTCAGCCCCGCTAACTAAAACCACTCCATTCGCATGGAGGCCTTCAATGGCAATTTGTCCAGCAGTACCCGATGTTCCAGTAGTACCCTGTCCGGCTGGGCCAATCCTCTCAAAGGTTACTGAAAGAATCCTGCTGATCATTTGATGTATATTAGTATCTATATCTCTTAATTTAGTTAGATCCATTCTATTTCACCTCACTTAATCTATTAATTAATTCTTTCTTATTAATATGTTTATCAAATTCGATTCCTTTATCTTTAGCTATTTTTTTAAGCTTGAAGAAATGGATATTATCATAATCTTCATCTTTAACTTCAGTTATCACATCAATATAAGGATAGGCAGACAGAGCGTCTGCCATTTCCCTATCCTCAGTCTCAATCATCTGTTTTTTCGCTATGAAAATACTCATCCCTTTGTAGGGCAGGTTTCTTGAGTTACCGTAATTGTAAATTTTGTATAACATTTAATCTCCCCTAATCAGTTTTTTTTAACCTATAGCTAGGTTCTTGATCAGGACAATGGCATTTACGTTCTCGATGGCTAAATCCGCTCTCAAACTATAGAAGAAGTAGGTAGCTTTGTCGGCAGCGGACCTTTCGGTTTCCATTTCGATATCCCGGTGGATACCGATAATTAAATTGTCCTTATGGGTTAGCATGCAGTCAGTAAGGGAGCCCCCATTCAGTTTTCCATCCGCATCCAGGGTGTTAGCCATTAATGGACAGGAAACAATAGGAATTTTCCCCCATTGAATCGGCGCCTGTCCTAAAATAGCGGTATCTCCTAGAGCAGTAGAACGTTCTGCTAATGCCTCGATGTAATCTTCCTCTACCTGGTCATTGGTGAAAAATCTGAGATTGGCCAAACCTTCCAACTTATATATAGCAGGCATTCTTCTTCTAGCTTTGGCAAACTTAAATTCCCAGTTATAAGGTGCAGTAGCGGCTTGTTCAACGATCTTCCCAGTAAGTAAGAATTCTTGAATGGTGCAAACTCCCCCTGAAGTGTATGCAGTATATCCTGTTGAATCTATACCATCCAATGAGAAGGTATCAACAGTAAGCACAGTAATTTTATACAGCTTACTATTAAGTTCAATCATTCCTACTACATTAGTAATTTTCACTGTATTCCCAGTAGAAAAACCGTGTGCTACAGCCGTAATTACACAAGGATCAGCTTGTGATGCACCTGTAATGGCTGCTGTTGCCCCAGGAGACGCATTCAATATGATAGCCGAACCGGAAACATCATTTACGTAGTCTTGGCCTGCTCCACTATGGGTGATTCTGTATCTCCAGCCATCAAAGAGGCTTCTGATATCGGTATTAGCGAAACCACCTAAGCTATGGGTATCACCAATCCAATAAGCTTCATCGAGTTCATTAGCAATCTGTTTGGTTACCATCTTCATAATATGGTCCATGAAAGCATCTCCCTCAATGTTATCCTCTATATCATCATCGTGGATTACGGCACAACCCCTCACTTCTTTGGCATTCAAAACAATAAGGTTATGGCTAAGCTGTTGCTTGTAATCAGATGACACAAAAGTAGCTGCTGGATGGAGAAATTTGCCAGCACCCAATCCCATAGCCCTAATATTTTTGCTCGCTTTATCCATCTTTACCTGTCTGGCATTATTTTTGAGGACAGATTGATCGTATACGTAATCAATAAACCTATCCGCTTCCTCGGCAGCCAGAACAATGGTAGGCATGCTGATTAATGCCTTCTGGAAGCTTTCTTTATTTAATAGTTCACTATTAACTTTAAACATCTATTATTCACCTCACAATCTTTTGCCTAATTTTCTTTTAAATCATTAGACTATACTCCGAATGAAGACCACTTCTTTTTGGGTTTATTTTCATCATCTCCACCATCATCTTGGCCTTCAATGGTCTTTTTTATTCCTTTATCTTTTTCCAGGGTCTCCAGTCTCTTGCTAAGTTCGGATATGCCTTTATCCTTTTCCTCCAAGTCTTTCCCCAGTTTTTCTATAGTCTGATCCTTCTCTTCCAGTTTCTTTTCTAATCTCTTGGCAATATCACTTACTTCATCTAAAGCATTTTTAAACTCTTTATCGGCATCTTTTCCTTCGGTGGCATCAGATTTTTTAAGTTTTATCTGATCTCCTTCAGGCAAAAGATCGTTCAAGGCTTTAACCACATTTTGAAGCTCGTTAAAGGCTTTAATTACGCTTTTAACTTTTCCTACAGTATCTTTGGAAAGTGCTTTCCCAGATTTCTCTACATCCTTATCTTCTACATCCTTATCTCCTACTTTCTTATCTTCTTCCTTTTTAACTTCTTCTTTTTTTTTGGCTGGATAACCATAACCATAGCTGGCATATTTGGCCAGCACTCCGACCGCACCTTTAAGATCATCTGGAAAATCCGCTTTATATTTACTTATCAGCTTCAAAGCTCCTTTTATGGCATTCAAGGCTTTATCAGAAAGTTCAGCTTTCTCAAGCTCGAATTCCTCGGGAGCAAAGCTAACTTCCTCATCAAAGTACGAATCCAATAAGTCTTTTAATTCTTTATTCATGTCCATTCCATTCACCTCCATTTCGGATTTCGACAGATAGAAAGTATCACTGTGCTTGAACCCATCTTCGGTCTCGGTAATCTTTGAATAAGAGCAAGAGATTGGATTTCCGGCAAGCACTTTATCTTCTTCCCCCCGTGGTTTATAGAAAGAAAAATGAAAGTCCTGCAAGTTTTTAATCTCTTCTCCACTCACAATTATTTTTGTTCCTTTGATGGTCCCATCACTCTCTATCGAAATACTTATTTTTTTATCATCCTTCTTTGCAATTAAGAATCTTCTCTTCTGGATATCAGAACTATCTTGATACTTGTCAAATAGTTTCTGCATATCTCTTTTGAAGAATAGAAACTTCTTTCTAGTTGCTGGCAAATCGGTAAAACTTATCTCACTTGGTTCTATATTCTTTAAATTTGCCATCGATTGCCCCCTCACTTTGGCTTAGCATCCAGCAAATAAAAAAACGGGATGCTTAAGCCTAAGATTTTTTGCAATCTTATTAAGCTTAAGCATCCCGTCTAAGGATCCTAACTATAAACTTGCATTTCCATATTCGATTTTTTGTATTCTTATATTATAATAAAATTATTTTAATGTCAAACATGCACAGCTCGGCCCGCTAATGAATAGCCGGTTATCGTGCCATCCTTTATTCCTTTCCAGACTTTTTCATCTAATACTCGGGCGATTAATAACCAACTCCCTTTTTTTATTTTTTGATTATTTATCTCAAAATCCACTGGTGCAATATAAATTTCCAATACTTTGGTATCAATGTATTTACCTTTGTGGTTAACCTTAAATTTTTGCGGACCTTCCATATAAGAATAAAGAGCTTTTCTTATCTCTTCTTCATTAGTAGTATCACCCTGGCTATCTACCTCATTCGGAGCATAGACGACCCCGCATACAATATGCTCATCTTCTTTCTTAGAGATATCAAATATGGGAATAAATTTATTAAATTCATAATGCTTAGATTTTCCAGCCTCGGCTTCTTCCTTGAGTTTCGATACCATCCACACCCTTTCGCCCTTCTTCCCGGCCTCGGTGACCGGTACATAGGCAAAAAGGTAAATCCCCTCTGGTATTACCTCTACATTTTTTATTTTTAGTTTCTTAGCATGATCATCCTGTGGCTCAATTGCGTTCCAATCAAAATCATCAAGGATTAGCATAGCCCCATACTTATTAGTGGTAGCTCCCACTGTTCCTGGTGGGAACATCTCAATCTTATTCTTACCGGCTTTCATCCATGAAACGGGTCCTCTAATCGTCTCTGCCTCCGGTTCTTCTACCCTCGGTACCTTCCAGCCAAACCTGAGCTTGCCACCTTCTTTCAACTTCTTCAATTTATCTAAACCGGTAAGGTTTCCGATCATTATCTCCCCACCTTCAAAATAATCATCGCCTTTTCTGACCATTCTTAAATCAATATGGGCTCCTTGCTCACCTATTGCGCCCTTTAATAGCATCTTTAATTTAGTCGGATTGGCTCTGGATCTTACTGCTTCAGCGGACACCTTCTTAAGTTCTGAAACTTTATCTTCCTCTATCCCCATTATGTGAAGCTGCAGAACCCCTTTGCCGGTATTTCCTATCACATAATCTATATTCCCTTCCTCCGCTTTCTGTAACGTACCCTTTTCTCTTAGAATTTCTCTCTCTTTTTCCCAGGCTTCCTCGTCATCAAATTCGTGTTTTTGGTACCAGCTGTCGGGCATATTACAAATCCCGCCTACCGGCTCTTCATCTCCACATATCAGACAACGCGGGTGTCCGTTGGGATGGGTATATTTAGCTGCTTTAAACTCGTGAATCTTTCCTGCTAAAGGTTTCTTCTTATTTTCATTAATAACGGCTGTCTCCTTCCCATATTCTTCTGTTTGCTTATTTGATAATTTCTTTTCCATCCCTTCATCTTTATAGAATTCTCTCTTTAATTCAGCCCAGATATTTGGATTTCTATTATCCCCAAATTTCTTTGCTGCTATTCCATCTTTTACTTCTTTAACAGAGATTATTTCACCCTTACCATCACCGGTTGTGGCCCATTCCTTGAAATGTTTCTCGCAAAACCAGGCATGGCCTATTCCCTCAGCCCATAAGCATTCATAAACGGGAGGATTAGAGCATTCCATACATTGATCTCTCTTATGCTGTGCCTTCTGTAATATATTCGCACGTTCAGCTATCCCTATCACCTGCTTAGCAAAATAAGGCTCTTTTCGGTCCTTATCAATATCCAATACCCTTGGTCCTAGCCATTGCAATTTATCTTCTTGAGGTATAATTTCTTCAATGCCTATAGTCAATATATCTCCTACGTTAGCATTTATCTTGGTATTAAAGGTCTTACCTAAGTCAATATATTTCTTACCTTTGAATTCAATTAGATTAGTAAATTTACTATCCCCTGGCAGCAAACCGCAATGATAGTTATAACCGCCGGCCCGGTTAGGAATTTTCTTAATGGCTATTACCTTTATCTCCGCTTCTATCTTTATCTTAGCCCAGCCTTCAATACTCCCGTCAGTGTCCCAGATACTGTTTAGATCCTTAACCATTATGCCTTCGCTTTGAGGCAACTTAGATAATTTTTTAAACTGAGCTTCTAACTCTTTGCCATCTTTAACTATTATAAAATTGGTCAAGTCAAAATGGGGATCACCCTTTAGGTATTTACTATAAAACTTCTCTAACTGTTCTCTTCTCTCCTTTAGTGGCTTCTTATGCAGATCTTCTTTCCAGTAAGGCAAATCAAATATAGTAGCCTTTATAATATCCTTTTCTTCCAACACCGGCTCATCACTCATCAATGTCATTAGCATAATACGGGGTAAGGCCTTACCATCCCTATCGATACCCAAGCCAAAATCAAGTATAAAATCGTCAGGAACCTTTTTTAATACCTCCACTAATTCCTCAAGTTGTTTAGTCCTATCTTTATCCCCTTCAGTTTTTAGCCTTAGTTTATCTCCCAGCTTTTCTGCTACACATCTAAAGGCATTAAGTTTTTCCTCCACGTCCAGAGGAAACCTATCCTTAGCCCAGTTTTCAATCTGGGAATATTCAAATGCTTCAGTAATTCTGGCCATCGTGGGCTTAGGTGGGATGAAGGTTCCGAAGGGTTTAAGGTTATCGGCTTTTTTGATTTTAGCCACCTTGATAATTGCTATAGCAGTATTGTCTCCATGGTCGACCATTTTAATTTCAGCATCTTTATCGAATAATGCTTTGAAATCATCTATCTTAATAAACTCCTGTTTATGTGTCGGATCAAGCCTCTTTAAAAGTGGACTAATAAATATCACCTTATTTTCAGCTACCCGGATAGCTTCCTTAATAATTTCATCGGGATTCTTTAAATGTTCCAATATATGAAGACCGATAACATTACAGAAATAATTATCTTCATAAGGTAGTTTCTCTTTTTCCAGATCTACCTTTTTAACAGTTAAACCTTTCTTTTTGCACATTCCTAAGGCAAAGTCATTATTATCTAAGCCATCTACCTGGTAGTTATAATAATCCGAGTTTATCAAAGCCCGCATCACCCGGCCGGTTCCACAACCCAGATCTAGTATCGTCTTACCCTTTAAGTTTTTGGCCATCTCTGCAAAGTCATAGATAAAATCCTGCTTCCATTCATCCAAGCCCTCATAATATTCTTTAATGCCTTTTTCTATTTCCTCCGATTTACTGTAATCTTCTTTAACTTCAACCCTGTCAATCCTATTTTTTGATCTTAGAACCAAATCAAAAAGCGGAATGTAAGTTGAATGAGCCCCGGTTTCATTATAAACAAAATGGCATTCCTTCTCGATCTGCTTCTGCATTAATCGGGACAGCTTCAATTCCAACCCTTCATCCCGGTTTTTTTCGTCTTCTCTTACAATTAAATCCAGGTCATCTGCATCCTTCGGGGATTTGACAAAACCGCCACCAATGGACACATAATCGGGAACTTTTACTATATCACCTAAAGAAGATGTATTTATCCCATACACATTTTTTCTGAATAATGCCCTATCGATGCTTTGAACACCATGAGTGAGTTTCCTCTTATTCATCTCCTTAAGTAGCAATCTATATTGATCGAGGAAGCTATTCTTCTCTAATTTACCAACTTTCTGTCGATTATTATTTTTAAACCATTTATTGAAAAGTTGAATAAATCTCAAGCGCAGGCTATATAATTCATCATCTGAAATTTTACTTAATTCTTCTGAAGTCATTCCCTCTATCTTCACTTCTAATCACCTACTTTATCTAATAACTAACATACCGAATCTGGTATATTAGTTAATTTTTAATCTTAATATATTTTAATTTACTTTTTAATAAATCCTACCCTTTACGAATTTAGGAATTTCAGTTATTTCTACTATCTTTCCGCCGATCTCTTTAACTACTAGTTCTGCTAAAGCTAAATCCCGGATAGGAGTATAATATTCTATATCCTCATAGGAAAATGTGTCTAGGATGCTTTTCATTATCCTATCTTTACATTTCCACTTCTCATTTTCTAAGGTAGCTTTAACTTCCGCTATTCTAATAGTTATCATTTATAGCGCTCCTCTTACAAGTTTGTAAATAAAGTTGAAATATTCTGGGTCTTTGATAGCAAGTTTATAAGGGTCATTATAAAAATATTGCAGGCCCATGCTCAATATTTCTGTTGCCTGTCCTTTATAATCTTTACCCATATAGGCATCGATAAACTTATCTTTTCTGGTTAGCTCATCTCTTCCGAATCCAGATCCCAGCCATTCTAGAGGGCATCCTTTAGTTCTCTTGGTATAAAATTCCATTATTGTGCGGTGAACTTTACCGCTTGAATCTTCAATAAAATGTCCGAATTCATGAATAACGGTTCTATTGACTTCACTAAGTGAGTAGTAAGGTCCCGACCTGCTTAAGCATACCCCCTGTTTCATATCGTAAAACGCCCTTGAGTCTGCTTTCTTTATTAGAACTTCATATCTGCCTACTATATCTTTATTCACGAATTTTTCACACTCATCGATGGCTTTTAATATCTTGCGTTTTTGCTCTGGTCCTATATCCGGGAACAATATCTCGGGTCTGAATTTTGGACGGAGTGCCCTATCCACATATAGGTCATTGCGCATACCTATCTTCATTTGATTAATGCTGTACCTTCTCTTGGCAGAGGCCTCTTTCATAAGGAGTCGATATCGATTAGTTTCTACCATATCTTTTTCCAGATAATAGGCGTTTTGCACTTTTTTCCTGTAAAGAGCAATTTCATTAGTTAATTTTCTCTGTTCTTCTATCTTATCTTTATATTTGGCTATAAGTTTATCGCTTGCTTTTTCTGGTCTCTTTGGTACCTTCGGTTTCTTCTTCGCTCTGGAAATTACTACAATCCAATGACACCGGCAATTAGGATGTTTTGGAAGGACTCCTCTAGCTTCGGCTCGCGTAAATCTTTGCCCCGCCAAATCCAGACATTCGGAACAGGCATCTCCGGCCGAAGATATCTCTACCTCTTCATACCGGGTTCCCTCCAATGAATCTAAATAGCCCTCGTTTACACTTCTTGATACTTCGGTCCTAGCTATTAATTCACTACGGTCTCTCAAAAGTCTATCATAACGTTTAGTATACTTTTGTAGATATAACTCTTTAGGGAGCTTCTGTGCCTCTAACGCTTTTCTATATTTCAGTAAGGCCGCACTCTGTCTCCCATTTAGCCCCACATCTTTTAAATGTTCTATATCCCTTGCTACTTGAGTAAGCGTCTTCCCTTCCTTCAATCCATGGGACACTATTTCCCGGATTCCTTTTTTTGTCTCCTTTTCTACCAGCGTGATTAATTCATAAGAATATTTCTCGGCCCACTTTACCGATAAAGGATTTATTACGTCAAAAGAAGCCTCGATTTTGGCATGCGCTCGGGATAAGTTGCCGGATCTTTCCATTATATTAAGATAGGCCGGTTTGATTATGCTCTCTCCTTCTTTTTCTATCGTTTCCCAATCTACATAATCTATTATTATTTGGGACTTGGATTTCTTTTCAATTTTTAGAATTCTATTTTTAATATCTCTGATAATCTGTTTCCGGGATAGTTGCATCCAATCCCGGACCTTAGGGTATAGATAGGCCTCACACTCATCCATCAATTTAAGTATCTGCTTACTTAGCCTTTCCTTGCGGCCTACCTTCTCAAAAAATATATCTACAAGTTTATCCAATTCCTCTACGGTATTACTGGTTAATGGCATAATTATTTAGCTCCTCTTCTTCATAGCCATTTACTCTTTCCTCCACGGAGTCCGGCCATCTGCTATTCCCAATTCTATTCTGATAGCTATCTTGACTCCCGGCATATCTTCTTTAATCTTCTTATCTAACATCTGGCCTATCTCTGCCAAGGTCTCTTTCACATAACCTTCTAATTCCATCTTTTTAATGAATTTCTCTATATCTACCATTCTTCTAATCCTCTGACCTTTCTTCTTCCTTACCCACTTCTTTAAGAAAATCACCTTCAGCTAATTTGTTAATTCCCTCTTTAAGATCTTCTATAGTTTTGATAAATTTGTCTTCTCTCTTCTCCAGTTCTTCTTCTCCTACCTCTATCAAACTAGAACCGATATAAAATTTGTTTCCCCCGGGATAGGGTTTGCCTATATCCAGTAAATTTATTGCTTGATTGGGAGTCATTGCCGCTGATTGAATCAAAGATATATACCTTTTGGCTTCGGCATCTACATCTCTGATATCTAGATCGTTAAGCTTGAATTTATAGCATTCACAATTTAATCCCTGCTCTATAATCTTATGATTTACCATATCTTCGATATCTTCCTGCAATGGTTCGACGACTCCATTCTTATATATCTCGGTAGATTCTTTAATATTGGTTCCGCCTAATCTGCCCACAATATTAAGTCCTATACGATAGCCTGGCATGGAATAGGCCATTAAAACATCGTCTATCAACCGCTGAGTATAGACTCTGAAGCTGCCTTCCTGTATATCCACCGAAAGCTTTTCAGAGTCCATGGAATCGCCTTCATTGACCTTAAAGACCATGGTCTTGTGGGCATTCTTGGAACCCTTTATCTCGGTATCCAGGAATTTTTCAATCTTCTTGGGTGAGTCATCGGACCAGTTGCCTTTTAAGACGATCATCCAGGCCGGGACCCCGTAGTTTTCAAAGAAGGCCAGATTGTAATCCCGAATTTCAATCAGGGCAATGACTGAACCGACGGCAGACAGGATATTAGGGGCACCATAGTAATCAGAGCGGGGATAATAGTTTTTATAATAGATCAGTTCATTAGCCCTAGTCTTCAGGTCATAAGTTCCTTTCTTCCCATCCTTAGCGGAGATATTATCTTTTGCTCCAAAGGCCTTGAACCAGACTTCTTTAAGCCCCCGTTGCTGAAAGAATTTCTCTTTTTTCTTGTGTATTTTAAAGGTATGAGCCGGAGTATGATAAATCTCTGCAATCTCGCCTTTAGCATCCCTTACCACTTCCAAACCCCACCAACCTATTATTCCCCAATCAATCAACAGTTCATTTAGGATAGTCCTCAAAGAATCATCAGGATTGGGTTTGTCTAAAAACTCTTGGATCTTTTTACTCTCGGCCTCATTCTCCTTTTTGCCTTCCTTTAGGACCAGCTTCCAACCTAATCCGGCTACATCCTTAGCAATCTGCTTCACGCAGGCAGAAAATACCGAATTAGATTCATTTAGAATTAAAAAATTAGCGGGAGCATAGGGATAAGAAACCAAGCCCCCGATACCGTAGACTTCTTTTTGGACCTGTTTGGAGGACTTTTTAAAAGCAGATTTTTGGCCTTCAGCTTCAAATCTATCTAATATCGAAGTGGAGGCACTTTTTCTGGTCTCCACATAAACATACGATTGTTCTTTTTTACCTTTATCTTTAATACTTATTTTACTATCCGGTGTAGACATAACTTTCTTTCCTCTCCTTCTTTTTAGAGAAAGTATTGGCCACCGCATCCCCATAGTCCGGGGACCGTCCCAACCTCTTTTTTATCTTATCCTTCTCCTCGATTATAATGTCGCCATTGCTCCTAGTGGTCCAATGCACCTCGGTCAAGTCTTGAGTCAATTCATCTATCGGGGGCAGGGCTAACTCTCCTTCGAATGCTGGATCTAAAGCATCTCTTAAGGCCCAATATAAATAGGCCCTCATATTGGCAAAGGTCCTCTGTTCAGTCATGTCGGTCAGTCCCTTCGCTGATTCTGAAGCCATAACTCCAATCGCATTAACCTTCAGTTCTATCAATCTCGAGAAGACTCCGGCCCCCTCTCCTGCTGAATCTATATAGGTGATATCTTCTTTCTTTATTAATTCATTTTTTGCTTTTCCTACGGTTACCATGTGATCCTGTTTGCTGTAGACTTTAAGTCTTTCAATAACGTCTCCTCTTCTGAAAGCAAATACAGTAAGATCCCTGCCCATGCCGGCTACATCGACTCCCAATTTTAAGGCGCCTTCCCCTTTCCCCTGTAAATCCTGCCATCTATCGTTGGCCAATTCTACCCAGCTTAAGGGTATTAAAGTATCCTCTGTCGCTCGCGGGAATTCGCCCATAATTTTAACTAAGAATAAATCATTAGGTCGGTACCATTTACCTTCCCATTTGAAATCGTATAAATCTCTTCTTTGTTCTCCTTCTTCTATTTCTGTAACCCATCCCGGTTTTCTGATCTTTTCATCAATCCACTCCCAATCTACCTGTCCCGGGATTAATATCTTTTTGGCCCTAACATTTACTGCATTCAAGCAGTTCATTTTGAACTTCTTATAAAGGGAACTCCTGGTACTCTGATAGGCCTCCCCAGAGGTCCTGTTCGGGTTGAATATCAAAACTAATCGGCTATTCCCGGTAAGTAATCCCTCTATGGCATCAAAAGTTACCTGGTCTATCCCGCTCGCTTCAGTAACCACTACCATAAGATTAGGAGAGTGAAATCCGGTCCAGTCTTCCGGTTTCTTGTCTTTTGTTTTAAAGCCTAATAAAAACCAGTCTGAATCCTCAGAGAAAGTTATTTTATGAGTCCACAAGTCTCCTCCTAAATTTATCTTCGCATTTCTATATATTCTGCCTATCTCGGACATCATAATACTAATAACTTGTCTATCTGTAGGTGCCGTATTGATAACCTTGGAGGGAATATTCAGATACAAAAAACATAAAGAACCTACAGCAGCTACGTAGTCCTTTCCTGCTGCATGCCCTGATCTAACCGATGTCCTCCTATGGATTTGCATTGATTCTAAAATTCTTCTCTGCTTCTGGTCGAGTCTTACTCCCAAACCTTCTCTAGCGAACTTATTCCAGTCGCCTTCATAACTGCTTAGAATATCTATTTCCCTCTCGCTTAATCTCAATTTAACCGCCTCATCTGAATAGGATCCTGCTAGTCTTTGTTTCTTTCTCCTGCTCTTTTTTCGCTTTCATTAGATTAGCAAAAGTAAGTTCCAACGATACCTCGTGAGTAGTTTTATCTGACCATCTATCTTTAGCCCTATTCTTCAGCCAGAATATTTGAGCAGTAACATTACCTTTCAAGGCACTTGCATATAAAGCATCTTCTACGGTCTGGGTCCGACTATCGATAATTGATAATATTTTATTATCGAAACCTATATATTTTTTTCGCCATCTCCAAATAGTATCCCGGCTTAAATTTACTGCTTTACAAGCATCACTTATAGACACCCCGCCGGTAAGTGATTCTAAAAAATCTTCTTTTTGTCGATTTCTTGTCAGATTTGTCAGATTTTTTGCCGTTTCTCTTTTATTCATTATTTATCTTCACTGCTTTCTTCCCGGTAAATTTCTCATATCTTAATAAAATAACTTCCCCGTATATCGGTTCTATTTCTATCGCTCGACATTTCCTATGCATAATCTCGCTTGCTATAAGTGTTGATCCTGCCCCAGCGAACGGTTCGGCTATTATTCCATTTCGAGGGGATAATATCTTAATATAAGGAACTAAAATCTGAATTGGCTTTGTGCCGAATATTATATTTTGCCCGCCCGATTTCCCTGTTTCTGCTGAATGGGTAATGTGGTCGGTTGCTCTAGCCCAGATAGTATTTTTTCTTCTATCCCAATAAGCTCCTTTTCCATGTTGTCCATATAAAATTACTTCATAGGTATCTAAAAGTTTTTGAGCCTTTTCTCTTAAATAATTTTCTAATTCTTCTTCGTATGCTTCATTTTTTATTCCTTCTCCAGCTAGTGGAGCGATATCATATTTGTTAAAAAAATATCCCGGTCTGGAAAATCCCTGACATCGATTGGGCAGCCACCAGATCACCATATTCTTTATCTTCCAATACTTAGCTATGGCCTGCCATATCTCTATGGTATTCCTCCAGTTTTCAAAGACCATAACATTGGCTCCCTTGGGATTTTGAAAGTCATTAGCTATCGATAACCATTCGTCATATTCGGGAACTCCGCCTTTCTTCTCCACTCCTAAATAACTGCGCTGGCTCCGGTAACCAAAACCATTTTTAGTCTTAACCCATCCCTTGAATCTTCCTCTGCCATCAGTCTTTCCCACGCTTTCGTATACCTTATCCTTCTTTAACTTTACTCCCTCTTTAGTCTGTATCTTCCGGGCCCTCTTGGTGTAAGCTAATTTATAAGGTGGATCTGTAAACATAAAATCGAATCTTTCATTTCCAAACAATTTATCCCATTCGCTTCTATTAGTGCAATCTCCGATGATTAATTTATGCTCTCCCAGTCGCCATAAATCGCCATCGCTAACTCTCTTAATCCCTCCCTTAAGCAATTTCTCTAGTTCTTTATCAACATCAAACTCTTCATCAATATTTAAACCGAAAACATCATCCAATTCTTCCCTGCTAAATCCCACATCTACCAGCATTTCTTCATCGTAATTGGCCAGCAAATCATAATCGAAATGCCCTAAATTTTTATTCAGTCTTAAATTCAATTCCTGCTCTTTTTCTAATTTAGTAATTTTCACATAATTAACCGGTATGGTTTTATAGCCCATTTCCTTTGCTACTAATAATCTCTGGTGTCCACCGATAACTATATTTTTTCTATTTTCTGCAGAATTGACCACTATCGGTTCTACAAAATCAAATCTTTTTAAACTTTCCTTTAAATCTTTGTATTCTTTTTCAGTCAGAGCCCGCGGATTATATTCTGAAGGATTAAGTTCTTCTATCGGTACATCTTTTATTTTCATATTGTTAATTCTCCCTGCTTTTTTCTTTCTATATATTCTATTCTCTTTCGAGCTATCTCATAATATTCAATGCCCAATTCAACACCAGCATAATTTCTATTGGTATTTATACAAGCTACACAAGTTGTCCCCGTTCCCATGAAGGGATCTAAAACTATTTGTCCTTCTCTGGTTATAAGTTGTATGAGGTATTTGCAAAGTTTTTCTGATTTTTGTGTAGGATGCGAGACAATATGCTTTTGTTCACTATCAGGCTTACCATGTTTATGGTCTTCTCTTTCCTTTGTTGGAAAAGCATCTTGGCAGATATGACAATAGAACCACCTTTCATTTCTTGATGCTTTCGTACAATAAAAGAAGCGAGAAGCACCACCTACATCACCGAGTCCTGGTTTTATTCCTTCGTAATAGTTTTGTTTATATCCCCCTTGATATGCTTTTTCGTGTCCTGCTCTACCACCACTTGATTTACTTACCCCACTTTGCTCATCCACCATATAGCAAGGACAATTCGGATCGGTGTGGATTAAGGTTTTTTCTTTACCATTTACTCCATAATGTTTCCCAGTTATACCAGTTGCACCAAAATTATTAACAACACCATTTTCTCCTTTATGTTTATCTTTATCTTTCCAACCTGCCGTTTCTACTTCTCCCTCTACCACCTCATCACAAGTGCATTCTAAAATAAGATTTGCAGGATAACGACCTGTATTAATATTTGAATTTAGTAGCCCATATCCAAAAGTAGAGCCGAAACAAGTTTTCTTATATTTAACATTTTCAGATAATTGTTTATTATGATGACCATCTTTGAAATCTCCATTATCTTTGTATGATATCCTTCCCCCATCAATATTCAATCCACCTATACCCCATTTCAAAACATTTTCAGCAACTGTTTTTTCTGATAAGGGTTTCCTTACAAGCCACCAGCATTCTACGGCTGGTTTCAATCCTGTTCCCCAACCCTCCCATTTTTTGGCTTCGGTGGTTACGGGGGCAGTGACTGGTCGTATTCCCCCTTCATCTACTTTGCCAACATTAAATATGGATTTATCATTTCCAATTCCGTTTTTATTAGGTATCCCCCAACAATCACTATCGGGATAAGCAATTGGTTTATGTCCTACTACCTCCCTAAATCCTTTCCACACTTTCTTAAACTCTTCTTTAGTCGGTTTCCTACCTAGCTTTTTTTCTAATTGCTCTCGGCACGCTCTGCGGTCTATACCCTTACTAATATTCAAACTTTTCGAAAATCCTTGCCCAAAAATATGATACACACAATCCCGAATTTCAAAACCGGCTTCCTCTAAAGCAAAAGCAGTCCAATGTGAAGTTCTTGGCAAGGCCCATACAAAAGCATGTCCGCCTGGTTTCAATATTCTTTTCGCCTCAGTCATTAAATCCGTGAGCCAACTGATAAATTGATTTCTCGCCTTTAAACTTTTGTCCCAATGAACATCACAAGCAAATCCTGGTGAACTGCAATCATTGCCGGAGCCTGTTCTTCTACAAGAGTTCCCTCTACCACCCTTCGGAAATGTATCCCATTTCTCACCCATAAAACTTATCCCCGCGGGCGGGTCAGTTAACATTCCATCAAAAGAATTGTCCCCAAAAGTCCTTAATATCTCTTTGGAATCACCCTGTATTATTTTGTTCATGGACATCGACCTAATCTCCCTTTTGAACAATGCCCAAATGTTTCTCGAATCTTTGCCCAAAATTGTGTTTTTATTCAAAAATAAAAAATGACCTAAGCCCTCTCAAATTATTTTCCAATAATCCTCGAAAGAGCTTAGGTCATTAACCTAACTTTTTAAGGCATTACTCTATTCTATTATCTATTAAATTTTATCAAATTAAGTGATTTCTGTCAAAGAAGAAGTATCATTCCATTCTTATTCTTTTTATTCCCACCCGGGAATCAACTTGCTATATTTCTCTATCTCTTTATAGCTCATTATCTCAATAAAATCTATTCCCAAATCATCTAATAGGAACTTAATCATCTCGCCATTAGCTTCTGATTTTGAGTATTTATCAGGTATTATAAATTTTAACTTAATAAATTCCTCCGGATAATATTTTTTAAATCTCCTTAGTTTAGTTTTATCGCTGGCAGTAAAAAATCCTTTAATTTCTACAAACTTGTCCTGTTCGGGTAAATAAATATCGGGTTTATAGAATCTGCTGCCTCTTTTGATCTTAAAAAATTCAAATTCTCGCGGTTCATAAGTCCATTTTATGCCTACAAGATTATAATATCTACAAATATTCGCCTCCCAACTACTCCTGACATAGATTCCTAAATCTTTTCTAAAACCACCTTTCGCTACATTACTCATTTCTGACCCACCCTGCTTTATTCATTTCTCTCTCATCTAATTTTTCTAAAGTAACCATGTCAGGAAGAAATATAATTAAATTATCAGGGAATACCTTATGTAATCGTTCTCCAATATATTTATCCATTTTATTTGGTAATCCCTTAACAACTATTATATCTTTCTTTTTAATTTCCACTTTAAGCTTACCTAGTTTTATATCATTATTCACTTTTAACCATTTAATAAGATTCATTTATTATCAGTCCTCCTGCTATAATCTTCCCAATCACAAACTTTATATAACCTCTTGTTAACCCACCGGGCAAAGTCCCTTATTTTTTTATTCCCATCTTCATAAATCATTATAAAGGGATCCAATCCCAGATTAGCTAATTTTTCAAAACGATACATATCTTCCTTAAAATTAGTATTGTAATTGCATAAGATATATATCATTATCTTATATGGCTTGATTCCCGCTTTAGATAATATTTTTAACCCTTCTTTTACTTCTTTTTCATAATCCATCAAGTCCCAGGCAAAACGTATCTGTTTTAAATGTTTTACTTTAGCTAGTAACTTAGCATTCTCCTTATTAATTAACCTTATATCAAGTCCCTGGTTAAAATCCATCACCCAGCCCCGGTCAATAAATAGCTGCAGCTTTTTAATATGTGAAAGCAAGGCCAGAAAGTTATTATCAAGTAGTACCACAATATTAGACTTAGGATTTAAAAATTCTTCCACTTCTGCATGTTCTTTTATATGTCCTTCTTTTTCTCTTACAAGACAGAATTCACAATTCCTTTGGCATCCCCTCGTGGTAAATCCTAAAGAATAGTTAAGGTTATAAAGCGAATAATCTGGCCTAATATGTTCTATCTCTTGGGACAATTTTCTCTTTATGTCAATCCCTGATCCCCCACAAATCATGTCATCGGTCCTGTAATTATCATTTTTATTAGCTCTTGTAAAAATCTTTGAGCAATATATCTTATCGTAGGTTGAATGCCATAGTGGTTTATAAAATTCTACTTCATCGCCTTTTTGCTTATGATATGCTGATATTTTCATTAAGGCTAAATTATGATATTTTGAATTGACATCAAAAAGGCCAATCTTCAAAATATCTTCCTTAAAGCGATAATCATCGTTATAACTATCGTAAGAATCAATGGTATCCAGAACCAGTCTACAGTTCTTTCCGCTTTTTCAACTGGACTGCTAAATCCCTTTATTCTTTCTTCACTCCTCTTAAATCTTATTAGTTTCATTTAATCATGCTCTTTTCTTTAATCTTAATTATTCATTTTCTATGACCATCTTAACTGCTTTATTTAATTTCTCTAATAGCCTAAGACAGTCATTACAAATTACTACAAATCCGGTAATATATTCTTTATCATTCCGGTGTGCCACTAAATTTATATTTCGTTCTTTTCTGCAATTAACACATTGCAAATTATAATCTGTCATTCTATTTTTATTTCCTAGCTTATGTAATTTCTCAACACCCTTCAGTCCTTCAACGCCCATTTAATTATTCCCTCCTTTTATTTTATTTATTCTGGCTTGGCGTGTACGATGCATCCTAACATGTTCCAATACTTGAATCTGAAACGAAAGCCAAGGTTTGATTATTCTAAGCCAAATGTAATGGTAAAACAAGATTCCAACCAAGAATCCCAATACAAAAATTAATATCCCTAAATAATTATTCATTTAATCATTCTCCTTTATTTAAGGATTACCCATTCGATATATCTGGAATTTTTCTTCTAATATTCCTCTTATTAAACAAGCTTCCTCTGCTATAATCTCTAAAGCAATCATCTCTCTTTCCTTGCGATTTAAAAATGCTGAATGTTCGACTTTCTCCGCTAATAATTTTCTATATTTTTTATCTTTAATTTTCTCTAAATACTCTAAGTTAGTCACCTTAATCCCTTTCTTTTTTTATTTACATTCCTCTATGTCTCTTTTAATAGATTGACATATTTGAGCCAGCTCATATCTGAAATAAGAAATTTCTATTTTTTCATCCATTCCTTTTTGACCTAGTTTCTCTAACCTATTCTTCAAATTAAGATATTTCGCAAATAGATTCATAAACTTCCTCATAAAAAAACCCGCTACTTCCTCATTGCTCCGCCTTCTAATATATATTATATTGGTATGCTTTTTTTCAAGACTATTCATTATATTGAAATAATTAAGACCAAAAACATTATATTCTTGATGTTTCCTGTTTTCTGATTTAGCTATATTCTCAAAACATCTTTTTAGTTCTTTCCAGGCCTTTTCATAATCACATTTTAATGTCATATTTTTTAATTAACTCCCCTCTATATTTATCAAATTCCTTCTGACTCGTTCCCCAGTTACTCATGACCTTTCTAAGCTGGTCCCAGGATAATAATGTAGCCGAAACGTCCCCTCTGCACAACCAAATATATTGCGTCCTCATACTTATAAATCCCTTGTGGAGTTTTAACTTCGGATATGTAAGGGTGTTATCAGTAGTAAAAATTTGTCCCGGTTCGACTTCGTTTACCTTCACTTCGACCTCACAGTCTCAACAAAATATTTTTTCAAATATTCTATTAATTCTTTCTATAACCGATATTAGAATAGAACCAAACCGGGTCTCACTTACGACTGTCGCAAATTCATGATAAGCTTTCCTCAATTGCCATCTTTGAAATGAAAAAGTATTTCTCATCTTTATAATTTCCTTTTCACTAAGTAATTCAGTCTCGATATTTTCTTCTTCTGTTAACCACTGTAAAATGTCATTATACTCTTCATCACTTACCGATATATGTTTCTTCATTTATCGATTCCTCGCAAATCTATTTCTCTTTTTTTTAAATATTTTCTTCGCTACCATCTCCATAGCTGGTTTTAAAAATGGTTTCGGTTTTATCTTTTTATGGCCTCGCTCATCAAATCTTATATATTCTTTACTAGGAAACGACAATTTCATCCACCAAACCATATGCCAGGCATTGGTCAGCGTCAAACCACAGATCGTGTTTCAATATTTCCTCGAGTTTCTTCGTCGGGATTTTTGTATATTCTCCATATACCTTTTTTATCATCACCATAATCTTATCCAGATTCTGCATCTCATCCTTAAACTCCTCATACTTGCCCCACATAAAGGAACTCAATTGATGGATGAGCATATAGGCATGTCGATTGATAAATCTTTTCTTCCCACAAACACTCAGGAATGTTGCTGCACTAGCACAACATCCATCAATCATCGTATGTACAGGAACGATACTTTTAATAATCTCATCCATTCCTGCCATTCCCGCGAAGATGCTCCCTCCATAACTTTGGATGTGGAGATAAATATCAGCCGGTTCTCGATTTTGAACCATTGCTTCCCGTTGTAAATCGATTCCTTTATTCCTTAAATTTCGATTAAGCTGTAAAATTTTATCTGTATTAATATCAGAATAGAAATAAATTCTATTTTCTACCACTTCAATAAAAGACGGACGTGCTTTCTCCTCTTGTTGAGACTTCGGGTCTTCTTTGGGCGGCTCTTCCTTCTTTCCCCAATAAAAATCATTCATTCTTAAAATTCTCCTTTCTTAACCTCAAACAAATGAAATACTAACGCCCCATTTTCCATTTGAAATGTTCCTATATAATTAGTTATTCTAAGGTAATCTTCACCTAGAGGATGACCAGTTCCACTTAACCTAAAATATCTAGTTTCTTTTTCTGTTTCTGAATCCACTAACGCCCATAGCTGGGCCGTTTCTCTCTGGATTTGAACTGTTAATATCCTAGCATCTTTAGGCAATTCTAAAGTGAAATGGTCTTCTATGGGAATCGGATATTTAAAGATCGTTAGCATATTTTTTCGTCTTTCTTTTTTTTGAGAAATTTAGATAAGAGATAAGCAATCATACTCTAGCCTAAGGGCATATTGCTTTTAGCATTATCTCTCCACCATCTTTATTTCCCCATATAGCTCACCCAAGAATTTTGTCTGGATAAATTTCTTGGCATAATTATTTATCTTACCCTTTTTCCAATCGGGGTGTTTCTCTCCATAATATATCTTCATATCATCATATAACTTTCGCCAGATTGGAGTATTCTGTCTTATAATCTCCTCACTAAAGTGGAATAGTGCCCTCTTTAGTTGGTGATTAAATCTCTGATTTCCCTTCTTAGTGACCATTCCGGCATAGTGTCTCAAGGCATATTTATCGTTAAATCGAGAAGCCCTTTTGACCCCGGCTATCAGTCCACCGGCTACGGCAGGTCCCACTCCCTTTATCCCCTTTAAATAATCCTTCCAGACGGGGTGTTTCCTCACTTCTATTTGCAGTAGCTTAGTCTGAAGTTCAAAATCTTCTTCTAGGGCCTGGATAACTGCCTCCTTTTTCTCCACTGCCTCTTTCTCATATCCGTTCAGACTTACCAACTCTAATCTATTCTTGAGAGCAAACAGTCTTAATTTAGTCGCCACCATAATCTTTTCAGTATCAGCACGCTCTTTGAATATTATACTGATCCGGGCGGTTATTTCGTCCAGCTCTTTAAATTCATAAAAATCTTCGGGGTGTTCTTTAATTAAAAGTTTTATGGCAAGAGCGTCATTCTCGTCTGTTTTTGGTAGCTTCAGGCTTTCCCGGCACTCCTTGGTTCTGATCCCCGGAAGAGTAAATATTTGATGGCCCTTTCTTCTAGCTAAAAGTTTGAAGGAGTCTCCACCACCTTCCTCGAAATAGAAGGAATTTTCCTCTTCTATCTTATCCAGAAATTTAGAGAATTCTCCGACGTTCGGGGTCATGGTTTTGGATTTCTCGTTCTTAAGGTCAAAGACCTTCAGTTCCTTTCTGATTGCCCATTTAACAAAATACATTTTAAATCACCTTTCTTTTAGCGAGGCAGAAGCAAATTCGGTATAGCTTTTTTTCCGCGTATTGACCTTAGCATTCTGCCTACAATATTTTTTTTTGGAAGCAAATCTTGATCAGCATATTAAACATTTTTGTTTTAGCTTTCCGTCTCTTCAGGCGGAGATAAATTTCAATTAGTAGTTCTTTCGAATACAATCATATATTAGTGCTCCGTTCTTTTTTCTAATCTCTAAAATGGACAAAAGGCAATTTTGGCCTAAACGGATAAGTCATTGTAATTTTAGCTCTCTGTCTGTTCCCATATCAAAATAAGGTCCCGGGTAAGTAGAGAGTAATCATTTCTTAGTAGGGTCTAACCTACATTTCATAAATAGCATCTCTACTTACCAAATTTTCTTGGAAGCACATCTTAGCTTTAGCACTCAGGCAAATCTATAATAATAGCTTCCAATCTGCTGGGATCGGAGACAAAAGCTTAACAATAGCTCTTTACATTACATTTATGATTTAATACCCCGCCCTAAGTTTGGAAATGGACAGAGGCATTTGACTTATAAAGGATTCATCCCTCTTCCAACTCCCTGCCCATCTCTCCTATCTAAATCATATCGTCCATCTAATAATAGAAGCATATATTTAGTAATAAGTTCCCCCAATCTACAGTTCCCTATTAGCGTTCTATCTAGTGGTCCTTTTTAATAAAAAAGCAGAAGCATCTTTTCTTCAACTTTTTTAAGAAGTCTCTCCTTAGCATTCTGCCTCGCCATACCTTACCGAAAGCATCTTTATTGCAGCAATTTAAGCAATTTTATTATAGCTTTCCGGCTCATTGGGGCAGAGACATGCCTCTTCTGATAGTTTTTTAGATATAAGATACCATTAGTACTCCACCCCATTTAGATTTTTAAGGATCCTTTCTGGGAGGGCAGCCAACCCGGCTTTTTAATAATTGTGTTTTCTCGAATATTCTATTCATTTGCCCTCTAATTTCACAGAGCCTCTTATAATTATCTTCAAGCCATCCTTCGGAAGCTTTCTTGGTGAGGTCCTTTTCTTCTCCCGCTTCCATCGGAGAACCAACCAGCTCGTTATTTATTTCGGATACAATTATATTCAATTGTTTAGTCCGGTCTAATATGGCAAAAACGATTTTTGATACGTCTCCAGTAGTCGCTGGCTTCCTATTTTCTACACTTCTTCCTTCTTGCATCTCTTTTTCCTCCCTTTTTCTTTTTTTATCTTTTCTCTTAAAAATAATGTCATCATCCTCAGGAGCTGGATTAGATAAGAATTTTGGTTCTTTCAGGAAATTCTTTCACCTCTTCTAGATAAATTCCTTTTAAGCTATCTTTTAGATAAATAGGGATTTTATCTTTTCTGCAATAATCAACTATGTTTTCTATCCATTCTTTTTTTGGTATGATCTTCCCCTTTCTGTTCCCAGTCTCGGCACCGATAATAACCCAGTCAATATTTGCATTTGAAAATGGCACAGGGTTAAAATACTCAAGAATGGGCTCAACTGATACAAAAGTTATATTACAACTCGTAATAAATAGATAAGGTATCCCTCTCTCAAAATCTTTTTCTCTTGTTATGGTCACTCCTAACCAGCAGTTCTTTGGGAAAATATACCTATCGTAAACTTCCGGATATCTTGTCAAAAATTGGAAGATGTGCTGGGGATATAATTTTACTTTTTCCAATACTTTTTTTATCCATTCATCTTCCCAATTAGCTATCTCGCTCATCGATCCCACAAATATCTTTTGGGACTTTTGGGGAAATTTCTTCTCGAATTGAGAATAAAGAAACATAAGCTTAAATTCAATCAAATCGAGAGAATTTTTTAATTTAAAATGAACATCATCCATATTATGTTCAACTCTATATTCCCATTCCTCTATGAATCTTATGCCCCCAAACCTTTTTGCGAATATCCTCGCGTAGCAATAAGGACATCCTCTATTTCTGCAACCCCACACCGGATTCCAGGTGAGATTACACCAGCCAATCTTATTTTTCATTTCCTTTCATCACAGCCTTCCTAAAATTTATATCGGCCTCGTCTTCCCAGGAATATTTTTTATCTATCACCACTAGTTTTTCAATATTCTTTTTAAGTTTCTTTGAAAAATCATTGAATTCACTATTCTTTTTTACCTGCTCATAATAAGTTTTTATGGTAGGAAACATTGTCTTGCCTCCTCATAATTTTTTATATGCCTCAAATGTAATAAAATCACATTCCCCAATAACTACCTTCTGCCCACATCTTAAGCATATTCTTTTCTGTCCCTTCCCTCCTGCTTTTGCACGGATAATATGAGTCGGTCTTGGCAGTTCCTTATTTAAATCGAATGGGCAGCCATTTTTATAATTTGTCACACAGCGCATTACTGTTGTCCATTTATCACTGCCTGCTCGGTACCCACAATCGTGAGGATTATAGCAAATTCTGCAAGGGCATATTTTGTCACTTGCCTCAGTTAATCTGCCTTTATATTCCTTTTTATTCAAAAGCCGGTCTCTAATTTTCATTCCTATGTTCTTCCTATAATTTTCTTAAGATCTATTATGGATAATTCGTGTCCTTTATATCTTGCTACTTCGTCCCAAGCTCCTACAGAATAAAGTCTATTACTATCTAAATCTTCAAGTATTTTTTCTTCAATAGTTTCCAGAAACTCTTCATCAGTTATAATGAGAATTTCGTCTCCATAAATTGTAATTAAAGTAAATTCTTCTTTTTTACTTGTCATCTTCTCGACCTCCCTTTTAACCTTCTTTTCTTATTATGCCCGCAATTCATTTTCTCTATTCGCTTCCATTCTCCTAGCTTCTTCCTTCTGGCCCTCTTAATCTCCCTTCTCTTTGCCTTGTCAATTTCTGAATCAAGCATATCGAAAGTCTGATTAATATAGTCCTTACCCCTACTACTATCCAACTTTTCAGACTCTTTCTTGAGATATTTTCTGATCGCTTTCTGCATACTACCTTCCTTTCTAATTTAGTTTTCTGCCTCTTATTTGCTCAATACATTAGTCAAGGATATCCTCTTAATAACTGCAGTCCTCTGCTTTCTTCAAAATCACTATATCTTTTTTCCAGCCTCTCCAACCTGTTCTGTATCGCTCCAATTAGCTCTACGTTGGTCCCATCCCGGCTAATTAGAATCTTAATTAAAAGTTCATTCTTCTCTATCTTAAAGCTCAAATACAAGATCCAGAATCCTACCAAAAGCATTATGACTATAAACACAATTAATAGATTCTCAAATTTTCTCATCCTTCCACCTCCTTAATTCGTTTTTCTAACTGTCTTCTCATACTATTATCCGGTGGTAAATTCTTTATTAGCTTCTTCCATTTTCCGATCTTATTTTTTTCCTTTCGGTTTTGGCTCCGATATTTTTGGCACTTTTCCTTATTCCGGCCATGCTTTTTTGCTCCTCCAGATGTTTTTCTCATTGCTATATCCCTCTCCTCTCCCTTAAAAAGCTTCTTTAGTCGAATCCCTATAATCTTATTATTTTGCATAACAACTTTACTGCCCGTTCATATTTGCCCGGATTCTGTTTCGAATCCCAGCCATATTTATAAGATAATTTTTTCTTGTGCCGTTCATAAGTCTCCCATTTATTATCTCTATGCATCTTATTCTTTTTATTTGCGAACGGCTTAATACTCATGTGCTGTGTATTCCCTTTCTTTTATCCGGCAATATTCGGGATAAAAATCTAAGGCAAATTTCCCAATCGTCCCATCTCTATTCTTCGCAATCAGAATTTCCATCTTTTCTGGTGATTCGCCACCTGTCCTCATCTCAATCTTTTCTTTGAGCCGCTCTTCCCAGTAAACAAAAAGGACAATGGGAGAGCATTCCTCAATTCTTCCACTATCCCTAAGGTCAGAAAGTCTAGGTTTTCTAATTATATTCTTATTGCCTCGGGATAGTTGACTCACCACAAAAGTGGATATTTCTCGTCCCAGGGTTATGCCCTGCAAGTCTTTTATATTCCCGGTCACTTTCTGATAATCGGTTAATGCCTTCTTCCTATCTAAGTTTTGGAGGTAATCCATAAATACTATTTCAGGATTATATTTTTGAATATATTTTCTTATGTCCTCCATATCAAATACCTTCTTGATATTCAAATTCCAATGATCCCCTACTATAGTAGCGATGCTATCCAGGGCCTCTCTCTCCCCTTCATCAAATCTTCCCTTCCTAAAGTCCATAATATTCTTGGGCATCAAGTTGGATAACAATCTTCGAGAAATTTCTAGTGCAGTCATCTCTGAAGACAAATAAAGAACTTTCTTTTCTTCGTCCACATCTATAAAATCTATAGCCAGTTGTATAGCAAATGAGGTTTTCCCCTGGCTGGTAAATCCACCAATAGTTATTATTTCTCCTTTGTCTATCCCCCCGAGGTATCTATTAAGATGTCCCATCTTAAACCGGTGGGCTACTCCTTCTGCCGATATTTTTAAGGTATTCTTCAATAGTGTTTTTAAGTTTTCTTCCTTTATCTCGATTATCGGTATCAGGGATATTTTTTCAAGTGCCTTCTGGGTATCTATCTTCTCTAACCTTAGTTCCCCTAAAATAAATAATATTTTTCGTTGATTAGATTTTTTCTTAATAATCTGGTTATAGAATTCTATATTCTCGGGAGTGGGGACACTATTAACCAGATGGGTCAGATAGGTTATTCCTCCTATATCTATCAGTTCATTTTTGTTCTGCAATTCTTCTGTTAAAGTCACTAGGTCCACAGCTATGTTTTTATTGAATAGCTCGAGGATTACCTGGTATATTCTGCTATGAGAAATCTTATAGTAATCATTAGGCTCCAGAATTTCCACACTGGCATGGACGGCCCTCGGGGATAGTAACATCGAGCCTAAAGAGGCTTGTTCCGCCGAAATATTCCGTTCTGATTCTATCGGTAACATAATTTTCTCCTTATTCCAGATCGGGTAAATCAGAAACTTGACTTTCCCCTTCCAGGCACTCAAAAACATCAGCCGGTCTGGGAAAGTATCTACATTTTTTAAGGCATCCCTTGATAATAAATTTCGTTTTATCGTCAGATATCTCTTTAAATATTTCAAAATATATCTTCAATACATCAGGGGCCAGACTCTTTTCGTACACCTTGCCGAATATCCTCATCATCTCATTAAAGTTTTTCTTATCCATCTTCTTCCTCCATCTTTTTCAAGGATTCCTCCATAGATATTTTTGGCTTTGATACCCCCATTTTATTTTCCAGGGTTACTATCTTCTCTCTTAATTTAACGGTACTGAGTATATTCGATTTCCAAAAATTATCATCCTGGCACCAGTTAATTATCTTCTTTATCTCTTTCCAGTTATATCCTTTATGTTCAGATTTTTTCACTCCTACTGGTCCAAGCCGATTGAGTTTCTCCATTTCATAAACCCACTTTTTCATTAAAGAATCAGTCGGGTCTTTATTAGGCACTCTTGCCCTGGGATTATTAGCCAAGATCTTATCTATAAGATAGCAGGTTGCTTTATAGGCTATTTTAATATTGTCTGAGTCAGGGCTCTCCTTGGAGTCCTGACGGAGGAATATATTTCCTTTCCTTTCCTTTCCTTTAATTTCCTTGCCATTAGGGTGGCTATTGGGGTGGCTATCATTATTCCATCTCTTTTTTGCTCCCTTTTTGCCTGCAACCCTTAATTTATCTGTCTTTTTATTTCTCATGGATAACCGTCTTCTCAAAGTTTTTGAAAAAAAATATTTTTTATTTTTGGAAAAATAAAATAATTTATATTTTTTTATACAATTTTCCACAAATTTTTCCAATTTTTTTCTAGAAACACGAAAATTCAAGGCCAATCCGGCTACGTCTATATTATCGGGCTCGCCATTAGCAAATCTTAATTTATAATTTGTCGCCTCCGCCATCGCTTCAATAATCGCCCAAAACAAGCCATAGCCTTCCCATCCGTAGTCTACCCGCATGGCTAATATTTTTTCATCCCTGCTGGCATTAGTGTCATGGCTGAAATAATAACTATTTTTTAAGTGTCCGCCCATGGTAACTCCTTTCACTAAATTTTTTACACTTTCTCAGAGAGAAATACAATTTTTTAGCATAAAAACCATTCCTACCCATTTACTACCTCTTTACTACTAATGGCAAATATTTAGCTCGCGATCAAAAAGGCACCACTCCCTTCATAATCCAGGATTATAATTTAAAAAAATAAGGCAAACAATTTCAAAACCGTGGAGGTGCTACCTACCAAATAGTAGATTTATGAATCCACAATCTATTACTTTGTTTGCCTTAATCAAATGTCTTTTATATCTTTGATTTTGTTTCATAATTAGCACCTTTTGGGGGGAACATCATATAACACTTTCCTCTATTAATCCAGCTATTTTTCTCTTATTTCAAATTTATTTTTCAGCTCTTCCAGCCTCCTATGTTCTGACATTAGCTTCCCAATTTGCCAGCCTTTACTTTTCCAGATCCTGCCTATCTTCTTACCTTTCAATGTTCCCTTTCTTAGAAGAAAGGTGATCTTATTTTCTTTAAGGCTAGTTATTTCTGCAATTTCTCTTACTGAATATAATCTAAAATTATCAAAAAATTTCATAAATTCATCTCCCTTATTTAAGTTTAAAATTCTCGCAATATACCAATGGGATTTACACCCCACTCGCCCTCCTTGCTAGGCTTATAGGGCTCAGTCTCGCAGATTACCCTAGCCCTAATCTTCGTTTCCTTTATTTTTGAATCACCGAATATATACCCTATGCCAAGGATTACATCTACACAAGATTCACTTATTTGATTTATTTTTAATACCTTAAAAGTAAGTAAATCCTTTAAATAAAACCAGTTCTTTAGCAGTTCACTATTGTTATTTTCTTTACTTCTCCAGGTCTTCTGGGTATATTTAAGCATCTCTGACCAATTACTATCTTTCCAGGCATTCATAAAATTTTTTGTTGTTTCTATCGCATCCATTCTTCAGTTAACCTCCACATCCCAGCAGTAGAATATCTTATATAGTTATCTGGTTTTATAAATGGTTTAATTTCTTCCATAAGATGTTTAAAATTTTCGATTCTCATTTTAGCCATTATTTATATCTCCTTTCTTTTATTCTCCCAATTTTTCTCCATCGACATATTTAAACTCATCACATATTTCGAGATTCAGTTTAGCAGTTTCTTTTGCTTGTTTAATCAATTCTTTTTTAAGGCCTTCTTTTGAATTTGAGTGAAGGATTACAGTATAATCTTTTTTCCCTAGCGTACATTTTTGTACTAAAAAAGTCCCCAAGGGTTCATTTTTTGAAGTTTCCCGAACCGCTTCTACCTCCGAATCATAAACACCAATTACTTTTTTATTCTTTATTGCAATAACTTTTCCCTTATATTTTTTAACAAGTTCATCTTGGTTATCTAAATAATACTTAAATTCTTTTTCTAATGGCTTGGACATTTCTGGATGGAGTTTCTTCCATTCCAACTGTAAAATTCTGTTTAGGATCAGATCTACTCTCTTATCACATCGTCTCAGTTTTAGCCAAAAAATTATGACTAAAATTAATGAAATGATTCCAGCCAAATCACCTACTAAAATAAAAATTTCTTTTAGCATTTTTTATGTCTCCTTGTTTTTTTATTTTTTTAATTCAGTCCTAGCTCCCTTCTAATTCTTTACCTTTTCTTTTTATTAATATGTGTGTATTAGATTTATTTCTAATGTCTTTCCAGCTAATGAACTTAAAAAAATTATCAGATTTTGTTGTATGAAATAATTCCGGACGTTCAATTGAAAGTAAATATAAATCTTCTGTATCAATTATGGCTATAGATTTGAGTATATTCTCCTTTCTATTATTGCAATACATTTGCATTGTGAGATGAGGATAAAAAGACTCTCCTATTGTTTTTAATCTTTTTTTATATTCAGTTTCGGCCTTACTTTCCCTTTCGGATCTTATCGTAAAGGTGTCGTAGGATTCTCCCCTCCACCCCATCCATTGCACTCTGCTCGCTATACCTCTGATTTTTTTATCCTTTTTCCAAATAATATCTATTCCGCAATCCCTATCTAGTAACTGAAGTATTTCATTATTAGATCCTTCTAGTGGATAAATATATCCTCCCCCTAAGGCTTCTATTATAAAATGTCTATTTTTATTTATGGCTTTAGCTGAATCTTCCATGTCTTTTTGCCAGATATTATATGATTTCACAACCGCGTTCCTCCGCTATTTTTAACATGTCTCTAGAATTATCGCATCCCATAACTTTTCGTCCCAATTTCGCACCCATTAATATAAATGTTCCAGTCCCCGCAAAGCAATCGAATATCTTGTCCCCTTCTTTTGTGGCATGAGTAATAAGTCTCCTGGCAAGTTCGGTGGGTTTTTGCCAAGTATGATATCTATTGCCTTGTCGTCCATCCGGAGCATTTATGTCCTGGACTGAAAACATTTCATTGGTTATTTTAGTATCTAATTTTCTACTCTGATCTGAATAAAGATGTAAAATAACTTGATAATTTAGATTGTATTTCATTTTAGGGGTCTGCCCTAATGTATTTCTATAGGTCCAGATTAAAGGATTGTCTAATATAAATTTCTTTTGCGATAATAGTATATTTAAGTATGCCTTTAATTCTCTGGGATATGCCCCAATACATATAGATGATCGCCCTGTTGGTTTAACCTTATCTAATGCTTTTATAACCCAGTCATTTACAAACTCTTCTATATCTTCTATATCAGTAGAATAGGGGGGATCTGTTATTAACAGGTCCTGTGAATTATTTTCTATCCGGTCCAAAAAATCTCTGTAGTCACAATGGTATATTTTAGGCCGAATACTAAGTTTTTCTTTTATTTGATCTTCTCTCTTCCATCGCTCTATTTCTAATTTCTTTGCCATTCTTACCGCTCCTGATGTAGTTATCTCTCTGCTGGCTTGGATATAATTTTCAAATATGTCTTCTGGGATATTGGCTATTCGTTGCCAATTGGAAGATTGGCCTTTAGTTATCCCTTGTTCTTTTAATGTGAGTGCAACGGTCGTAGCTTGCAACCGTTGATATTCTCCGGGTTTTTGTTTTGGCATTTCTTTCAATAATTCCCCAGCCTTACGTTCTGCCCTTAACTTTATTTCCTCTGCCATCTTAATATATTCAGGACTCTCTTTTGCCTGGATCATTGCATATCTGTAGACTTCTGCCTTATCTCTTATTAATTTAATTTCGTCTACTTTATGACATTCTTGTATAGCAAATTTCATCTTATTGTATTTTTCTAAATATTGCATAATACCAATTGCCCTTTTTTTAATTGTAATTGACATTTTGGGACATTTGTCCTATTATAAAAATGTGATAATAAAGGTTCCACCCTACTGATAAGAGACCACGGGTCTCTTCCAAAGATGTCGACTATTTATAATCTGAAAT
>Ga0210003_1000525_pt1 | contig 34394 bp, 30 predicted proteins | sample LantaG_FD_182804 | JGI IMG/M metagenome (GOLD analysis project Ga0210003, IMG submission 182804) | Deep subsurface microbial communities from Baltic Sea to uncover new lineages of life (NeLLi) - Landsort_02402 metaG (SPAdes) (version 2) | ecosystem: Environmental > Aquatic > Marine > Oceanic >...
GACCGGAGGCAGAAACAGACGGGAGGCCTGGTCGAATGCTTTCGGACTAATGTTCCCGTTCTTCTCGAGAAAATTCTCAGGTCCCTCATTTCTTAATACCCATCCTGAAAAAGGGCATGTTCACAGAAAAAGATCAAAGACGGTACGGAAAGCTCTTGATTTTATAGATGTACTGCTTATCAAACACAAGCTGGCGGGAGACAACTACGCTGAAAAAGCAGAAGCTGTTATCAGGAAAGAATTGAAGTAATTATTTAATATTGAAATCCAGGACAACCTCATCACCCAGATAAGCAACAAGATTGTCATTCTTCTTCAACGGTCCTACACCGGATGGTGTTCCGGTAAAAATAAGATCTCCGGTCTTAAGGGTGAAAAACCTTGACACATAAGCAATTATCTCATTAAAATCGAAGATCATATCAGAAGTATGACCTTTCTGGACGACTCTTTTATTAATCTCGAGCCTGAATCCGAGATTCTTCATGTCGATTATTGAACTTACAGGAACAAACTTTCCGATCGGTGCGGCTCCGTCAAAACACTTTGACAATTCCCAGGGAAGTCCGGCAGCAGAATGGCGGTTCTGAATGTCGCGGGCAGTTATATCAATACCAAGGGTAAGTTCATCAAAATATCTGTGAGCATATTTTGCAGAGATCCCCTTGCCAAGCTTGCTGATTTTTAAAACTATTTCCGCCTCATATTGAATCATGGAAGAGAATCCCGGGAGAAAAAAAGGTTTGTTATTCTTCAGAATAGAGGAATCAGGTTTAAGAAAAATAATCGGTTCTTCGGGAAGCTGCCTTCCCATCTCCATGGCATGCTTCCTGTAGTTTAGCCCTATGCAAATGATTTTCATACTAAAGCGAATTTTTACCGAAAGCCCTCAGCTTGATCTCTGTGAGGACTCTCTTCGTATAGAGAGGGAAATCGCCGTTCATCATCCACGAATAATAAGATGGCTCTTCTTCAAGAACCTTTTCGACAGGTTTGCCTTTGTGCTTCCCGAAATTAAAGATCTCGACGCCGTTCTCATCAAGGATTATACGTCCGGCGAAATCGACATAATCATTATAAGAGCTGAAATCAGCCAGTTTTTCAATATCGTTATCAAGATCCTCATACCTGTCCAGTTGAGCCTTCAGCACTTCAAAAGTGGCTGATGTATCAGCCTTTGAACTATGTGCATCTTTAAGCTGCTTGTTGCAGTAGAATTTATAAGCAGCTGTGAGGGTCCTCTGCTCTTTCTTATGAAAAATAATCTGGACATCAACATACTTCCTCTTCCTGAAATTGAAATCAGTATCGGTTCGCAGGAACTCCTCAGCCAGCAGAGGGATGTCAAACTTTATTGAATTATACCCTGCCAGATCACATCCTTCGAGGAAGAGTGCCAGGTTTTTTGCCACTTCCCTGAAAGTCGGGGCACCGGCTACATCTTCATCACTTATGCCGTGGATTTCTGTGGTTTTTGGAGGAATTGGCATTTCAGGATTGATTCTGGTTGTCATCCACTGTTCCTTTCCATTGGGACTGATTTTCAGGAGAGACATTTCCACAATCCGGTCGCTCGAGACATTTATACCTGTTGTTTCGAGGTCAAAAAAGACAATAGGACGTTTAAGCTTAAGTTCCAATAATCAGGCATTTATCATCATTGGCATCAGGAGCATGAGAAGGTCCTCTGCATCATTTTCCGCTTCTGCCGGCAGGAATAGTCCTGCCCGGGTCGGATCAGCCAGTTCAATCATAACATCCTGGGTGACAATATTTGCAAGTATCTCGAGAAGGAATACCGATTTAAAACCAATCTCTATTTCATCGCCTTCATACTGGCATTTGATCTTTTCATAAGCTGAGATAGAAAAATCTATATCCTGTGCAGATACTGTCACCTGGTTTCCCTTAAGCTGCAGCTTTACCAGGTTGCTTGCCTGATTCGAAAAGACCGATACTCTCTTAAGCGTATTGTAAAACTCAACCCGGTCAATAGTTATCTTGCGGGGATTGTTTTTCGGAATAACTGAATTATAATTCGGATAATTGCCTTCAACAAGCCTGCAAACCACTTTATAGTCATTCAGGTTGAAGAATGCATTCTTGTCGTCAAATTCAACGTTAAAAGGTCCCTCCTCCCTGGGAAGAATATTCTTCAGGAGAGAGGCAGGTTTCTTGGGCAGAATAAATGAAGCGTTATCATCAGCATGAGCGTCAGTTCTCTGGTACCTGACCAGTTTATGCGCATCAGAGGCAACAAAAGTTATCCTGTCAGTAGATGCCTCAATAAATATCCCTCCCATAACCGGACGCAGTTCATCATCAGCGGTAGCAAACAACGTTTTGCTTATCCCGGCCAGCATAGTCTCGGCATCTATAGAGAACGTAAATTGCTTGTCCTTTTTAATTGCCGGCAATGCCGGGAAATCGACACCATTTTGTCCAACAATATTGAACTTACCGTTCTCCGAACTTATGACAACAGCGAGAGTGTCAGGGTTTATATCGAAGGTCAGCGGCTGGGCAGAAAACTCTTTAAGTGTGTCAAGTAAAATTCGTGCAGGCAGCGCTATTGTGCCTTCACCCTGTGTATTCTCAAGCTTCATCCTCGTTATGAGCGTTGACTCCAGGTCGGAGGCAGTTATCTCAAGGTCGTTACCTGCAAGATTGAACAGGAAATTATCAAGAATCGGGAGAGTATTCTTCGAACTTATTACCCTGCTGATGGCCTGAAGATGACCAAGAAGCTCAATGCTGGACACTACAAATTTCATAATGATACCGGTTTAAATTGACTTATAAGAATTCAAATTTAACTATTTAACTAATAATGAATGAATTGAGATAACATATCAGCTCAATTCCCATTTACCAATATTACGAAAAAAAATTCTTCCTTCAAATATAATTATTCCTTACAGAAATAGGATACCTTCTTAAAAAGGGGATCGATGTCAAAATACCTTACTATGAAGAATTCATCCCTTTCATCTGTCTTTCCCCAGAGCCTGTCACTGTCTTTCTCTCCAGTGTTAACATCATACCTCTCCCAGAGTGTAAGAGTGATCTCTCCCCCATTTGTTTTTCTGACAATAATCCTGAAAAGAGGATCATGTTTTGTAATCTCCTCTTTTCTGTCATCAGTAAGATCTGATGCCCAATTTTCAAAGGGCACCCAGGTGAAGTATGAGATATATCGTTTTACCCTTGCTGTATCCCATCCTGATAAACACTCAATGGAATCAGCGAGTTTATATATGCCATTACTTCCTGTTACTGTGAATGAAGAGGCTGGTTCTGAATGATTTTCAAGGGTTACTGATGATATCTCCGAAGGAAGAAGGTTAAATATATTGTAAGGTTGCCAGTAATATTCATCGACAGTAAACTGAGAACCTATATCTCCCTCATATCCCGGCACATAGACAACAAACGGCTTCGTCCTTTCTTTCTTCTTCATAATATTACCGTAAATATTTGATACGGTCTTGTATACGAGAAATGAACTTAGCAGCCTGTTATTTTCAAATACTCTTACTTTTACAGGCTGGATCCCATTTTCAGTGATCTCTTTTTCAAATAAATCGGGCGACACAGGTGATTTGATCTCCATCTCCGTTAGTATTCTGACAAGGAAAAGGATCTCGTTTTTCCTTGTTTCCATTGTACCATTTACCTTCCAGCCATCAACTGTTTTCGCCAGGTTCAGTTTCTTTTCTCCTTCCGTTAACTCTATAGATGTTATCTCTTCTTTCGGCTCCGCTGCAAAGTAACTCTGTCTCTTCCCATAGGGAGATCTGTCCATCACCAGGATAACAATAATCAGCAACACTATCAACACGGCAGATATTATAGTATTTCTGAGCACTATATTACTCATAATCAATATTTTGTATATACATATCTCCTGATTGCCCCATAAATTAGTCCTGCAAGGATCACAATCAGAACAGGTCCCGCAATGTTGATGATTTGCCACAATATTTTCTCATTCCTGATCTTCTGTTTATCCAGCAGCCTCAGTTTCATCTCACGTGATCTAAGTTCCATCAGACCGTTATCATCAACCAGGTAATTCATGCAGTTTATGATAAAATCCCTGTTCCCGTACATCTCTCCTGTGTACCTGTCCTGTCCCAGCGGATAGGGTGAGGCTGAATTTCCCGCCCTGCTGACTTCATTTCTGATCACATCACCATCTGCCACCACTATCATCTTTGTTTTCACGCTTTCATTTCTGATCCTGAAATCTTTGTCTTCCAGCATATTGGCAGTCATGCGGTTCCTGAAGGCCGAAGGGAAGATTCCTTCGAGCAATACGGCAACCGGAAGGTTTGATTTATTGAAATCATTCTCATCGGGAAGCTCCTCAGCTTCCTTAAGTCTTATCAGGAGAGGTGGTGAAAGAGTCCTTGCATACTCCGATGTTGAAAGGAGAATTGTTTTCCTGATTGCAGGATCGAGGCCGACCGTATCAATTGTATTAACGAATTCTCCCCTTACCCTGTTAAGGTTACGTGTTACCGGATGGTACTGATCAGGAGACAGCTTAGGGTAGTAAATCCATGGAGCGGGTACTATCTGTTTGTGTTCGGCTCCTGTTGTCACGGAAACCCTGATTACGATACAATCCAGATCCTGTATTATTTCGGGATTTATCCTTACTCCATACCTGAAGAGCTGATCCTCAATGTTGAGTGGATTGTATAGTCCGACAGTCTCGCCATATACCAGTGAATCAGAGTTTACCTCCACTTCTTCAATGAGCCAGAGCACCTTGCCGCCGTTCATTATATACTGGTCGAGCACCAGCTTGTCGGGTTCGCTGAATTCCTTTACAGGGCCGGCAACAATTACGGCAGCATACTCATCGAGGATTCCATGTTGACCTCCTAATGAGCCTCTGTCAACAGTAAAAAATTTTGCGAGGTTGATAGTAATATCCGCTACTTCAATCTCTTCCATCTCACCCTGACCTTCAAGAAAAGCTATCTTATAAATAGTATCCGAACTTACTGTCGCTATTGTCTGGATCATCTCATATTCAAGGCCTTCCATTGAATGGAGAATATTTTGCTCATATGAGACTGACTGGTTATTCTTCAGAAAATTTACCGGAACTTCAATGCCATTATAATTTACTATCATACCCGGGAATATCAGCTTCTGAGTTTTACCCCCCTCCTCATCTGCTGCCCTTATATCTACCGGATTCAATCCTTTATTGTAAAGGGTTGTGAACATGGCATCCCTCTGTTCTGTATCTTTCGTTGCTGCTGGATTGATAAAGGTATAACGGATGCGTCGGCCGGAAGCTATTTTGAACTCATCGAGCATCTCCTTTACTGATCTCTTAAGCCGTTTCAGGGGTATAGGCATTTCTCCATCGAGAAAAACCTCTATGTATATGTCCTTTTCTATGTTCTCCAGCACTCCCAGAGTGGGTGGTGAGAGTGTGTACCTTTTATCCTTGGTCAGATCGATACGCAGCCTGATCAGTGAGCATAACAATGCAACCAGGACTATCCCTGCAACTGCGGTAATGAGCTGCAACCAGCTTTTCAGCCTTAAATTCCTGTTATCGTTATTCCCTGTCATTTAATTCTTTTTCTTCCATTTTCGTGATAACAGTACCATTCTTGTTGCCTCGTTGAAAATAAAGGCAACAGCAATGAAATAAACAGCATCCCTGATATCGATCACACCCCGGCTCATTGATTTATAATGTTCGTTGATACCCAGGCCGATAACAAATTCATCAATTTTTTTAAGACCGGGAAGATATGCCAGAGAATCGAATCCCATCAATAGTACAAAACAGATAAGCACAGCAATTATAAATGCAATTACCTGGTTATCAGTTAGTGACGAAGCAAATATTCCTACTGAAGCATATACTGCGGCAAGAAAGAAAAGTCCGATTAGAGCGCCCCACGTGCCTCCCTTATCGAGATTTCCGGGTGTCTCTCCGAGGATATAGACCGAAATATAGAATATCAGACATGGAAGAAGGGCAAGAAGTACCAGCGCCACTGATGCAAGGTATTTTCCCCAGATTATACCTCTTTCGCTTACAGGTTTTATAAACAGGAGCTCAATAGTACCCATGCGTTTCTCTTCGGCTATCATCCTCATCGTAACAGCTGGCACGAGGAAAAGAAAAACCCATGGTGACAGGAAAAAGATCGTATCTAAACCGGCATAGCCGCTGTCGAGGATATTCCATTCACCCGGTAATACCCACATGAAAAGAGAATTAACAAGAAGAAAGACAATTATGACAATGTAACCGGTAAGGCTGCTGAAGAATCCGCTTATCTCTTTCCTGAAGATCGCAAACATAACGCTTGTTAATTGGTAAAAATAAGAAAATATATTGTTAACCTCATTCCTCCTCCACCACTGCCTCCTTTATATCCGCAATAACCACCCCGGTATAGTAAAAATTTATTATCTGCTTATAATCAAAGCCTTTCATTGCCATCCCCATGGCACCCTCCTGGCAGAGCCCGACACCATGGCCATAGCCTCTGCCTTTAAGAATAACGGAATCGCCTTCGACCGAAAGAGAAAAAAATGTTGATCTCAGGTTCAGGTCTGTTCTTATCTGCCTCAGGGGTAGTGAAAAATTACCTGTTTTGTATTCCTTTTGTCTGGTCTTCTGTGAAAAATTTAATAATGAAGCATCTCCTGTCTCTTCATCATATCCCATTTTCTTAAGATAACCAGTCCACTCCTCCAGGCTCATTTTTTGCTGCCATCTGGCATTTCGTGAAGCAGTACAAAAGGGGTCTGTGACCCTCTTCAGGTAAGGCTGGGAAGTAAGCCATACATCTTCTGCCTGGGCGGTCTCTCCACCACAGTTACTATGAAAAGCCGCAATTATGAGTGTGCTGTCGGGCCCCAGGATCACCTGACCCCGGGTTTTCTCTGCTGCATTAATTATGACAGTATCATCCGATATTCCGTTAAAAGCCTGGCAATGAGTATCGTCGCATAAATTATACCCGTCAAGGATATGTTTTTCAAAATATTTGTACATATAAGTCCTGGCAATCACCGCCTGCGTTTTTAAATAATCAATATGTTTGCCCGGTCCGCCTTCGGCACTTATAACGCCGGCAATATACGATTCTATTTCACATGTGTTTATAAAAAGTGAAGTTCCCATATCGCGATAGCAATTCAAGTTACCGGAATAATAATGTCTGACTCCTTCAATACGAAGGGAGAAAAGGTCATTGTCCGTTTTTCCTGAAATAAAAAGCGAATCACAGGTAATCCCCGGTCTGTTTCTGGTTTTCACAACAAGACGGTCATTAAAAAATGTTATTATAATAATGTCCCCGGCTGTTATCCCTACAGGGTCATTGTTGAAGAGGTCGAGTTCATATTTTCCTTCCACAACCGAAAAAACAGCAGAACCGGAATCATGTCCTGTGAAAAGTCTTATCCTGACATGATCCTGTGCTGATACCGGAATATATGTAAGTAAAATAAGGGATATGATCAGGATTCTGGGCATTATATTATTGTCTTGCAGTCTTGCAGTCTTGAGGTCTTTATTATTTCCAAACTTACTTCAACTCTCTTCAACCAAAAGGAACCCACTCCTAGCCTCCCGCTACTCCGCCGGTTGGCGGATTCGCGGGACAAGCTTCCGCTTAGGCGGAATCTCCACGGAGTTTATCTCCCAGGAGGGGAATCAGATAGTTTTAGCTCCTTTACCATATCTTCTGCTATCCTCCGGGATGCTCCTGCAGGACCGAGTTTCTCCCTCAGTTGATTATAATTTTCGAGTATCTGTTTTCTTCTTTCTCCTCCGGGAATAATTTCTTTGAATGCTTTTATAAGCTTTCTTTTATTCAGTGAATAGCCTAAAAGTTCCTTAATCACCTCAGAATCCATAATGAGGTTAACAAGCGAAATATATTTAACTTTTACAAGCATCCAGGCGATCAGCATTGACAGGAAGTCGCCTTTATAGCAGACCACCTGGGGAACATTGAAGATGGCGGCTTCGAGTGTTGCTGTTCCTGAAGCTACAAGTGCGGCATCCGAAATATTGAGGATTTCGCTGGTTTTATCTTTCACCAGCTTAACAGGTTCCCTTTTAAGTATTTTCAGATAGAGCTCATCTGGCAGGTTATTCACACCAGCCAGAACAAACTGATATTGAGGGAAATAACGTATAATTTTAACTATTTGAGGCAGTATAGACTCCACCTCATGACGGCGGCTCCCTGCCAGCAGTCCGATCACCGGTCTGTGATCAAGCTCCAGTATTTTCAGAAGTTCTTCCCTTGCCGGCATTTCCGAAATTCTTTTTTCTGTTTCATCAACAAGCGGATTCCCGCGGTATTCAACATCTATCCCGTGTTTCCTGTAAAATTCCACTTCAAACGGGAAAATGATATACATGCGGTCAACGTATTTTCTTACTTTTCCTACTCTTTTTTCATTCCATGCCCAGAACTTGGGAGAGATATAATAAAAAACCTTCAATCCTGATGCTTTGGCATATTCGGCTATCCGGAGATTAAAACCCGGATAATCAATAAGGATAACAGCATCAGGACTGAAATCAGCAATATGCTGTTTACAAAGTGACAGGTTACGTGAAATTATTTTCAGATTTTTCAGAATCACCATAAAGCCCATGAAGGCTGTTTTGCTGTAATGCATAAGGAGAGTGGCGCCTGCCGATTCCATAAGGTCACCGCCCCAGCAAAATATTTCAGCTTCCCTGTCAGCAGCAATCAACTCCCTGATAAGGTTGGACCCATGAAGGTCGCCTGACTGTTCTCCGGCAATAATGAAATATCTCATATCAGTATCTTTACTCCGAAAACAATAATAGCCCACACAATAGTAATCCCCAGCACACCCCTGGATGCCCGCAGCATGTCGTAGTGGTTGAACAGAAAGAATATCAGCAAATTCGGCAATACACACATGGAAATAATTTGAGTGCTTACATCCGCTGTTGATATTCTTTCAAACCATTCACGCAGGCCCGGATTACCTTTTGCGAATAAAAAGATGATCATAGCTGTGATAAAAGGTAATATCAGACCTGATATTACCCCGGTCATTATTTTATTATATTTCTCCGGCAGGGTCATTCTCAGAATTTCTCTTTAAGCTTATCGATATACCAGTGAGCTGTCATATCAACACAAACGGGCACAACAGATACATAATTATTTGCCAGGGCCCATTCATCGGTATCTTCAGCTTCGGGTTCATGATTCTGGAAATAACCTGTAAGCCAGTAATATGTCTTGCCCATCGGATCTTTCCTCTTTTCAAATTCCTCCTTCCAGTTTCCTTTCGACTGCCTGCAAATCTTTATACCTTTTATGTCCTTCTTTTCTGCGGCTGGTATATTAACGTTCAGACAAATGCCTTCAGGCAAAGGCTCTGCAGCAATCTTATCCATAATAAAACGGATATATGTCTTACAGGCCTTGAAATCAGCTGTTGGTGAAAAATTATTAAGTGAAAAACCAACCGAGCTGATACCATACAGGCATCCTTCAATGGCAGCTGCCATGGTACCTGAATAGAGTACGCTTACCGATGCATTTGCTCCATGATTGATACCTGCAACCACAAAATCCGGAGTGCGTTCAAGTAATTGGTTTATAGCTATTTTAATACTGTCTGTCGGCGTTCCGTTGCAAGCATAAATCCTGTGCTGTTCATTTTCATCAAGAAGTTTTACACGGAGCGGCGTTTTGACTGTTAGAGCCTGTGACATTCCCGATTGGCTCTCCATGGTAGAAATCATAACCACCTTCCCAAACTCCTCCATAACTTCAAGAAGAGTCCTTAATCCGGCTGCATACAGGCCATCATCGTTTGTTAAAAGGATAAGCCTGTCATCTTTATTAATGATCATAAAAAAATGTTTATTTACAAAGATAGATAATTACATTTTCTGCGGAACCCGGTTGTTCTGTTCTTTATTAAAATATTATGAACTATAAGTTTGCCTGCTATGGAACCGCTTATCTTACTTTTACCACAGAGGACACGGATTTGCACGGAATTAATCCGTGAATCTCCGTGAAATCCGTGGTTAAGAAAAATTATTTATATTTTTGCCTTCGATTAACTCAACAAAAAATGAAAATCTCTTATAACTGGCTGAAGGATTACCTTGACATCGATATTGAAACGCGAAAGCTGGCAGTGATACTGACCGGATTAGGTCTGGAGATTGAGGCCATGGAGGAATGGGAATCTGTAAAAGGAGGTTTGAAAGGTGTTGTTATAGGTGAAGTCCTTACCTGTAAAAAACATCCCGGTGCCGATAAACTTACAGTCACCACTGTAGATACAGGAGGTACAAAACCACTAAACATTGTCTGCGGGGCCCCTAACGTTGCCCCCGGCCAGAAAGTGCCGGTTGCTACTGCAGGTACAGCAGTCTTTAAAGGAGATGAGACCTTTGAAATAAAAAATACAAAAATCAGGGGAGAGATTTCAGAAGGAATGATATGTGCAGAAGATGAACTCGGTCTCGGAACATCACATGAGGGTATAATGGTTCTCGACAAAGATGCAATACCGGGGACTCCGGCTTCAGAATATTTCAATATTGCCAGGGATTTTATTTTTGAGATCGGCCTGACTCCCAACAGAATCGACAGCGGTTCTCACTTCGGGGTTGCCAGAGACCTTGCAGCATATCTTAATATCAATGAGGGGAAAAATGTAAGTGCCAGAATGCCTTCTGTTGCTGCATTTAAACCTGATAATAACGACAATCCCTACGAGATAATTATAGAAAACAACACAGACTGTCCCAGGTATACAGGTGCTACAATAAGCGGAGTAAAAATCGGCGAATCACCTGAATGGCTGAAGAATAAGCTTAGGGCCATCGGCCTTAGTCCAATCAATAATGTGGTTGATATCACAAATTATGTACAGCACGAGATAGGCCAGCCTCTTCATGCTTTTGATGCCGATAAGATAGAGGGAAGAAAGGTAATTATCAAAAACCTCCCCGATAAAACCCGTTTTTTAACTCTTGATGAAGAGGAAAGAAATCTTTCATCAAAGGATCTGATGATCTGCAATACCAGGGAGGGAATGTGTATAGCCGGTGTATTCGGAGGTATAAGATCAGGGGTAACAACCGCCACAAAGAATATATTTCTCGAAAGCGCTTATTTCAATCCTGTTGCCATACGAAAAACCGCCAGGAGACACGGACTTAATACTGACGCATCATTCAGGTTTGAAAGAGGTGCTAATCCCGAAATTACAGACTGGGCATTGAAAAGAGCACTGATCCTGATAAAAGAGATCGCCGGCGGAAAAATATCTTCTGAGATAATAGATGTCTATCCTGAAAAAATCAACAGGAAAGAAGTAAACGTGAGTTTTAAAAACATCGACAGGTTGATAGGGAAAAAAATTGATCATAAGACAATTAAGGATATTTTGCAGCATCTTGACATCATTATCCTGAATGAAGACGGAGATATGATGACACTTGAGATACCCTCCTACAGGGTCGATGTTCAATATGAAGCTGATGTTATTGAAGAGATACTGAGAATCTATGGTTACAATAACGTTGAGATAAGTAAACATGTTAATTCAACTCTCTATTATACTGAAAAACCCGACAGGGAAAAACTGGTTAACATCATATCCGACATGCTCACTGGCAATGGCTTTGCAGAAATAATGTGCAATTCTCTCAACCCTGCTTCATTTTATGAAACAGGAGATTTTGAAAAGGAAAAACTTGTGATGCTTGCAAATCCTCTAAGCTCTGATCTGAATGCTATGAGGCAGTCACTGCTTTATGGCGGTCTGGGCTCCGTCAGCAGGAACATCAACAGGCAGAATGCGGATCTGAGGTTTTACGAATTCGGATATAATTACTTTCTCAGGAAAGGGAAAAAGCCTCTTATGGAAGTTTCCGATTTTGAGGAAAAAAAATCACTCGACCTCTTCATCTCTGGAAATACCTGTCCGCAGAGATGGAATAATAAACCCGTGCCGACTGATTTTTTTCATATCAAGTCATACGTGGAAATGATCCTGTCACGAGTTGGTATTGATCCGGACAATCTCGCTTCTGGTGAAAGCAATAAGAGATACTTTTCCGAATCACTTACCTGGTTATCCAATGACAGTACAATTGCCGAAGCAGGCTCTGTATCAAAGGAATACCTGGCAAAATTTGATATTGACCAGGATGTATATTACGCCCACATCGATTGGGACCTGCTTCTGAAGATGATTGGAGACCATAAGGTGTCCTTCACCGGATTGCCTAAGTATCCATGGGTAAGAAGAGATCTTGCCCTTCTGGTTGATAAAGGTGTTAAGTTCGGGCAGATAAAAGAGATTGCCTTCAGAACTGAAAAAAATATTCTCAGGGATGTTGACCTTTTTGATGTTTACGAAAGCGACACTCTTGGCCGAAATAAGAAATCATATGCTGTTAGTTTTATTCTCAGGGATGACCTGAAGACCCTCACTGACAAGAATATAGATAAAATAATGAACAACCTGATCAACGCTTTTGAAAAGGAAGCTGGAGCAAAAATAAGGTGATGAAAAAAAGAAGGGTAGAACTAATAAAGGGTGATATTACTTCACTTAAGGTAGATGCCATAGTAAATGCAGCAAACAATTCTCTGCTTGGGGGCGGAGGCGTAGATGGTGCAATTCATAATGCCGCCGGAACTGAGCTTTACAATGAGTGCAAGGCTCTCAACGGCTGTGAAACAGGAGAAGCCAAGATCACACGCGGGTATCGCCTTAAAGCCGGTCATGTGATACATACAGTGGGTCCGGTATGGCGCGGCGGTTGTTATGATGAACATGAGACACTGGCATCATGCTACCAGACAAGTCTTGAAATTGCAAAGAAAAACAAAATAAAGACCATCGCATTCCCGGGTATTTCAACGGGAGTATACGGATTTCCGAAAGATCTCGCTGCACTGATAGCAGTAAATGAATCTGACAGATTTCTGCAGAAAAACTCATATCCCAAAAAAGTGATCTTTGTCACTTTTGACGATGAGAGCTACGATACATACCGAAAGCTGCTCGATAAATGAGATCCCTCCTGAGATCAGTTAGTAATTATTTCTCGCTGGTCAGATTCAGCCATACTGTCTTTGCTTTGCCTTTTGCACTTATCGGGTTTTCCCTTGCCGTAGCATCCGAAGAATATGTATTCAGCATAAAACTTCTTCTGCTGATAATACTCTGCATGATCTTCGCCCGCAATGCTGCAATGGGTTTTAACAGGATAGCCGATAAAAGCTTCGATGCACTCAATCCCAGGACAAAAACCAGGGAGATACCTTCAGGGATAATAAGTATAAAGGCTGCAACAATTTTTGTCATCATCAATTCTCTCTTTTTCATTGCAACCACTGCATTCATCAACAGGCTGGCTCTTTTCCTTTCACCTGTTGCCCTGTTTGTCATACTTGGATACAGCCTGACAAAAAGGATAACCTCCCTCTCCCATTTCATACTCGGTCTTGGATTAAGCCTTGCTCCCATCGGTGCATATATTTCTGTTTCAGGTTCATTTGCCATTAATCCTGTTATTTATTCTCTAATAGTAGTCACATGGGTAAGCGGGTTTGACATTATCTATTCCCTTCAGGATGAGGAATTTGACCGCGACAACCTGCTGCGGTCACTTCCGCAGGCAACAGGGAAAAAAAGGGCTCTGACAATCTCTGCCATAATACACCTCCTCACATTCATCCTTGTGATAGTTGCAGGCTTTTTTGGTAACGGAGGTATTCTCTATTGGGCAGGGACAGCTATCTTTTCAGGACTCTTGCTGTACCAGCACCTGATAGTTAAACATGATGACCTGAGCAGGGTAAACCTTGCATTTGGGACCACCAACGGCATCGCCAGTATTATTTTTGCAGCTTTTGTTGTTGCTGATCTTTTACTGAGACACAACTAACAATTAAATTTCCCCCCGCAATTATATTTTGTCACTGTTTTTTTTGTTACTTGGTAGTACAAAAACCCGAATATGGGAAACGTAATAATTAAAGAGGTAGCGACCAGGAAGGATCTTCGCGAATTCATTTATCTACCTGAAAAAATTCACAAAAATGACCCTGACTGGCTCCCTCCCATCTATATGGATGAAAGGCTTCTTTTTAACAAGAAGAAGAATAAATCTTATAAATATGCAGACGCAGTCCTGCTTCTTGCATGGAGAGACAACAAACCCGTGGGAAGGATTATGGGTATCATCAACCGCAGGTATAATAAAATCAACAATGAGGAGCATGGAAGGTTTTGCTTTATGGAATGTTATGACGAACAGGAGATTTTTCATGCCCTGATTGAATGGATTGAGAAATGGGCAAAGCAAAATGGCATGAGCATGCTTGTGGGTCCTCTCGGTTTTTCGGACAAAGATCCCCAGGGATTCCAGATAGAGGGTTTTGAATATCCCATGTTCATTACCAGCGCAAACAATTCTCCCTACATGCCCGGGCTGATTGAAGCTGAAGGGTATGAAAAGAAGATTGACCTCGTGAATTACCTTGCAGAAATGCCAAAGGAGCTGCCGGAAGTATACACAAAAATACTTTCAAGAGTCGGGAATTCAAATGGATATAAGATTATTGAGTTTAAATCAAAAAAAGAGCTGAAAGCCTATATTATTCCGGCTCTTGAGCTTATGAATGAAACCTTCAATGAGATCTATGGATTCGTACCCCTTACCGATAAGGAAAAAATAGAATTTGCCAACAGGTATTTACCCATTCTCGACCCTAAATTCATTAAGGTTGTCGAAGCTGACGGAGGATTGGTAGGGTTTGCCATTGGCATGCCTGATGTTAGTCCCGGTATAAAGGCTTGTAACGGCAGGCTTCTTCCTTTCGGGATCTTTAAGGTACTGAGTGAATCGAAACGGTCGAAGAAATTACTGATGATGCTCGGCGGGGTGAAGAAACCCTACCGGGGTAAAGGTATTGATGTGTTGATGGGGGTCAAGATCCTCCAGTCGGGGATAAAACATAAGATGGAGTTCATCGACAGCCACCTGGTCCTTGAAGACAATACAAGGATGCGGGCTGAATATGAAAGAGTTAACGGGAAAGTTGTAAAGAAATTCCGGATATATCAGAAAGAATTGTAAGCCCCCAAACCCCCTGGAGGGGTCTTTAATGATGTAACTATTGATAAGTCCCCCTCAGGGGGGATTTAGGGGCTCAAAACCTGAATACAAACGAGAATCCCAGAAGCTCCTTGAACTGTGCTCTGGCTGTTGTTTTTTGCTTTCCATCGGGACCAAGGACAGGTTGTTTCTCTTTATCAAATACCGCGGTTTTTGTATCATCATCATATATCAGATGTGTATTCAGTCTGACATCAGTAAACCAGTTCAGGTTTGCAGTCACAATCATCTCCCAGTCAATATCCACATTCTGAGGATTATTAATATAATTGGTAAAGAGCTGAAGCCTGTTGGTTATTGTTATGGTTTTTACCGGACTATATTTATTCGTAATCATAAAACTTAAACCCGGTTCATTCTTTGCCCGTCTATCTGCTGCTACTCCATATTTGGTCTGGTCAATAGCTGCAGTATCAGTTACAAAGGTACCCTTGTAAGATAAAGGTGAGAAGTTAATAGAAGTGTTTTTATTTGGTTTGTAATCAAGTCCGAAACCGGCAGTAATGGTTGCAGGATTAAAGAATTTTGATACCAATTCGGAAGTATCTCTGCCACTAACCTGAAAATATCTCTTACCTTCTGCTATCTGGGTTTTGAACAGGAGGATACCGCTGAAATCAAACTTACCGAAGGCTTTATGATTAAGTTTGGAATTTGTCTCAAGTAGGTCAAGGTTTTTTCTCACCCCGTTTTCATCAGTTGAGATAAGTCCGAATTTTAGCCTGGCAAAATTTGCCGAGTTTGTTTTGATATCCTTGTTTTCGTAATTGGCATAGGCGGTTATATCGAGAGAAGTGGAAATACTGCTTTCACCTCCTTTCACCCAGTTTGTCAGTGATGTCTGGTTTAGTGCTGCGGATGCCTCTGTCAGATATTTCCAGTATTTCTTCTTAACAACTATATTACTAACATCAAGAAGTGTCGATTTATCTATCTCCTTCAATTCAATCCTTGCATCCTTATAGAATTGCTGTCTGGTTGGTCTCCTTATATTTACTCCTTGCTCCAGGTAAAGTCCGATAGTATTCGTCGAAGGAGATCCTATCCATACCGTAATTGAATCGTTCATTTCATTCCTGAGCCAGTAACGCTTAATCATACCTGTCCTGGAATTGAGCCATATTTGGGACTCAGCGCCACCCGATCCTGTGATATTTATAATACAGGAATCGCGTGCCTGAAGGTAATCCATCAGTACCTCCACAGCCACCCTTAAGGAATCACCTTCATAAGGATTATTGTAATAGACAAACGGGAATCCTGATCTCCTGGAACCTACTATGCGAAGGGTATCACTTATAAAATAAACAGTTGTATCTCTTACTGCAGGTTCCTTTTTCAACTGATTCTCTATGAACATTGTATCGGCAACAACGGTAAGTCTGGCTGTATCACTTGTTTGTAGTAAGTCAGCAGGGATCTTTGCAGAAATCACCGGCACCTTAATAGTCATTGGTTTCCATCTGTAAAACTTCTCCCACGGAATATTTATCGAGTCGAAAGGATACTCTTTCAGAAAATATTCCGATGAATCATACGGCTGATTAGAAGCCTCAAATATCAGGCGTTCAATTGCACGACGCAAAGGATCCTGGCTCTCTTTCCAGTATTGGGACCGATACCTCTTCTGAAGGTATTTTATTGCCTTATCGTATGACAGAACGATTTCCGGTATCTCCTGAGGCTCCTTAAGAATCATTCCGCTCTTTCTCAAAGAATCAATAATTATCGTTACATTGTAAAACGAGGTGTCCGGTTCCTGTGAGAAGCCTGGTATGCTGATGTTTATAAATAAAATTATCAAAAAGAACTTTAGTGTTTCCATCTTCATGATTTGACTTTTTTTGATGTTAATTCCCCGGTTGAATATATCATAAAATACTATTATTTTTACATATCGCAAGAAAAAGACTATGTCGCAGGCAATACTAACGGTAAAATATTCTGTTGATATATACAAAAATATCAAAAACCGGGATTCTTTTTTATCCTGATATACCTTTCCTTTTACTGAGAATAATAATAAGATGTTGTAAAGTCGCTGCATGCAGCGATTCCACAACCACATAACTAAATTATGATATCATGCAACTACCATTATTTGAACCGTTTAAAATAAAAATGGTTGAGCCGGTTTTCCGAAGCTCAAAAGAACAGAGGGAACAGTGGATTAAAGAGTCTTATTTCAATCTCTTTAATCTGAAGTCAGAACAGGTAATTATTGACCTCCTTACCGATTCCGGAACGGGTGCGATGAGCGACAGGCAATGGTCTGCCATGATGCGTGGAGACGAAAGCTATGCGGGAGCTTCATCATATTACAATCTGAAAAATGCTGTTACTGACATAACCGGCTTCACGCATGTTCTCCCTGCACACCAGGGAAGGGCCGCCGAAAATGTTCTTTTTTCCGCGCTGGTAAAAGAAGGAGACATTGTCCCCGGCAACTCACACTTCGATACAACAAAAGGGCATATTGAATTCCGGAAGGCAAAACCCGTGGATTGCACGGTTGATATAGCTAAAGACCTCACTGCATGGCATCCTTTCAAGGGAAACGTTGACACAGCCAAGCTCGAAGAGGTACTGAAAACCAATCCCTGTGAAAAAATCTCATGCATCATTGTCACAATTACAAACAATACTGCCGGCGGACAGCCGGTAAGTATGGCCAATCTCAGGGAGACAGGCCGGCTTGCACAAAACTATGGCGTTAAATTTTTTCTCGATTCGGCAAGGTTTGCAGAGAATGCCTGGTTCATAAAAACAAGAGAGGAAGGTTATGCCGATAAAAGTATAAGGGAGATTGTGCGGGAGATGTTCTCCTATACTGACGGGATGACTATGAGCTCAAAAAAAGATGCTATAGTTAATATGGGTGGCTTCACAGCCTATCGCGACGAAGAGCTGTATAAGAAAGCATCTGCCTATAATATTATATATGAAGGATTTATAACTTATGGCGGCATGTCGGGCCGTGATATGAATGCCCTGGCACAGGGATTATATGAAGGTACTGAAGAGGAATATCTCAGGTCAAGGACCGGTCAGGTTGCTTACCTCGGAACAAAGATGAAGGAATATGGTATCCCGGTGCTGGAGCCTTTTGGCGGTCATGCAATATTTATTGATGCAAAGAGATTTCTGCCCCAGATCCCCGACGAAGAGTTTCCCGGGCAGGCGCTTGCAGTAGAGCTGTATATCGAAGGAGGTATAAGAAGCTCAGAGATAGGAGCACTCATGGCTGACAGGGATCCTGTGACACGAGAGAACAGACATAGCGGTGTGGAGCTTGACAGGCTGGCTGTTCCCCGCAGGGTATATACCGACAGACATATGGATTATGTTGCTGCCGTGGCTGGAAATGTATTTGAAAGAAGAGTTACGATACAGAAAGGTTTTCGCATCAAAAAAGAGGCGCCATTCTTGAGACATTTTTCAATTGAGCTGGAAAGAGTATAGCCGAGGACCCTGGACCCAGTAACATGCAACCTGTATTATCTACCACAAATTTTGATGTTATCATGTAAATCATTTTCTTTGCAGCGCTAAAAAATTAAAATGCTGGATCTATCTGCAGGGAAAGAAGGAAAACTCATATTTCAGTTTGCTGCACCGATGCTTATCGGAAATGTCTTCCAGCAGCTTTTCAGTATAATCGACACCATTATTGTAGGAAATTTCGTTGGTAAAGAGGCACTTGCCGCTGTAGGTGCATCTTTCCCGGTGATCTTTATGATGGTATCCCTGATAATAGGCCTGGTAATGGGAACCACTGTAGTGATTTCGCAGTATTTCGGAGCAAAAGACTTTGTAAAGGTCAAAAGGGCAATCGATACCATGTATGTGTACAGTGCAGTTGCTGGTATTATTGTTACTGCTACAGGATTAATATTTGCCCAGCCATTGCTCAGACTGCTGGGACTGCCGGAGGAGATAATGCCCCAGGCAACACAGTACCTTCGTATTTTCTTCTCAGGAATAATAATATTTTTCGGTTTCAACGGTACAAGTGCTGCCCTGAGAGGACTGGGTGATTCAAAAACTCCACTCTATTTCCTGATTATTGCAACCGTAGTAAATATCATACTCGATCTGCTTTTTGTTGCGGTTTTCAAATGGGGTATAGCCGGTGCTGCCTATGCAACTATAATAGCAAACGGACTGGCATTTGGTCTGGCAATATTCTGGCTCAATAAGACACATAAATTGATACGAATAGCAATAAAAGGACTCCATTTCGACAGGGAAATTTTCAGACAAAGCATACGTATCGGGTTGCCTACGGGTATACAACATACACTCGTTGCCCTTGGAAACCTTGCACTGCTGGGCATTGTCAATACATTCGGAACCAATGTAATAGCAGGATTTTCGGTCGCTATTCGCCTTGATAACCTCTCTACAATTCCGGCAATAACATTCTCCCAGGCACTTTCAACATTTGTCGGTCAGAATATTGGTGCCGGGAAAACAGAACGGATCAGATCCGGTCTGATAGCAACATTAAAAATGGCCGGAGGTGTGACGATTGCCACAACTGTTTTTATAGTACTCTTTGGAAAAATGCTGGTGAGCCTTTTTACAAATGACGCCGAGGTAATATTCACAGGTAATCAGTACCTTACGATCGTCAGCATCTTTTATATAACCCTTACACTTATGTTCATGTATAATGGCATAATGAGAGGTGCAGGAGACACTTTCTGGCCAATGATCTTTTCACTCATATCGCTCTGGATAATCAGGATTCCTGTTGCATGGTACCTATCCGGGAGAATAGGTGCAGTTGGAATTTGGTGGTCGATACCGGCAGGCTGGCTCATCGGTCTTATTCTCTCTTTTATCTATTACAAGATGGGACGCTGGAAAACCAAGGCTGTTGTGAATTTTAACGGGAATTTGTAACTTTCAGTTTTATTACCAATAACAAGGATATGATAAAATCCATGACCGGCTTTGGTAAGACCACTGCCGAAATTGCCGGAAGAAAGATCACTGTAGAAATAAGATCTCTAAACTCCAAATCACTTGATCTTAATACACGGCTGCCCTGGATGTACAGGGAAAAGGAATCCGAAATAAGAAATATTATCAGCCAGAAACTCGAGAGGGGCAAAATTGATCTGACAATCAATTTTGATGTGCTTGATATTGAGAATGTTCCGGTGATCAATAAAGCTGTGGTCAGAAATTATTTTGAGCAGATGAAAGAGATTGCCGGTGAGTTGAATATTAAAACAGATGAGCAGATACTTGCCGCAATAATGAGGTTCCCCGATGCATTTAAAACAGAAAAACCGGAGCTTGCCGAGGAAGAATGGCAGCTGGTAAAGGAAAAGATTATCGAATCAGCAGAACAGCTTGATAATTACAGGATCGAGGAGGGAAGTTCTATTGAAATTGACCTGAAAGGGTGCATAACCAGGATACTTACACTGCTTACAGATATAGAAAGTTACGAAGAGGAGAGAACAGCCAGGCTCAGAAACAAACTCAAAAACTCACTTGCTGAAAATATCGGGACAGAGAACATCGACATGAACAGGTTTGAGCAGGAACTTATCTTTTATCTCGAAAAAATGGATATCAACGAGGAGAAAGTCAGGCTGAAAAAAAATTGCGAGTATTTCCTGGAAAAAATCGCCACTGAACCGCCAAACGGGAAAATTCTTGGTTTCATTGCCCAGGAGATCGGACGTGAGATAAATACCATCGGTTCAAAGGCAAATGATGCCTCAATCCAGAAACTTGTTGTGATGATGAAAGATGAGCTGGAAAAAACCAAGGAACAAACTCTGAATGTCTTATAAGGATTTAAAAAAATGCCACAAAGACACCAAGACACCAAGAAACACCCGTGATTCTTACTTGGTAAAGCTTGGTGACTTCGTGTCTTGGTGGCAAAATAACCTTGCCAGGGTATGAAAGGTAAAATAGTCATAATATCAGCACCTTCAGGAGCAGGAAAATCAACGATAGTAAAACATCTGCTTGAAAAGGGATTGAACCTTGAGTTTTCTATCTCTGCCACAACCCGTACTCCCAGGGGAAAAGAAAAAGACGGTAAAGAGTACTATTTTTTGTCTGTTGAAGAGTTCCGTAAAAGAATACGCCGGGGAGAGTTTATTGAATGGGAGGAGGTCTATAAGAACCAGCTTTACGGAACTCTGAAGAGCGAGATAGACAGGATCTGGTCTAACGGGAATAATGTTCTCTTCGATGTGGATGTAAAGGGAGGCATTAACCTGAAAAGTATTTTCGGGCATAAGGCTATTTCCATATTTATCATGCCGCCCTCAGTTAAAGAGCTTGAAAAAAGACTTGTACAAAGAGGGACTGATGATCCTGTAAAGATCCGAATGAGAGTGGAAAAAGCTGCAGAAGAAATGAAACTTGCTGATCAGTTTGATAGTATAGCTATTAACGACAACCTGGGAAAGACCCAAAATGAGGTGTATAATTTAGTAAAGGGTTTTATATGCAATAAGAATTTAATATCTTAATTAATTGAATTTAATTACTTTGTGAACCTTTGTGCCTAAGGGACTCAAAGGAATTAACCATTACTGTAAGGATCTGTTTAATGTTAAATGTTGGTTTATATTTCGGATCATTTAACCCGGTACATATCGGGCACATAGCAATTGCCGGTTACATGCTCGAATTCACCGGCCTCGACAATATATGGTTTATTGTAAGCCCGCATAATCCTTTGAAGAAGAAAGAAACCCTGCTCGACAACTACCAGCGACTCCATATTATAAACTTGGCAATTGGTAATAATGATAAATTAAAAGCTTCAGATATAGAGTTCAGAATGCCGGCACCCTCCTATACCATAGATACACTGACCTATCTGGAGGAGAAACATCCAGATCATCAGTTTTCCCTGATCATGGGGGAAGATAACCTCTACACTTTGCATAAGTGGAAAAATGCTTCAGAGCTGGTAAAGAAATGCCGGATAATAGTTTATCCGCGTAAAGGTTCTGTTAAGCCTGCGACTCCGCTGCTTGAAGGTCTTCTTTCCATGGCAAAGATTACTTTCGTGAAGGCACCTCTGATGGATATCTCAGGTACCTTTATCCGCAACGGTATAAAAAAAGGGAAGGATATGTCATATTTTCTCCCCGTGCCAGTATGGCAGTATATTGAGGAGATGAATTTTTACGAATAACCCCCCTTTAGAGCCTGTCCCGATAGCTTGAACGTAGTGAAAGCGTATCGGGAGGGGTTGGGGGGTTATCTTCACCCAAGGGGGGTTGGGGGGTCAGACTTTTTTAATTATCTCCAGTCCCCGTTTTAGAGCCTGCTCATTGGCTGGTATCATGTTATGATAACGCTCAGGGAGCGATTTCTTCAGGCCTTTAATAACATTTTCCATTTTAATGAGAGGTTTCACTTTAAGAAATCCCCCGAGGACTATCATGTTAAAGGTCTTTGGGCTCTTCATCTTTCCTGCCTCTTCTACAGCATCAATACGGTAAACTGCTATGTCTTTTCTTTCCGGGTGGCGTGTTATCCCGTTACCATCATAGATAAGAATACCGCCGGGCTTTACTGCGCTTTCAAACTTATCAAGCGACTGTTGGTTCAGGATAATCGCAGTGTCAAAATGCCTGACAATTGGTGAGCTGATCCTTTCGGTGCTGAGGATCACGATCACATTTGCTGTACCACCTCGCATTTCAGGTCCATATGAAGGCATCCAGCTTACTTCCATATCCTGCATAACTCCGGAGTATGCCATTATCTTGCCCATCGATAGGACACCCTGTCCACCGAATCCTGCTATAATAATTTCTTCTGTCATAATTTTAAAATTTCAAGTTTCAACTATGCAGGCTGATCTTCAGGGATTTTCATATCACCCAGAGGATAATAAGGAAGCATATTCTCTTCCAGCCATTTATTTGATTGTACGGGAGTCATTTTCCAGTTAGAAGGGCAGTTTGAGACTATCTCCACGAAGCATGTACCCTTGTTCAGTTTCTGATACTGAACAGCTTTTCTTATAGCCTTTTTTGTTTTCTTAACATTGGCAGGTGTATGAACACTTTGCCTGGTAACATAATAGGTGCCTGGCAGTGTGGCAACTATATCGGTCATTTTCAATGGATTACCCATCGTAGCAATATCTCTTCCATAAGGAGATGTAGAAGATTTCATGCCTGGCAGGGTGGTCGGGGCCATCTGTCCTCCGGTCATTCCATAAATCCCGTTATTTATAAAAACGATAAGTATGTTCTCTCCCCTGTTGCATGAGTGAATGGTTTCTGCAGTGCCTATTGCTGCAAGGTCGCCGTCGCCCTGATAGGTAAAAACAAATTTTTCGGGCATCAGCCGTTTAATCCCTGTAGCAACTGCCGGGGCTCGTCCGTGAGCAGCTTCCTGCCAGTCTATATCCATGAAGTTATAAAGCAGGACTGAACATCCGACAGGACAAATCCCGATGGATTCGGACTGGAGTCCTTCCTCATCGATTACTTCAGCAATGATCCGATGGGCTGTTCCATGACCGCAGCCGGGACAATAGGAAAGGACATTGTCGGTCATGAGTTTTGTTTTTTTATAAACCAGGTTTTCCGGCTTTATTATTTCTTTAATTCCTGTAGCCTGAGCCATATCTTAACCTCCTGTAATTTTTGATTTCAGATTTTCCACTACTTCATCGGGTGCGGGAATAATGCCACCCATTCTCCCAAAATGATAAACAGGCACCTTCCCGTTCACTGACAGAAGGACATCTTCAACCATCTGTCCTGCACTCATTTCGACCGAAAGCATCATTTTTACCTTATCGGCCAGTTCGTTTATCTTTTTTGTCGGAAACGGGAAAAGTGTTATCGGTCTTAACAATCCTGCTTTTATTCCCTGTTCACGTGCAAGCAGGACTGATTTCTGGCAAACACGTGCACTTGTACCATATGCAACAAAAAGATACTCAGCATCTTCACACTGAAATTCCTCATAGCGAACCTCCTGTTCCCTTATCTCATTGTATTTATCAATAAGCTTCTGGTTAAATACCTCCTGTGCATTAGGGTCAAGGTCAAGCGAGGTGATAACATTTCGTTCTCTTGTCGGCGGTTTTCCTGTTGTTGCCCATTCGGGAACTGTTTTCGATCTTTCTTTTTGAGGGCTCAGCCATACCTTTTCCATCATCTGGCCTATGGCACCGTCGGATAGTATCATTGCAGGGTTCCTGTATTTAAAAGCAAGTTCGAAGCCCAGGTCTACAAAGTCAGCCATCTCCTGTACTGATGCCGGGGCCAGGACTATCAGGTGGTAATCGCCGTGACCTCCTCCTTTTGTTGCCTGGAAATAATCCGATTGTGCCGGCTGTATTGTACCAAGTCCCGGGCCGCCTCTTACCACATTGACGATAAGGCAGGGCAGTTCAGCTCCTGCGATATATGATATACCTTCCTGTTTCAGGCTTATTCCCGGTGATGAAGATGTTGTCATCACCTTTTTTCCGCAGCCTGCACCTCCGTACACCATATTTATGGCAGCCAGTTCGCTTTCAGCCTGGAGTACTACCATTCCTGTTTTTTCATATGGTTTGGCCTCCATGAGATATTCAAGAATCTCACTCTGCGGGGTTATCGGATAGCCGAAATAACCATCGGCGCCTGCACGTATTGCAGCCTCTGCCACCGCTTCGTTGCCTTTCATTAATTTTAATTCCTTTTCCATTTCCACACTATATTTTTGTTTTATAAACAGTTATCACGCCATCGGGACAAACCATGGCACAGTTGGCACAACCAATGCACAAATCCGGATTTGCCGGGTAGGCATAGAAATAACCTTTATGGTTTACTTCCTTTGCCATGGCGATAGTACCTGTAGGACATGATACCATGCACACCTCGCATCCCTTGCATCTGTCAATTTCAACTACAATACTTCCTCTGATCTTAGCCATATTTATATTTATTTTGTTTTATACTGAAGGATGATCTTTAAAAAATTTCTTAAGGCGTATTTCCAGATCGCCGAATCGCTCTCTTGGGATCAATGAAACACATGCTCTCAGTCCCTCACTTCTTTCGCTGCCAGCTATATTAAGCGAAATGGCACTGACGCCGTAACGAAGAAGCTCTTTCAGAAGCTCACCGCCTGACATGCCGGGATATGAAATTGTAAAATAAAACCCGTCGGCTATTGGTTCATCAAGGTCTGTGTCATACACTATTTTAAAACCGTTATCTGTGAACATCTTCTTCATTATAGCAGCCTTTTCACCATATTCTATCACATCATCACGATATCTGTAGGTCCCGTCGTTTACGGCTTTCAGCATAGCGGCGAGACCATATTGGGCAGAATGGGTAACTCCTGCTGATAATCCGTATAATGCCCCAAAGATAACTGAATATCCGAATTTATCTGATGAATAATATCTTAACAGGTCAGGATACTGTCGGGTGAAAAGATGATTGGATATTGCCATCAATCCGATTCTCTGACCCGCATAACTGAATATTTTTGAACTGGAGATAAGCAGAATATAATCATCTGTATAGCGCCCGACAGTCGGTTGGTAGGGTGGTTTACCAGGAATGGAATAATCTTTTCTGAAATCCATTCCAAGATAAGCAAGATCCTCAATGACAATTACATCGTACTTGTTTGCCAGCTCGCCGATTATTGAGAGTTCCTCCTCATTGAGACATATCCAGGAAGGATTATTCGGATTTGAATAGAGCAGCGAGGAGATCTTTCCGGTCTCCAGATATGATTCCAACTTTGCCCCGAGTTTTTTCCCCCTGTAATTATAAATATCAAATGAATGATAATCATGTCCCAGCATCTTTACCTGTTGTTTCTGAACCGGGAAACCGGGATCGATGAAAAGGGTGCCTTCCTTGGTCCTGTCGTTCCTGTTTGCAACAAGGAAACTTACCATTCCGCCCATCATTGATCCCACCGTTGGTATACAGCCTTCCGGGTTCACATTAAGATCCAGAAACAACCTGATAAATCTTGATGCCTCATCTTTAAGAATTGGGATCCCCCGTATATCGGGGTAAACAGCAGCGGCGCCGTTCCTGAGAGCTGTTATTTCAGCTTCAATGCCAATTGAGGGAGCAGGCAGACCCGGAACTCCCATCTCCATTTTAATAAATTGTATACCTGTGGCCTTTTCAATCTGGTTTGCCAGAAAAACAATCTCTCTTATTGAAGCGATGCCTGGTTCCGGTAATCCGTATTGATTTATTATGTCATTTATTACATCTGCCGGTAATGGAATATTATTCATGTAACTTTCTAATATTTTTATTTACGATTATTAAGTGTAAAACATACACTTAATACTCATTTTACTTCTTACTTCTTACTTCTTACTTCTTACTTCTTACTTCTTACTTCTTACTTCTTACTTCTCAATCCTTATTCTCGCATCCACGACTGTTATTGCATCGGGACTTCCGATAAGAGGATTGAGGTCCATCTCCTTGATCTCGGTGACGAATCTGAGCAGGCTTGACAATCTTACAATTATTTCGGCAAATTTTTGCTCATTAATACCTGGTTTACCTCGTGTTCCGTGTATTATCCTGTAGCTTTTCAGGCTCCTGATCATCGAATTGGCTTCATTAAAGGTGAGAGGTGCAAGTCCTGATGACACATCACCGAGAACCTCAACGAATATTCCCCCCAGGCCGCAGAGTATTACATGCCCGAATTTTGGTTCATATTTTGCACCAATGAAAAGCTCGGTTCCCGTTATCATCTGCTGTACCAGAACTGCCTTAACGCCTTTTATCTTTATCATCCTGTTGAATTCGGCGCTGAGATGTGTTATGGATTTAATATTAAGAGTCACCCCGCCGACATCCGATTTATGAACAGGGCCCACAACTTTCAGAGCCAGAGGATATCCCATCTTTTTTGCTATTGAGGTCAGCTCTCTTCTGTTCCTTACCACTGCTTCCTTAACTGCCGGGATCCGTGCAGCATTAAGAAGCTGCTGAATAATATCCGGCTCAAGATAGCCATTGGGAGCATCTTCAACTATTTTGCGGATTAGCGGCACATCAACTCCTTCAAGAAAGATATTCTCTTCAGCCGGGTATGGTGTATTTGAGATTTTTGTAAGCGCCCGTCCGAGTACAACCTCATCAGGAAAATTGACATGTCCTTTGTCAAGAAAATAAGCGAGTTCAGTCTGAGAGCTGGCTACTGATGGAAGTATCGGGAAGAGGGGCTTATCACATTGTCCGATCTTCCTGTGCATGAGCTCATATATCTCAGTCATGTCATTAAGCCCGTTACTGCCGAATATCACAGTCATGCCATCGATGTCAGGCATCTGTTTATCGACATATTCGATCACGTTATCAAGCTGGTCGTTTGTTGCAGTGGCAATGAGATCGATTGGATTATCTGCTGAAGCCCCAGGATTCATCATTTCCAGCAGCCTGTCGTGATGCTTCCCTGTTATCTTCGGTATATCCATGCCGCCGGCTGACAGGGCATCGGTAAGCATCACTGCAGGGCCTCCGGCATGTGTTATTATAGCTATATTCCTGCCTTTCAAATGTTTATGGAAAAATACGGATGCCACTGTAGTAAGCTCTTCCCTTCCCGAGCACCTTACGATGCCTGCTTTACGGAAGAGAGCTTCGACCGCCGAATCAGATGATGCCAGCGCCCCGGTATGTGATGAAGCCGCTCTTATCCCTGCTTCTGTTGTGCCTGCCTTGATTGCCGCTATCCTGCAGCCTTTTCTGATAAGGGAGGAAGCATGATGCAGTAATTTATCAGGGTCCTGAATGCTTTCAACATAAATAAGTTTGATCAATGAACTGTTTTCGGGATCAAAGGTATCATCCCAGTATTCCAGGATCTCTTCAACGCCTGTTTGTGCACTGTTTCCGACGGAATAGACGCTTGCAAAGTTGACTCCCTTAGGTATTGCCGATTCAAAGATAAAAACCGCCGTTGCACCTGAACCTGATACAAAATCACATCCACGATTGTTAAGCCTGGGTACGGGTGTGGTGAATATACCACTATACGATTGAGTAATAACACCAATACAATTGGGCCCTATCAGTGTACCGCCGGCATTGCTTACCATGTCAGCTATTGATTCCTCAAGTTTTTTGCCCTCCTCACCGGCTTCACTGAAACCGGCTGAAATAATGATGAAGGCTTTTATGTTCTTTTCACTAATGAGCACCTCGACCACAGGAAGACAGTAATTTGCCTTTATGGCAAGAATTGCCAGATCGACTGTGGGAATATCCTTTATGTCATGATATGATTTTAAACCCTGCACTGTATCCTGCTTAGGATTCACCACAAAAAGGTCTCCCGTAAATTTTCCGTCAATAATATTTTTAAGGATCTTCCCGCCCGGTTTAAAAAGGTTTTCAGATCCTCCGACAACAACTATGCTGTCCGGATTTATCAGTTTGTCATTTATCATTTTTCAAACAGAATGAGGATTGAATTATTCCTTAAATAATCCGAAAAACAGATGATCTCATAAACCGGCGAACCGCTTGAGAAATCCAACATTTTGAGCGATATTATATAAATAAAGCTCTGATATGTAATTAATTGTGAAAAACATACCCGGAATTAACAGTAAAGCAATATAATAAAAAAAAATGTTACAAAGCAGGAAATAGTTCATTTAAGAACTATTTTATAAACCTAAGAAACCAACTTTTATTTGCTGGAAAGAAATAAATTTGACACTGTGTAAGTTAATATGAGAAATTATCAGGTCATTGTACACCGGAAAGTAATGAAGATTTAAAATTAATCTGCGATAAGTTATGATAAAGGTTGCAGCTATTACAGCATGTATTCTCACCTTTCAAATCACAGTGTCAGCTCAAAAAATCACAATTTTTGGGACAATCCGGGATGTTGAAAACGGGGAACATCTTATTGGTGCTACAATATCAGCTCAGGGCAAAAACCTGGGAACTTCTACAAACAATTATGGATTTTATTCACTGACAATCCCAGAAGGCACCTATGATATTTCGTATTCATTTGTAGGTTACAGGACTATTTCACATCATTTAGAGCTTTCGGAAGATACAACAATAGATATTGGATTGGAACCTGAAATAACATCTCTCGATGAAGTGGTTGTCGAAGCAAAAGATAACAGCAGCGTGTTTATTAACCAGATGGGCATTCATTCTGTTAATTTGAAAACAATTAAACTTACTCCGGCAGCTGCCGGTGAAATTGACCCGGTAAAAAATCTGCAGTTGCTTCCGGGAATTATAACGGCTAATGAGGGCACAACAAATTTGTCTGTCAGGGGAGGATCATTTGATCAAAACCTGTTTTTGCTTGATGATGCCCCGGTCTATAATCCATCTCATGCACTTGGCTTTTTCTCGACTTTCAATCCCGATGCAATAAGCAGCGTAAAGATCTATAAAACAGCATTCCCGGCGCAATACGGAGGAAGGCTTTCATCAATAATTGATATCAGGATGAAAGAGGGAAATAACCAGGCTATTAATGGCAGCGGGGGTGTGGGACTGATTGCCAGCAGATTATCCCTGGAAGGTCCGTTAAAAAAAGACCAGGCTTCATTCATAATTTGCGGACGATACAGTTATGCCGGATTGATAGCAAATGCATTTGGATTACTAGGACAAGCCCTCAGAATCGGGAGTCTTATGGATTTTAATGCTAATAACGAAATTAATTTCTACGATCTGAATGCAAAAGTCAATTACAAAATAAAGAACAATCACTTTTACCTGTCAGCATATTCGGGACACGATCATTTTTATTATTACTCAATTGATAATAATGCAAGCATGGAATGGGGAAACCAGACGGGAACTGCAAGATGGAACCATGTATTCAATTCCAGACTTTTTTCAAATACGATGGTTGTGTACAGTAAATATGATTACTCATATATTCTCAAAGATGATGCAAGGCATTTTAAATGGTCATCAAATCTCCAGGAACTGGATATTAAGTCAGATTTTGATTATTTTCTTAATCCTTCAAATCATCTCCAGTTCGGCATCTCGCTTGAGAAACATAACTACTTCCCCGGGAAAATAGAACCTCGTGATTCGACGTCACTGACCAAACCTTTTAATCTGGACAGCCAGAAATCCATTGAAAGCTCCCTTTACATTTCAAACACCCAGAAAATCGGTGACAAACTGAGTATCAACTACGGATTAAGATATTCGATGTTCTTTCTTCTTGGAGAAAGTATGGTTTATTCTTATTCGCCTGATATGGAAGTTATTGATTCGACTCATTACGGGAATGGTGAATTGATCAGGTTTTACAGCGGTTTAGAACCCAGGCTCGATTTAAGATATCTGATCAATGAAAATAACTCTCTGAAGTTTTCGTACACTTATGTAAATCAATATCAACATCTTATCTGTAATTCAACAGTAGGACTCCCCACAGATGTCTGGCTCCCCGCTAACAAAACCATAAAACCACAGTTTTCAAACCAGCTCTCTGCCGGATTTTATAAATCCTTACCGGGAAATAAGTATGAGTTATATACCGAGCTATACTTCAGGAGAACAGGCAATATAATCGACTACCGGGATAATGCTGACCTGTTTCTAAATCCGCGTATAGAAACTCAGATATTGAAAGGGAAAGGGCAGTCATACGGTGCTGAGTTTTACGTTGAAAAGAAATCCGGAAAACTGACCGGCTGGATCAGTTATACTTTATCACAGACGACAAAACAGATAAACGGGATCAACAATAACGAACCATACCCTGCAACTTATGACAAGAGGCATAATCTGTCGATAGTATTGCTTTATAAATTATCCAATGCATGGGATATAGGTTCAACTTTTAAGTTCACATCAGGGGGCTACATAACCATTCCTGAAGGAACATTCCACTATTATGGAGTAGCCTTTAACTATTATACCAGCCGCAATGGCTTCAAGCTCCCACCGTATCATCGGCTGGATGTTTCATTCACTTACAAAAATCCAAAGAAACAGCTTAAACCATGGAAACCGGAATGGAATTTCGGCATTTATAACATTTATGATCGCAAGAATATTTTTTCTCTATTTATAAAAATGATTGATGTCAATTTCAGTGCTTTCGAAGCATATAAGATGTACCTCTACGGAATAACACCCTATTTATCATACAATTTCAGATTTTAGATGAAAAAAACAATAGCTATATATCTCTTTATGGTTTTCCTGTCAGGCTGTGTCGAAGAATTTGATCTTGATCTTGATCAGGCAGAACCAAGACTGGTAGTTGAGGGATTGATAACAAATCAGCCGGGACCGTACTACATCCGCCTGACAGAGAGTCATACCGGAGGATTAATTAAAACTGATCATTCACCAACTGGTGTTGACAGCGCGAAAGCTGTGATGAATGCTCAGATTATTATTTACGATGATGCAGGACAGATTGATACATTAGTTCCTATTGATGTTGACATAAATGAATATGATTATGACCCTCTTGGGGGATATTACAAGCTAGTGTATGACAATTCCGGAAATATTATTGATACCTTATTTTTAACAGATCCACGTGAGTTCAGACATGATCGTGGTTTTTATAAAACTCAGCACTTTGTTGGCATTCCTGGAAGGACATACTTTATAACAATTAGATCAAAAGGTAAAGAATACCTTGCAAGTGATTATATGCATCCCGTTCCTGATATTGATTCACTTGGCTATATGAAGAAAATCCGGGAAAAGGACGGACAGGAGTATTACATCCCTCTCCTTTATTTTTCTGAACCTCAAGGGATTGACAACTTTTACCTGATCCAGCTTGATGATGAAGTATTTAGTCGGGGGTGGCCTGCAGCCTTCTCATGGCGATTCTCAATACTTTCTGATAAGTATCTGCAACCTTATGTAAATGGTTTGAATGTCAGCCTGGGGGAAAATCCCGGAGGTATTGAATATGACTATTACTGGCAAGGAGCGACAATTTATTTGGCATTAAGTTCTCTTTCTAAAAATGCGTACGAATTCTATAGGTCTCTTCTACAACAATTTAAGAATGACGGAGGAGCATATAAACCTTGCCCCGCTTCTCCTCCTACTAACATCAGTAACGGAGGACTTGGATATTTCCGGGCTTCAGCTATAAGCGAATCAGAGGTACAAATTCCTTTTACCTTTAAATAAAATAGCTAAAACAATATAACAGAATCATAAGCAGGGAAAAGAAGAGATTAAGTGCAAATGTCTGCCTTTTATTATCTTTGCAGTCCTATGTCAGGCACCACCATTATAGAGTTACTGATAAAGGATGATTTTTCAAAAGATGATCTTGTAAAACTCCTCCGGGCTGAAGGAGAAGAGAAGATCATGCTTTTTCAAAAATCTGCTGATGTAAAGGAACAATATATAGGGAAAAAGGTATGGTTAAGGGGATTAATCGAGTTTTCAAATATATGCGGTAAAGATTGTATGTACTGTGGTATCAGGAAAAGCAACACAAAACTTGAACGTTATAATTTAACCGATGACGAGATACTTACAGCCGCAAGGTTTGCATATGAGAACCGTTATGCTTCAATTGCTCTTCAGTCGGGAGAGCTGGAAAGCGCCTCTTTTACAAACAGAATTGAAAACCTGTTGTATAAGATAAAAGAGATTTCAAACGGTGAATTGGGTATCACTTTATCTGTTGGTGAACAGGAACCGGAAGTATATAAAAAATGGTTTGACGCTGGAGCTCACCGTTACCTTCTGAGGATTGAAACGACAAATCCTGATCTATACAGGAAGATACACCCTGATAATAAAAAACATAATTTCCAAAGAAGATATGATTGTCTTAAAAATCTTCAGGACATTGGGTATCAGGCCGGTACCGGAGTAATGATAGGATTGCCATTTCAGACGACAGAAGATCTTGCTAATGACCTATTATTTATGCGTGACTTCGATATCGACATGGTTGGCATGGGTCCATATATTGAACATGTTGATACTCCACTCATAAAATATGCAGACAAATTACTCCCTCTTAAGGAGAGGTTTGAACTGACTCTTAAAATGATAGCTCTGCTGAGAATAATGATGAAAGATATAAATATGGTTGCCTCAACGGCACAACAGACCATAGATCCCGAAGGCAGGGAGAAATCAGTAGAAATAGGCGCCAATATCATTATGCCCAATATCACCCCGGGTAAATACCGCGATGATTACAGCCTTTATGCTAATAAACCGGGCAGTGACGATGATTCAGTGAGCAATCTCGAAGCAAGGCTCGCTCTTATCGACACAGAGATTGTTTACGGTAAGTGGGGAGATACAAAACATTATGAGAAGAGGCGGAAGGCAGAGGCGATAGTCTATAGGCGGTAATCTTCCTGTCGCCTATCGCCTGTTGCCAGTCGCCTTTTAAAAATAGAGATCCCGTTCTCCCTTTCTGATTCGTTCAAGTTTTTCCCTTGTATTCTTTTCTACGCCAGGATCAAGTTTAACCAGGTTTTTTTCAATCACCTTCCAGCCTTTTTCCGCAACATCATCTGTGGCATAATCACAGATATATTCCGAAAGAGTCAATATTGCGTTGGGTGTGCAAAACCGTTTGATAAATCCCGGAACTGAAAACTCCATAAAATGCTCGCCTGTCCTCCCCACCCTGTAACACGATGTACAGAATGAAGGAATAAAGTCATTATCAAGTAGTTCATCGATCACTTCTCCAAGTGAACGGGCATCGTTAATCCTGAATTGTTCACGGTTCAGGTTCTGAGCCTCATTCTGTGATTCAGAGTATGATCCAAGCTCGAGTTTGGTCCCTCCATCTATTTGGGATACACCATATTGTATTACTTCTCTTCTCACATCCGGGGCCTCCCTTGCGGTAAGTATCATCCCGGTATACGGGACAGCGAGTCTGAGTATGGCAACCAGCTTACTAAAGTCCTCATCGCTGGTCTGGTATTTCCCGTTTATTTTCAGGCTCAGTGCATCTTTGATCCTGGGGAATGAAATTGTATGGGGGCCTACATTATAGCATGCCTCAAGATGGTTTGTATGGCGTATTAGTGCCATAACCTCAAATCGCCAGTCATAGAGCCCAAAAAGTGCACCGATCCCAACATCATCAATACCTGCTTCCTGTGCCCTGTCAAGTGCTGTGATCCGCCATTCATAATCACTCTTTTTCCCCCCGAGGTGGTACCATTTATATG
>Ga0210003_1000526_pt1 | contig 34362 bp, 35 predicted proteins | sample LantaG_FD_182804 | JGI IMG/M metagenome (GOLD analysis project Ga0210003, IMG submission 182804) | Deep subsurface microbial communities from Baltic Sea to uncover new lineages of life (NeLLi) - Landsort_02402 metaG (SPAdes) (version 2) | ecosystem: Environmental > Aquatic > Marine > Oceanic >...
CCTTACTTGATAGTCTTTGGCTTTACCTTTAAAATTTTGGACATTTATCAGCGGAGGGTAAATCCAGCTTACCTTATATATCCTGTGGCTTGTGCCTTTTTGTCTTGGTTCCCCAAAATAATAATCATAAACTCTGCATACGTCTCCAAACCTTACATTGACAGGGTTTACCCTCATCTTCGCCAATATTTTTTGGATTTCGTCCATGGGTTACATGATACCACTATTGGTGTTATTGTCAAGACAGAAATTCACGGACACTAATGAGCGAAGGATATGGGTAACCTGCTGGGGTTGGACACTCAAAATACGTATCATTTGGAACAACTCATTACCTCCGGCATAATCCGGCCCAAAGCGGCCGGTGATTCCGATTCATTCCGGCCATCGCGGCACACTGTTTGAAATGAGATTTTTTATTCCCCGGCCCTTGAGCATTAAAAACGGGGGTTTAAAAGATGCCCCCAATCCATCCCGGTGAAATTCTGATGGAAGATTTTCTGAAACCTATGGGGATCACACGATATCGACTCGCAAAATCTATCAGTGTCTCCCAGCGGCGCATCGGCGAAATCATCTCGGGAAAACGTTCGATCACAGCTGATACGGCCTTGAGATTGGCCCGTTTTTTTGGCACTGATGCCCAAAGCTGGATGAATTTGCAAACTCATTATGATCTCGCCGTGACTGAAGAATCAATTTCTGATCGGCTGGATAGGGAGGTTGTCGACACGTGTGAACGTCACAGCCTTGCATCTAAACCGTAATACCCCGGAGTAGCGCGGAGGACACGGAGAAAAATTTTTCTTGTCCCATTTTTTATTTATGCTAATATGATTCTGTAAAGATACTTTTTTGTTGCTTTATAGAATTTAATGCAATTAATTGAATTTCAAAAAAAGCTCTCAATGTACCCGATATTTTCGCTTCAGGATGTCCAGAAGATAGCACCAAATTTTTATCGTATTCAGCTAGATCGCTGGCAAAAGAAGGGGTATATCCAGAAGATAAAAAAAGAGTAATCTTGTTTCGGGATTTTATAGAAAAAGGCTTTTGAGTTTTCAATCCCCTTCTAATGGGCGACCCGAAATATTCGAGTAACCCGAAATATTCTTTTGTGTCGGATGATGTTCCGTACGGTGACTTTCGCGTGCAATCGAACTTTAAGGTTTGTCAAGAACAGAGTTGTGTGGGCCGACAACTCTTAATAGAATCTCGTTTTTGTCGTTATATTGAAAAGTGAATCGGTAAAAATCATTTACCCTTGCCTCAAAAATGGATCGAGTCCCTTTGATTTTTTTTATTCTCAAGGATGGATGCCGGGGATTGGAGACCAGAAGATTCAATTGTTTTTTCAGCTTTTTTCGGGTTGTTTGGTCGAGTTCAAGAACGCACTTCTTGAATCTTTCGGTTCTTGACAGGCTAATCTTTTCCTTCCATTTCATCGATAAGATCCTCGACCGAATCAAAAGATTTAACTTTCCCCTCACGGATGTCGCATTCTGCCTCTTCTTCGAGTTTCTGCCAGCGCTCCGTCCAGAACCAAGCCTGGTCTTTATCTATGGTTTCTTGGGGAATCAGAACGATTGTGTTGTCTATGACTTTTGCCAATACAATACTTCCTTTTTCGATATGAACTTTCTTCCTCATATATAAAGGAAGGGTGATTTGCCCTTTTTCTCTCACTTTTATTAATTCTTCCATGGCATTTCTCCAAAAAGCAGTCTTATTTTCCTAATTTCCCACTTTCTCACCAGTTTAAAGTAATCTAAGAATTTTGTCAATCGTAGGACCCTTAATAAACTGACCCGAGCACATCCTAAACAGACAAAATGCTAAAAGAATGTATGATTCACGCATTATAAAGAAAGAGAAATGATCAAACATGCTGTTCAATGTGGACAGTTAACAGGTGGGGCAACGTTTGTTGATGAAATCGAAAAAAAGCTTAACAGGCGGATTGAATCACGCGGGCAAGGTCGTCCTAAAAAAGATGAAGTATTCTGCTCGGCACAGAGAAAATAAATCTGTCCCCTTTCTGGTCTGGTCTTGTAGGACAAACTCCTACATAAAAATCAGACATACTCCGATTTACAAGCCTCCTCACACCAAAATATAATGCAATCGTCCAAAAAGGTGAGGACTTTCCCCTGCCCTTGAGCATTAAAAACGGGGGTTTAAAAAATGCGTTTGTTTATCGCAGATGACTCTGAAATTCTACGAACCCGCCTCATCGAAATGCTGTCCGAATTAAAGGACATAGAGATCATCGGTCATGCCGAAGACTCACACGAAGCAGTGGAAGCCGTGGAAAGGCTAAGACCGAATGTGGTCATACTGGATATACGCATGCCAAAAGGAGACGGAATCCTGGCTCTCGAAACAATAAAGAGAAGCAAGCATGCGCCTGTAGTCATCATGTTCACAAACTACCCCTACCCTCAGTACCGCAAGAAATGCATGGAAGCAGGGGCAGACTACTTCTTCTCCAAATCCACAGAATTCGAAGCACTGACGGAAGTGCTCCGGCAAATGACTCAAAACTCCCGGAAAGCAGAAAACAGGGATGGAAAAGCGAATAACTAAAATAAATCAGTTGTGCCTAAAATTGATACAGGTTAACAAGAGAGGGCGAAGTGTTCTGCAAAGAAGGGGAGGGGAAAAACTGTACCTGGCACAGATAAATACGTACCTGGTACATTTTTCACTGCCAAATGCCGATTGTTTTTCGACTCCCTACTGCAAACTGTTTTTATACTGCCTGCTGTAATTTGAATTCCCATTGATCATAACGCACTAGTGAACAGAGCAGATTAGAGATTAAATGAAAATTTATAACCCACCAAAGCCCACCGGCGGTAGCCTGCAATTATTACTTATTAGCTGGAAGATAAAAATCATTATAAATCCGCGTCAATTTTTTTTACCCGCGTAGATCCGTGTCTAATGCTTTAATCTTTTATCCGCGCAGATCCCTGTCAAATATAGCTTTTACTAATGAATCATATTTTGTATAAACTAGAAAAATAATATAAAATATCTCTGCACCTTTCGGAGGATATAAAATGGAATTACAAATAAACAAAGATGAGCTCTATCTCATGCTTAAAAAAGCTGTAAGAGAAGTATTAGAGGAAGAAGGATTTAATTTTGTTTTAAAAAATCTGTCTTCTGTTTCTCCAGAGGAGATGAAAGATATTGAGAAAGCATATGGTTCTCCATCTAAAAGAAGAGAAGTTTTTCAAAGCAAAGAAATAGAATTATGACGTGGAAAGTAGATTTTTCAAAAGGGTTCATTCAGGATTCATGTTTGGTAGCTGATCCAGGCAACAGAGATAAGTTTTGAAGTTGAAGAAAAGATTAAAGAAGAATAAATAATAATGGACTTAAAGAAACTAATTTCTAAAGCTGAATCAGAAATCATAGAATTTAAGAAGTCCCCAGGAGAATACAAAGAGATAATTGAGACAATCTCTGCTTTTTCTAATACCAAAGGTGGTAGGATAATTATTGGTGTTTCTAATTCAGGCAAATTGCTTGGTATAGATATAGGCAAAGATACTATTGAGCGCCTTACCAATAAAATCTCCCAGAATACTGACCCTAAAGTCCATCCTCGCATAACTACAAAAAAGAAAAATAACAAGCACATAATCATTATTGAAGTAAAGGAATCATCTGACCATTTAGTTTTAGCCTTTGGTAGACCCTTCAAACGAGTGGGCAAATCCACTGTCAGAATGAGTAAGGATGAATACGAAAGCTTAATCTTGGAGAAACATAAAGAGAACAGGACTGCCCTAATAGACCTTATGGATTTAGTAGAGAAGAAAGTGATAGTTGCGAAAGGGATAAAGAAATACAGATACTACATACTTCGGTAATTTCGGATAGACTTCGGATAGACTTCGGATAGACAATTTGCAAGAAAATATATGATTAAAGACGATGAGAACGCATAATAATTGTAATAGGACAAGTTAATAAATGCTACACTCCTAAGTTCAGAAATCTCAACTGCTTCGATTTTTCAATAAAAAGACAGATCTACAATCCATCAAAGATTTACTCAATTGATTCTGCCCTGAGCAGTTCTATTGCTTTTAGATTCTCACAAGATTCAGGACATATTTACGAAAATTTTGTTTTTGTAGAGCTTTTACGCAGAAACAAAGAAATATTTTATTGGAAATCTAAAAGGGGAAAAGAAGTAGATTTTTTAATAAAGAGAGGATTAAAAATAGAAGAGGCCATTCAGGTTTCAATTACACTTGCAGAATATAAAACAAAACAGAGAGAGGTAGATGGATTATTAGATGCAAGTAGAGAGTTGAATGTGAAAAATCTTCTTATAATAACTGAGGATGAAGAAGGGGAAGAAAAAATAGGTAAAACAAAAATGCTTCGTTCCCCGGCACCTGTGAAAGTTTTGGATTAAGCTTGTCGGAAAGCCGTGTGCGGGAAAACCGCATGCACGGTTTGATGAGGGTTACAGGTACTAGGTTGTATGATATGCGCTTATTAAGACACGGAAGGGGAAACCCGGATACTGACTATAGCGAAATCTAACCAGGTACTACCTGCTTCTACTCTACTGTCAAATATTGTTTTGCCTTCATCCGCGTCAAATGTTTTAATATTTTATCTGCACTGCACTCTTATATCCTGTACTCGTTCAGATACATTAGTGACACTGTGGAGGTACAAATGCCTTGCTTTCTTCAAATAGTAGTATTACAATATAATACAGGAGCACATAAATGAGAAAAGTCGTTTCTGTAAGTTTTCCAGAAGAAATGGCTGAAAAACTAGAGACTACTTCCAGGGACACCGGAAGATCAAAAAGCGAAATAATAAAACAAGCCTTAAGAGCATATCTCTGGGAAGAAAGATTTAGAAAGGTTAGAAAGACTATAACAGAAAAGGCTAAGCAAAAAGGTATAGTTACAGACGAAGACGTTTTTAAGGAAGTTTCTTGAGAGTAGTCTTTGATACAAATGTTCTTATATCTGCGTTTGCTGCTGAGGGATTGTGCTCAAAACTACTTGAAAGAGCAAATAAACATGATTTTATCCTTTATGTTTCTCCTTTTATACTAGATGAATTCAAGCGCAATCTTAAAATAAAAATTGCTCTTTCAAAAACAGAAATAGAAGAGGCGCTCTCCATTTTAAAAGAGGTTGTAAACATAATCGATCCTAATAAACAGGGAATGATAGTAGAAAAAATATGTAGAGACAGAGATGATGATTACGTGCTGGCAGCAGCAGCTGCATGCAGCGCAGACTATTTAATAACAGGAGATAAAGAAATTTTGGAACTGAATAAATATAGAAGAACAAAGATTCTTAAACCAAGGGATTTCGAACTATTACTTCATCAGTAATTAAAACACCCATTTTCCACTGCCCACTGGTCTTGTAGGACAAACTCCTACATAAAAATCAGACATACTCCTATTTACAAGCCTTTCTCCACCGGAATATAATGCAATCGTCCAAAAAAGGTGAGGACTTTCCCCGGCCCTTGAGCATTAAAAACGGGGGTTTAAAAAATGCGTTTGTTTATCGCAGATGACTCTGAAATTCTACGCACCCGCCTCATCGAAATGCTGTCCGAATTAAAGGACATAGAGATCATCGGTCATGCCGAAGACTCACACGAAGCAGTGGAAGCCGTGGAAAGGCTAAGACCGAATGTGGTCATACTGGATATACGCATGCCAAAAGGAGACGGAATCCTGGCTCTCGAAACAATAAAGAGAAGCAAGCATGCGCCTGTAGTCATCATGTTCACAAACTACCCCTACCCTCAGTACCGCAAGAAATGCATGGAAGCAGGGGCAGACTACTTCTTCTCCAAATCCACAGAATTCGAAGCACTAACAGAAGTGCTCCGGCAAATGACCCAAAACTCCCGGAAAGCAGAAAACAGGGATGGAAAAGCGAATAACTGAAAAAAATCAGCTGTGCCTAAAATTGAATGCCCATTGATATAACGTACTAGTGAACATAGCAGATTAGAGATTGAATGAAAATTTATAACCCACCAAAGCCCACCGGCGGTAGCCTGCAATTATTACTTATTAGCTGGCAGACAAAAATCATTATAAATCCGCGTCAAATGCTTTATTGCTTTTCTTGTCGGAAGAATTCCGACAAAGATATTATGAATCCGCGTAAATCCGCATCGAATGTGCTTTTGCTTTTTAATGCTTTAATCTTTTACCCGCATAAATCCGCGTTAAATGTTTTTTTGCCATTTATAGATTTATTTATAATTGACCATGCTATTTCATTCTTTAATTAAACGATTTGAGTATTTTTGTGCTTTAATAGCTTTTTTTCTACTAAGCCATGCACAATCAGGGAATGCACAGCAGGAATATAATGACATACAGAAATTTTCACGTGAAGAAATACGTAATATGATAGAAGAAGCACGTAAAGAATGTGGCGATCTTAATGTATGGTTCGAGAGGAGAAGAGATGATATAGAAAAGCATCTTAAACTTGATCCTGATTTTTTGGATAAAGGTTATTGTACTAAAACAAATAAGCCTCCAAATCCTAGATATCGCCCAGTTACTCTCATAGATTACGCTTATTCTGGCATAGTTAACTATGCTAAGCTAAGATGGATTTATGAAAATAATGCCGAATTTATGGAAAGCTGGGGAACTAACGAACGCACTATTGAAATAAATAGTGTAGGAATAACATTCCGTTCTGTTCAGTATATATACTACCCGCCTCAAAATTGTGATAATGTAATTATGCCTTGTTCAGAAAAATATGTATCTGAAATACTGGGTGTTCCTGTATGCATAACAAAAGTGTGGAGTGTCGAAGGGAAAAAGGCCCAAGAAGCAATGCAGAAAGCAGCCATAGAAGCCGAAGCGAAGAGAGTAGAAAATGCAGCAAAAGGCCCTACTAGAATGGACCTCGAAAAATTTAATAGAAAATATGCGAATAGTTTTGGAGTTAGCGCAACCTTTCCTTCGAGCAGATTTGGCGGACAATTCTGGGCTTCTTATGGTGTAACTCAGGAGGGACCTGGCATTGGAGACTATACTGATAAGTTGTTGGCACCTGTAAAAAGTCTGCTTAGCTACTGCCAGGCCAGTATTGATGAAGCAAAGGATTTCGCAAAGATTAAGCTCGGTATAAAGGACAAGCCAGACTCTGATAGAGAGGAGATTCCAGATTATATATCTATCATATCGCCTGATCCGGATCGTTCTGCGGAGATAAAAACAGGAACTCCCGAGGAGATCCAAATAACTTGCGAATACGGCCTTTATTCTGCCGAATCTGGCATCATGAAAGTGGAAGCTAGAGCCGATAAACGGATGCTTTTTTCAAGAAACTACCCTGTTAAGGCAGATAAAAAGCAAATTAAGATCTCCTTCCCTGTGACTCTGAAAATTAATGAGCCAGTCATGTCCGTAACATTAGAATTATTACCAGAAGGATGGCAGTCCGGACCTAAAGAGTTTCTCCGCTACGTGGGAGATATTGGAACGTTTAAGGTTTCTCTCAATTATAAAAAGCCAATCGCAGCACATCAAAAAAACAGAACGAATATTACACTCAGGGTTACAGATCAGCATGGGCTTCCGATTTCAGGAAGGGAATTTCTTGTAACTACCTTAGCACTCCATATACCATACCTTGACGGTGGGTGGCTCAAGCGCAGCGGAAACACCTCGGTATATATGAAAACGGATGAAAAAGGGGAGTAAAGGGAACGCCTGTAGATCCCTACTCAGAAGCTCTCAAGATACTCTATGAAAATGCCAAGACTTTTTATCAGATACATCGTAAATTCCAGGATGCAGCCGAATCATGGGAAGACATACTCTTCATGCCTATTATAGTCGAGGTAAAAGACAATGAAGGACATTCAACCAGGAGAATGGCAAAATATGGAGTAAAGTTTAGCAGGAAGGCATATCAATGAAGCGATTTAAATTAATATCGATAGCGAATTTTATTATGTTCCTTCTCACTTTAGTACCAATACAAGTCCATGCCCTAAGTGATGTAGATCTCATTAAAAATCTTATCCGTATTTATTATGAAAGTACTGTTAAAGAGGATCTCGACACTTTCCTGGACACCCTTTCCCTGGAAACAGAAGAGGAGCGGGAAAGGAAACATGCTTATGAACAGCATCTGGTAATCCGTATGCTTAATCAGGTAAAAAAGCAGATTTAAAGAATGCGTTTGTTTATCGCAGATGACTCTGAAATTCTACGAACCCACCTCATTTTTCACCCCCTACTGCCTGCTGTAATTTGAATGCCCATTGATATAACATACTAGTGAACACAGCAGATTAGATATTAAATGAAAATTTATAACCTACCCAAGCCCACCGGCGGTAGCCTGCAATCAGTATCGAATCTGATGAAATAAAAATGATTGATTTAACCAAAAAACGTATCACTGTAACAGGAGGGAAAGGTTTCTTGGGCACTCATCTTGTCCGTAAACTAAAAGAAGAAAGAAAATGCCTGAATGTAATGATAGCTGACCTTCCGGAATATGATCTTAGAAACTTAGATGGAATCAATAAAATGTTCGATGACCAAAAGCCGGATATTATTATTCATTTGGCTGCAGTAGTAGGCGGAATAGGAGCTAATAAAGAAAATCCCGGAAAGTTTTTTTATGACAATGCTATAATGGGTATTCAACTTATTCACGAAGCATATCTTAGAGATATTGAAAAGTTTGTAATACTAGGAACAATTTGTTGCTATCCAAAATATACACCTGTACCCTTTAAAGAAGGAAACCTCTGGAATGGTTATCCAGAAGAAACAAATGCACCCTATGGATTAGCCAAAAAAATCCTTCTTGTACAGTCTCAAGCATACCGTCAACAATATTGTTTTAATTCAATCTTTCTTATGCCTGTTAACCTTTATGGCCCCGGAGACAATTTTAATCCTAAATCATCTCATGTTATTCCCGCATTAATAAAAAAATGTATAGACGCAAAAGAGAATAATGATGATCACATAACAGTTTGGGGTACAGGCCAAGCTTCACGGGAATTTATCTATGTAGAGGATGCAGCCGAAGGAATAATATTGGCAACAGAGAAATATGATAAACCGGATCCAGTAAACATTGGAGCTAGTTTTGAGATTAAAATAAAAGATTTAGCTGAACTAATTGTAAAATTAACTGGATTTAATGTAAAAGTCATATGGGATACATCTAAACCAGATGGCCAGCCCCGCCGTATGTTAGATACATCGAGAGCAGAAAGAGAATTTGGCTTCAGAGCAAAAACAACTTTTGAAGAAGGATTAAAGAAGACGATTGAGTGGTATCTCACAACGTAAATTTAGGATAAAGCTACAATTATGGGAATTCTAAAAGATTTTATTTATTTGATTCTATATAAAAATAAGATTAAGGATAAAACAGAAAAATGAAAAAAGCCCTCATTACAGGTATCACCGGCCAGGACGGCTCTTACCTTGCCGAATTCCTCCTCCACAAAGGCTATGAAGTACACGGTATTATTCGTAGGGCTTCTACTTTCAATACGAAAAGAATAGACCATCTGTATAAAGATCCCCATAACAAAAATATTAAAATGTTCCTTCATTACGGAGACATGACCGACTCTAGTAATCTGAACCGTATCCTAGAAAAGGTTCAACCTGATGAAATATATAATCTTGCGGCACAGAGTCATGTAAAAGTTTCATTTGAAGTGCCGGAATATACTGCAGAAGTGGATGGTATTGGGGTTTTAAGATTTTTGGATGCTATTAAGGAAATGGGAATTAAAACAAAATTTTATCAAGCTTCAACCAGTGAACTTTATGGTAAAGTGCAGGAAGTCCCCCAGACAGAAAACACGCCCTTTTATCCACGTTCTCCTTATGGAGTAGCAAAACAGTATGCGTTCTGGATTGTGAAAAATTATCGCGAGGCATACGACCTCTTTGCATGTAATGGTATATTGTTTAACCATGAATCACCCCGGAGGGGCGAGACTTTTGTCACAAGGAAGATTACACGAGCTGCCGTTCGGATAAAAGCTTCTCTGCAGAATAAGATCTATCTCGGAAATCTAAATGCTAAACGCGACTGGGGATTTGCACCTGAATACTGCGAAGGAATGTGGATGATACTTCAGAATGATAAACCTGATGATTATGTTCTGGCAACAGGGGAAACACATACAGTTAGAGAATTTTGTGATCTTGCTTTTAAAGAGCTGGATATGAACTTGGAATGGACAGGCGAATATGAGAATGAAAGGGGAATGGATAAAAAAACCGGTAAGGTTCTTGTAGAAATTGACCCTCGTTATTACCGTCCAACCGAAGTTGAATTACTCATAGGTGATTATTCAAAAGCAAAAAGAGAACTTGGCTGGCAGCCGAAAGTGAAGTTCGAAGAATTGGTAAAAATAATGGTCAAAGCTGATTGGGAAAAATTGAAGATGAAAGGATATTAGCGAGTTGGCAGTTAGCGGTTATCGGAAGATTGTGAGAATTGAGAAGAGGAGGAAAGCTTAGGACATGCAAAATAATCCAGGAAATCATCATAATTCTAGCCAAGGAAGAAAGAAAATTTATCTTGGGATAGAAAACGATTATATATTTTATTTCCGGTTTAACTTCAATTAAAAATACGAGTTTAAAAAGATAATTTAATGAATGTATTTAAAAAAGATTATGCGACAGCCTACGACTCTCTATATCGTGATAAAGACTACGAAAAAGAATGTGATTTTATTGAGACCATTTTTCGGAAATTTACCTCAGAAGTAAAAACCATTCTTGATCTAGGCTGTGGGACAGGTGGGCATGCTTTGATTCTCTCAAGGCGTGGTTATAGGGTTACAGGAATAGACCGTGCAGAAGATATGTTGGCGATAGCCAAGAAAAGAGCATCTGATGAAAATCTTGCAGTCGAATTCATCAAAGATGACATCACAAATATTGACTTGCAGCAAAAATTCGATGCGGTTGTAGCAATGTTTGCGGTTATGGGCTATCAGATAACTAATTCTGCTTTTTCCCAAGCGTGTCAAGTCGCAAGAAAACACTTAAACCCTGTCGGAATCTTTATCTTTGACTGTTGGTATGGACCTGCTGTCCTTACAGAAAAGCCTTGCGTACGAATAAAGGAAGTAAAAAAAGATGAAAAAGATAGGTTAATCCGGTTAACTGAACCTGTGCTTGATATTCTCAACCACACAGTTGAGGTAAAATTTAAACTCTTAAGAATCCAGAAAGGACATCTGCTCAACGAAACAAATGAATCTCACATTATGCGGTTTATGTTTCCGCAGGAGATTAAATATTTTCTAGAAACAGCAGGATTTAGCAAGATAGAATTTTGCCCATTTCTTGAATTAGATAATCCGCTTACAGAGCACGATTGGAATATGGCTGTAATAGCCACTATTTAACAGGAGGAGAAATGCAGGATAAAACATATGAAGAGATTAAACATAATGGCAAATTGGTTGCGATTATACTGCGGTTAAATTATTCCAGAAATGAAACAACATTTTTTAGCCCCCCAGATTTTTCGCAGCAATTAGGCTACATCGTATATAAAAAGGATGGAATAATAAAACCTCACTTCCATAAGAAAATTCATAGAGATATTACTCTTACCCAGGAAGTGCTTTTTATAAAGAAAGGGAGATTGACTGTTAATTTTTATACGACTGGCAAGAAATACATAGAATCAAGAGAGTTAAAAGAAGGTGATGTGATTTTTCTCTGCTCCGGCGGTCATGGCTTCAAAATGCTCGAAGATACTGAAATGGTAGAAGTCAAACAGGGTCCTTATTCTGGCAGAGAAGGTGATAAAGCTATATTCAAAGGCGTTGAAAATGATACCTGTAAATGAACCTTACATCGGAAAAAAAGAAATAGAATACGTCCTGGATTGTCTAAAAACCGGCTGGATTTCCTCTGCAGGAAAGTACATACAGGAATTTGAGGAGAAGTGGGCTGCTTATTGTGGGATGAAATATGGCATTGCAGTAAGCAACGGCACAACAGCCCTAGAAACAGCCGTTGCTTGTATTGATCTAAATCCTGGTGATGAGATCATCATGCCAACCTTTACAATTATATCCTGTGCTCTGGCCGTGATCAGAAATAGAGGCATACCGGTTCTTGTCGATTCTGATCCCAGGATATGGTGTATGGATATTACACAGATTGAGGAAAAGATTACATCAAAAACAAAAGCAATAATGCCGGTCCACATATACGGGCATCCTGTGGATATGGATCCAGTCCTTGATCTAGCCCAGAGATATAATCTAAAGATCATTGAAGATGCGGCCGAGGCCCATGGAGCAGAATATAAAGGCAGAAAATGCGGGAGCTTGGGAGATATAAACTGCTTCAGTTTTTATGCAAATAAAATCATTACTACAGGCGAAGGCGGAATGCTGCTTACAAACAGTGAAGAATATGCAGAAAAGGCGAGATCATACAGAAATCTTTGTTTTAGGCGGGATAGACGATTTTATCATACAGAATTAGGCCATAATTTTCGACTAACCAACCTCCAAGCTGCAATTGGGTTAGGCCAATTAGAAAGAATAGATGAGCTTGTAGAGAAGAAAAGATGGATTGGGCAGAGTTATAACGAAAGATTGGAAAATATCCCAGGACTAACTATTCCTGTGGAAGAACCCTGGGCTAAGAATGTTTATTGGATGTATGGAATTGTGTTGGATGAAGCCACAGGTATTAATGCAGTAGATTTTGCCGGACGTCTTCGAGATCAGGGCATTATTACTCGTCCCTTCTTCCTCGGTATGCACGAACAGCCCATCTTTCACCAGATGGGATTTTTTAAAGAAGAGAACTACCCAGTTACTCAACGACTGGCAAGACAAGGTCTCTACCTTCCTTCAGGACTAACATTAGCAGAAAATCAAATAGGAAAAATATGCAAAGCAATAGTATTAACTTTCAATAATATTTAAAATGAAAACTGGTAAAATAGGGCTATCTACGAGGATTTCATTTTTTTCTTTAATGTTCTTTCTTCACCCCGAGTTTGACTCCAATAAGCACAAAAAATGCCCGCTGAAGTCCGTAACTTGTTTAATATCAACAAAATCACATGATGAAAGAGGTTATGTATATGAAAAGTAAATTACCACAAATCAATTACACTCCAGACTCCCAACTTCGACATCCGTTACGGCTACTTAGGAGTATGTGGGGGGATCTCACAACATCCAGAGAGTTGGCTTGGCGGATTTTTGTGCGTAATATCAGCGCTATGTATCGTCAGACCATGCTTGGTTATGTATGGGTGTTTTTACCGCCTGTATTTACCACATTGACATTCGTTTTTTTAAATTCTCAAAAAATTTTCAGTGTAGCAAAGACTGATATTCCATATCCAGCTTATGTGATGATCGGGACTCTCCTCTGGCAAGGATTCGTGGATGCTATGAACAGTCCTTTGCGAGTTGTTAATCAATCAAAATCGTTTCTGGCAAAGATAAATTTTCCCAGAGAGGCACTGATCCTGGCCGGTGTTGGGGAAGTGCTCTTTAATTTTTCAATTCGTCTAGTTTTATTAATTGCGGTTTTTGTTTTTTATAAGATTTCCCTGCCCCCTGTTGTTTTCTTAGCACCTTTCGGGATAATTAGCTTGATGGCGTTAGGGCTGATGTTTGGCGTACTCTTGGTGCCACTAGGTGTTCTTTATCAAGACATAGAGAAAGGACTTCCTCTCATTACAGCTATGTGGATGTTGCTAACACCTGTTGTATATCCGCCTCCTTCAAGCTGGCCTGCTTCTCTGCTATCAAGCATAAATCCAGTCAGCCCGCTTTTAGTAACTACACGAGAGATGCTTACAAATGGATCTTTTTCACAGATGACTGGTTTCATAATAGTTGTGTCATCCACATTTGTCTTGCTTTTTGTAGGGTGGTTATTATATCGACTGGCCCTTCCGCATTTGATCGAGAGAATAAGCGCATAAGGCTTTAAATTCAAAGGAGAATGTTTGCATGAATGATGTGCTGGTCAAGGTTGATAATGTTTCGAAGAAATTCTGCCGTGATCTGAAAAAATCACTATGGTATGGAGTGAAGGATATCGCAGGTGAAGTGTTCTTTAGTAACGGTAAACGGTTAGACCTGCGCAAAAAAGAATTTTGGGCAGTAAAAAATATATCTTTTGAATTGCGCCGTGGTGAATGTCTTGGACTGATTGGACCCAATGGAGCTGGAAAAACAACATTGTTAAAAATGCTAAATGGTCTAATTAAGCCGGATAGTGGAGAAATATCAGTCCGGGGACGTGTCGGGGCACTGATAGCGCTTGGCGCTGGTTTTAATCCGATACTGACTGGTAGAGAAAATATTTACGTCAATGGCGCCGTTCTGGGATTGACTAAGCGCGAAATAGATAAAAAACTGGATGAGATTATAGACTTTGCTGAAATTGGTGATTTTATAGATGCGCCTGTCCAAAGCTACAGCAGCGGCATGCAGGTAAGATTAGGATTTGCAGTGGCAGCACACACTGAACCAAATGTTTTACTTGTGGATGAAGTTTTGGCAGTTGGAGATATGAATTTTCGTAGAAAATGTATGGAAGCAATGAAAGTAAAAATAGAAGAGGGAGTATCCATTATTTTAGTAACACATTCTATGCATTCATTGCTTGACATTACACGAGAAGCTATTTTGCTAAATGGTGGACAGATACAATTTCAAGGTTCTGTTCAGGAAGCAGTTAAAAAATATTTAGATTATACTAACAAAGTTGCCAATTATGGTCATTTGCTTACGGCTACAAGGAGAGGCAGTGGTGAAGCAAGGATAATTAAAGCATGCATTGTCGATGAAAAAGGAAAAGAGACAACGGAATTATTACAAGGCGCTGCTATAAGAATTCGATGTTCTTTTAAAGTAAATAGACCTATTAGAGAACCGGTATTCTTCTTCACAATTAGGGATGCCATTTCAAGGCAAATAGTTTTATTTTGCAGTTCTGAAAATATGCTTCAGTTAGATTTGATTGAAAAGGATGGTGAGTTTGATTTTGTGTTTGAAAAACCAAATTTGGGGCCAAGAAGGTATTATCTTTGCGGTGGTATTAATATAAAAAGGCAATATGATATTCCAGTAGACATGTGGGATGATGCCGGAGATCAATTTATTATAAAACGTTCAGATAAAATCGATGGTGAAATCTCATTGTTGGTTGATCCTATTGCATACTCCCATTATAAATTTGAATTAACCTTAGGTGGAAAGGAGGTGTCAGCATGTTAGAAAAGATCTTAAAATGCATGCCACCGAGTATAAAGGCAAATAAAATATGCCGTAGCCTATACGGCGCTTTATTCGTAAAATCAAATTTTAAAAAAACACAATCAATAGTTATGGATGTAGGACAAAATTATATTCTCCCTTATACTCTACTGTATGATTTTGATACCGTTCTTGATATAGGTGCAGGGCCTGATACCTATATCGCAGATTTCTTTATTAAAAATGGCAAAATTGTATATGCGATTGATATTAAGAAACAGAATTCTTACAAACATAAAAATTACCATTTCATTGAAGGTGATTTCATGACACATGTTTTTTCGCAAAAATTTGATGCTGTATGGGCATCGCATGTTCTTGAACACGTTCAGAATACGGGATTATTTCTTGATAAGGTGTATGATTTAATAAAAGACGATGGTATTTTTTTCTGTATTGTCCCACCGCATAAGACGCAAATTGTTGGTGGACATGTAACAATTGGTTGGAATATTGGAATTCTAATGTACAACCTTTTATTGTGCGGGTTTGATGTGAAACAGGGTAGATTTAAAAAGCATGGATATAATATCGCGGCATTTGTCAACAAGCGAAGTGATAAAATTCTACCAGACGGCCTCCACAGAGATTTTGGTGATATTGAAATCTTGAAGGAATATTGGCCAGATGAGGATTATTTCAGGCAAAATTTTGAGGGAGATATTTTAGAGTGGAATTGGTTCAAATCCGAAACTTTAATCAATGGTAATATTAGATAGCGAAGGATCAGATGACAAATCCTATAGAATTAAACGTGCTAAAAAAAAGTGTTAAATATGCAACACTAGGCTTGAAGAAAATGCATCGTCGCCTTAATCGATATTCGATATCTCTTATAAAGTTTTCTCTTAAAAAATATATATTTTGCAAATACTCTGTCCATAGAATTAAGAAATTCAAAAACATCCACGAGGGACAACGATGCTTCATAATAGGCACCGGGCCATCACTTAATAAAACAAATATGAGCTTGCTAAAAGATGAGATAGTGATGGGGGTTAATACACTTTATAATGGTCTATCGAAATTCGGCATCAATTGTAAGTATTATTGTGTATCCGATGTTGTTGTATGGAGAAATCATTACAGAAAGATATTGGATCTGGATACTGTGCTTTTTTTATCTGGTGAGGCAGGTGAAGACTATATAACAAAACGCGCTTATTACAGTAACTATCGAAAAGATAGAATATATTTAATAAAAAGGAAGGATGATAGCCAATATCTCACTTCTATTTCTAAAGATATAACGCAGGGTGCTTATTGGGGCGGAACGGTGATTATTGATGTATGTCTTCAGCTTGCATATTACATGGGATTTAAAAACATTTATCTTCTTGGATGTGATTGTGATTACAGTAGAATGCACAGGTTTGATGGAGCGATGACAGATGAATTGCGAGGACCGGGTGTGATGGGAGAATGGAAGGGAATATTCAAATGCTATGAAATCTGCAAAAAAACGTTTGAAGAGGATGGCCGCAGGATAGTAAATTGTACAGTTGGTGGAAAATTAGAGGTATTTGAACGGGAAAGACTGGAGGATGTCGCATGAAATTTATTAGCTATGTTACTGTAAGGCTTGACAGTAAAAGGGTTCCCAAAAAAAGCATCAGAGAAGTTGGCGGCATACCACTGATACAGAGGGCTATCGCAACTTTAAATCAGGTTGATGCAATTTCTGATAACATTTTATATTGCAGTGATAAAACAATTAAAGGGTATATTGATCCGCGTCAACAATATACTTTTATAAAAAGATCGAGACATTTGGATTCTGATGATACTACCTTCAACGACGTTTTGGAAAGTATAGTTGATAATTTAGATACGGACTTTATAGTTTATCTCAGTTGCACTTCTCCATTTATTAAAGCAGCGACAATTCAGGAAATGATATATCAAATTGAAAATGACGGTTTTGATTCGGCATTTGCCGCAACCGAAGCCCAAACCTTTTGTTGGTTTAACAATAAGCCCCTAAATTATGATCCTTCAAATGTTCCAAGGACACAGGACATTGAACCGGTTATTATAGAGGCATCATCATTGTACATATTTCAAAAAGACTTGTTTAAAACAAACAAAAGGAGAATAGGTTTTAATCCATATATTAAAATCGTTGATACCTTTGAGGGATGGGATATAGATACTCTAGATGATCTGAAAATGGCTGAATTAATTGCAGCAAGGAATATCTAAATGATAAAGAAGATGGGAAGAGCTGTTTTGCGTAATCTTAGAAAGATCTATAGAAAGATGAAAGATATAGCGAAGTTAGTTTCGTTATTACCGGAATTACATCGTATCTATCTCAACAACTCCAAACGTATATATCATTATAAGATAAGTTCTATACTGGATGAACTCAGAAAGATTTCTGAGTGGCATTCCAATTTTTTGGGTTTGATAGACTTTTGGAAAGATGATCCAGAGTTTGAAATAATATTCGACAAGGCACAAAAAACTCACGGTAATAATGTATTAAGATGTTTTATGTTGTACCAATTTCTCAAATTAACTGGCGGGTTAACAGGTAATGCTGCAGAAGTTGGTGTATATAAAGGCAGAACTGCAAAGATACTGGCAATGACATCAGAAAAACTTGACAAAAATGTTCATCTTTTTGACACGTTTTCAGGAATGCCGGAGACTGATTCCAGTAAAGATAATTTTTACAAGAAAGGATCTTTTGATGATACGTCTTTGTCTGAGGTAGAGAGTTTCTTATCTGATTGCAATAATATCACTATTTATCCTGGATTTTTCCCTGAAACATCTAAGCCGGTTGAAAAAATGAGTTTTTCATTTGTACATGTGGATGTAGATATCTACCGTTCTGTGTTAGATTGCTGTGAATTTTTCTACCCTCGAATGGTGAAAAATGGGGTTATGATTTTCGATGATCCTGGGTTTTCAGATTGTAAAGGCGCTAAGATAGCTGTTGATGAGTTCTTTTATGATAAAGAAGAAATTCCCATTCATCTGGCTACAGCTCAGGTTCTTGTCATAAGAAAATGATGCGATGGAGCAATATATGAAGAGGCTCACTATAATAGCAGGCAATTGCATAATTGAAAACTTGAATACCTCTATTGAGACAGTTGAGTTTCTTTTGAAACAGGCTGACTTGTATAATTTTGAACTGATTTATAAAAGTTCCTTCAAAAAGGATAATCGATCAAGTGAAAAATACTATACTGGGCTGTCATTGGATGAGAGCACCCGGATCTTTAAGCATCTTAAAAATACATATGGTGTGAATGTGCTGACCGACTTTCACAATCTTTATGAGCTGAATCACGAAATAATTAACTGTATCGACATTATACAGGTTCCCGCTTACCTTTGCATGCAGACTGAGCTTGTCGTGGCTATGGCCAGAACAGGAAAAACTATCAATATAAAAAAGGGACAATTCCTCCATCCTGAAGATGTTGAGAAGATTGTAAAAAAAATCGAGAGTGTTGGAAATAAAAGGATAATTTTGACTGAAAGGGGCACATGCTTTGGTTATAGAGATCTAATTGTAGATCCTCGATCGTTTTATATATTAAAACAGTTGGGCTACCCTGTCATTTTTGATGTGGGGCATTCAGTACGTAAGTATGGTGTTCCGTCTTCAGATCTTGATAAGGGCGGCGCCAAAGAATATATTAATACCCTTGCAAGCGCTGCTATTGCCACAGGTATTGATGGAATTTTCGTAGAAGTACATCCTGACCCGCCATCTGCATTGTGTGATGCCGCAACACAATTGTCTTTCAATGAATTTATCCGACTGATGTACATTATTAATCCGATCTGGAAGGCAGTAAACCCCGCATAAGAATTCCCGGCAAAAAATATTATTCTATAACAACCTTAAGCTGAAGGAGGAATAAAATGAAGATTTTTTTAGATACGCTGGACACTGCAATGATTTCTAAGTATGCAAAAATGGGCGTTATTCAAGGCGTTACAACAAATCCGACTCTTGCCAAGCGTTTTGATATGAGTGATGATATCGATATGGTTCAGAAGGTCAATCAGGCCTTAGGTGAGGGAGAGATCCATGTTGAGGCATTTGGAGATACGAAGGAAGAAATTGTAGAAAATGCTGATGGGATTATTAAATTGTGTAAAGGGATTGATATTGTTTTTAAGATTCCTTTTAGCGAAGAGGGCGTAGCCGGTGCAAGGATATTGGTTGAGCGTGGCCATAAAACAAACTTACATCTTATATATTCTATTAATCAGGCCTTGATAGCTGCTGTAATTGAATCAACTTATATTTGCCCACTTGCCGGTCGATTGGATGACATTGGACATGATGCATTGTCGAATATTCAGGCTATGATAAATGCTTTCAGAACGAACGGAATTAATACTAATGTAATGGTTTCTAGTGTTCGACATCCTCAACATGCTATAAGAGCATTTAATATTGGTGCAGATGTTGTGACTGTTCCAATTAATGTTTTGCTTCAGATGTTTCAACATCCGCTAACCGATTATGGTGTAGATACATTTCGCCAGGATATTGAACTGATGAAACCTGTGGGGTCAAGATATATAGACAGAAATCTCGTTGTGCAAGAAAATGATACGCTACAGGACGCACTCTCCATCCTTGCCAGTAATAGAGCCGGAGCAGTGGCCGTTTGCAGCGGACAGCGCCTTACTGGAATTTTCACCGCAGGTGATTTGAAGAGAATTGTACAGAGTGGAAAAGACTCATTTTCACTAAGTGATTCCATAGCAAAATACATGACAAAGAATCCTATTGCCATTGACTTAAATGAGCAAACAATAAAAGCAATTGAGATTATCAAGAAGCACGGTGTTGAGCAGTTGATCGTGCTCGATAATAGTACAGTCATTGGTGTCTTAGATGCAAAAGAGTTAATTTAGCCCAGGAAGTATATTTTACCGACGCATTTCTGAGAAAATGTCTGCAATAGGTATTGCTGTATCGCTCACTTTCAATAAACCATAAGCTATGAAGCGGAAAATGATATTTGCGATCGATATTGACGGTGTGCTGTGCGATGACATGTTGGGTGAATATGAAAAGAGTATACCGGATTCTAAGGTAATCAGGAGAGTAAATAAACTATACGAAGATGGACACACGATCAAAATCTTTACCGGCAGAGGATCTGCAACCGGAATCGACTGGAGAGAATTTACAATAAAACAGCTAAGATCATGGGGCGTAAAATACCATGAACTTATTTTTGGTAAGCCTGTTGCAGATTTCTTTGTTGATGATAAAGCAGTAAATATAAAGGATTGGATTTGAAATATGACAATTGCAACATCAGCAGGTTCAAATATTTATATTGATATTCAACCGACTTATTTAAATGTGTGATATCCGAAAAATGGATTTTTGATTAAAAGGAGATACGTTGTGAAAGTTCTAATTATTGGTGGTGGTGCTGTTGCTGAAATGTTTCATATTCCTTCAGCCATTGAATTGCTTGGTGTGGGCAATGTATTTGTGGCTGAACCTGACAAAGATCAACGCGGTAAATTGTCAGCAAAATTTGGCTTAACTAATTTATGTGATGATTATAAAAAAGCACTCAAAAGTGTGGATTTTGTAATTATTGCAACACCTCCTCACCTTCATACTATGATTATGACTGAGTGTATAAAAGAAAATCTACCAATTCTATGTGAAAAACCAGTGACTAGTACGATTAGCGAAAGCAAATCTGTTTTGGATGCCAGGGGTAAAATAGATATACCATTAGGTGTATGTCAAACTTATCGTTTTTTTCCCAATAGGATTCATGTGAGGAAGTTAATAAAGGAAGGATATTTTGGCAAAGAAGTTAGTGTTAATATACAGGAAGGTGCCCCTGCAAGTTGGCCAGCAATTTCAGGATATTCTTTCAGAAAGGAGTTAGTACAAGGGGGGGTGCTACTGAATGAAGGAATCCATTCTTTGGATTTTTTATTATGGTGCTTCGGTAAGCCAGTAGATGTTGAATATTATGATGATTCCATTGGTGGGATCGAAAGTAATGCAAGTATGAAATTACTATTTAAAGATAATTCACAAGCAATGTTTAGAATTAGCAGAACGTGCTCATTATCTAATACTATTGTAATTAAAAGTGCTTTTAAAATGGTTGAATTGGATATATATGATATGAATAGGATAAAAGTAAATAATAATGATCCTGAGACTATTTCGAAAAATCCCAATAACGGGCTTGTTGACTGGACAACAATTGCAAAATATCAAATTGAGGATTTTTTGGAAGCAATAAATAATAACAAGAAACCAATGTGCACGATGGAAGAAGGTGCTAACGTGGTTGAGTTAGTTGAACATTGCTATAGAATTAAAAGGAGCCGGCCATTACCTGAAAAGGCTCCTATTCCTGGAATAAGGTGGTGAATATCCTGAAATATTTCTTCATTGATTTGGTTTCTATCATAAATATATATATGCACACGATAGTCAGGAAATTCAACTAAGTAGCTATTGAGTTATTATTTTGGATGAATTCAAAAATAAGAAGATATTAATAACAGGCGGTACTGGGTTTATAGGAAACAGGCTTGCAGAGCGCTTATCATTGGAAGAAAAAGCTGGCGTGAAAGTTCTTGTGCATAATTGGCCAAAGGCAACTTGGGTAAGTAGATCGAATGTCGATCTTATCAAGGGAGATGTAACTAACCCTGAAGATGTGGATAATGCGGTAAAAGGTATGGAAGTCGTTTTTCATTGCGTAGGTGTGGGCGGCAATTTAGAATATTGCATGAAAGTTAATCTGGATGGCACAAAAAATGTGTTAACTGCTTGTAAAAAATACAATGTTAAAAAGATTGTATATCTTAGCAGTTCAGCAGTTCATGGATCGTATGTTTATGAAGGAATGAATGAAGAGGCGCCATATAAAAGTGTTGGGAACCCATACGCCGATTCAAAGATTGAAGCAGAGAAATATTTTCTTACATTTATCAAAAGTAATGGTATCGAAGGAACGATTATAAGACCAACATATGTATGGGGTCCGAGATCCCCTTATTATACGATAGATGTTATCAAACAAATGCAAAATGACAGTTTTAAGTTGGTAGATGATGGGACTGGGGCTTGCAATGCAGTTCATGTGGATAATGTTGTTGATATTTCATTGATATGTGGTTATCACCCGAAAGCAATAGGTGAAGTCTTCTTGATTACAGATGGAGAACGCTTAACGTGGAGTCAATTTTGGGGTGCTTACTCACAAATGGTTGGAATTGACATTATGAAGTTTCCGTCAGTTAGTTCGACTGATAATTTGAATCGTAAAGTTGGCAAGCTAATAAAAACGCCTTTTATTATATGTAAAAATATTTTAAGCGATTTTATAGAGAAATCAGATGAAAGGTTGTCCTTCTTGAAAAAATATGGTTTGAAGGCACCTCGAAAAGCAACTAACATTCTTTTATCGTTTCTCAGTAGTTTATTTCCTGAAGTGAATGAGTGGGATTTGCAGAAGTTTAGCTCAACTGGCTATATAAGCCTTGAAAAGTCAAAAAAACTTTTAGGTTGTTCCCCCCGCGTAAGTATTCAACAAGGCATGGAAGAATGTGAGATGTGGTTGCGTGATCAAAATTATCTGTAAATTATCCGTTAGTGATTTAAACCCAAGGATGTGGAGTTTTGTCGATGCGGTATATGGTGATATAATATCGCTGATTAATGACTATTCCGGGATTAAGCGACGGCATATAAAGCAGTTATTAAAAATCGTCAATTTTATACTGGATTTGAAAAATCGAAAAAATGCAAACGTTTCTAACTAAACAAGAAAAAAAGTTACCTTTTATCAATTATATTATTTTTACTGCTGTAATCATACTCGGACTCTACATCGGAAACAGTATAGCTGAGGCTGGAAAAGTAAGAGTGCGGGTTATTGCTTTATTCTTGCCGTTGATTTTGCTCTGGGTTTTGAATTTGTCCAATGTAGGCCGATTACGCCTGTTGCTCGTTGCCATCTTACTGGTTCCTTTGCAGATGCCAATGATGCCGTTTCGTGTTTCAGTGAGTGAGTTATTGCTTATTGTGCTTGCTTGCTTGCAGATTCCAGTTTTTCAGTTGGCAAAGCGTCAAAAAAATACATTTAAAATAAAACACTACTTGGTGCTTTTGCTTTTCATTCTGTTTGCTCTCAGCGGCTTAATCACGGCTATTCTATATGGTAGGCTAGAAATATGGCATGTATTCTGTGTGATTCCATTGCTTTGGATGTATGTGGCTATGAATTTGGTATATAATCCTGAAGATGCATTTAAGCTGATCAAGGCGGTTGTAATCGGAGTTCTAATTTGCATTGCCATTGTGAGGTTGGCCAATATTACAGGACACGTGACAATTGACTCGACTATGGGATGGCGTATGGGAACACAGCTTATTATAATGGGTCCGATTGAATACCGATTTTATGCTAATACATTTGCTATTTTTATAGCGCTGGGTTTTATTGCATCAAGTATGCTGGTTTTACAAACTTACAGAACAGTCTTTATTAATTTATTTTATGCCTTGATCATATTAATTTGTGCATGGTGCTTGATTAGTAGCGGTTCCAGAGGCGGAAATATTGCTGCTATAATAGGTACGATTTTGATGTTATCACTAAATCCAAAAACCCTTTTCAAACGATCATCGCTTAAATACTTTGCTCTAATAATAATTATGGTTCTGTTAATATGGCATTTTAGAGCTTTTTTTTATGACCATTTTATCATGCAAATAGGGCGGTTTGGAAAGTTGTCTGAGGGCTTTTCGGCAATTAACACTTTTCAGACAAGAATGCGATATCTCGGATTTGCCATTGATGATGTTAAACATAATCCACTTGGGTATGGTTTCGGATACATGTGGAACGCCTATGGATATGATGATGCCATCGTCTATGTTTATTTGCTTGAAGGAACTGGGATTTTGGGAACCATTTTTTTTGGATTTATTGTAGTTCTTATGTTTATACATTTTGTGCATAATGTTATTAGTAAGCGCTTGGAGAAACAAAAACATCTGGCTTCTCTTGGCATAGGTACGTTAGCCTTAGGACTTTTAGCTGGTATTTCTTCAGAAAGTATTATGGTTAACCCTCTTCATTCTTTTGTTTTTTGGGCAATTCTGGCTATTTGTTTCGCTGGTACACAAGGTAAATTGGAGTTGCCAAAGAACAATGACAAAACATAGTATGGATATAAAATATTCTATTATTATACCCACTTTATATCGGGCGGCAAATTTAAAAAAGTGCCTTACATGTTTGTCGAAGGTAAATTTTGATGCAAATGTATTTGAGGTTCTTGTTATTGATAATGGACCCACTGATGATATTAAACATGTTGCTGATTCTTTCAAGAACAAAGTGTCTTGTCTCCAGTATTTTGTCTCTGATATGCCAGGATTACATACTGGCAGAAACTTGGGTCTTAAAAAAGCAAAAGGTGAGATTCTCTGCTATATAGATGATGATTCTTTTGTTACAGAGGGATGGTTGAAGGGTATTAGCAAGGCTTTTGAAGATCCTAAAGTAGCTTTGGTAGGTGGCCCTTGTTTACCTGAGTTTGATGGTGATCCGCCGGGATGGTTGGATTATTTCTGGAGTGAATGTGAGTTTGGGAAAACTTTAGCAGATCTCAGTCTGCTAGATTTCGGTGAGAAGTTAATGCCCATTCCTCCAATTTATGTTTATGGCTGCAACTTTAATATCCGAAAAGATATTCTATTAAAATTGGAAGGATTTCATCCTGATGCTTTTCCAAAAAATCTGCTTCGGTTCAGAGGAGATGGCGAAACATATGTTTCCAGAAAACTGGTGGATATGGGTTACGAGTTTCTTTATTGTCCGGATGTAAAAATCTATCATTTCGTTTCGGCATCGCGGATGACAAAAGATTACTTTTGTAACCGGTCATATATTCAGGGTATTTCTAACTCATTTGTGCAAATACGTAAGCAACACGGACTTAACACAGAATTTGTCAGAGGCCTATGTGGGAGAGAAAGATATTCAAAAGGCAAGGAAAACAAAATCTTGAGTAAAATGAAGATCTTAATTGCCTTTTTTAAGAAGGCAGGTAACTATGTGAAATATCGCTTAGAACTTTACAGGAAACAAGCCGATGCCGAATATACTGCGTATCTTAAGGTAAAACATGCAGCAAGGATGAGGGGTGAGGAGGGTTTTAAATTTCACCAGGCTGAGGTAAAACACTGGCCCAGTCTTTTGGAGTGGGTTTTACGGAAGAATTATTTGGGGCAAAACGGGAAGTTGCCGGAGTGAAGACAGAGAGCAGTACGATAATACTTCATACTTGATTACATGTTGAATAGTAGAAAAGAAAAAGGGATTATATACAAGGTTAAAAATAGGCTTATGGGCAAGATTTCAAATATTCTAAGATCTGCTGTGAGAAGGGAGATAGAAGAAGCATTGCCGATAGTATCTCAATTTATAAAATTTCAAATAAGTCACAAGGAAGAAAGGGCAAGCTATTATGATCATACGAAAAAACCAGCTGCGAATATAAAATATTACGCAGGGTTAAAAGATAGGCTAATAGATACTGGGATAACAGTCGAAGAGGTTGCGGTGGATATCGCAGATTTTAATAAAATGGCAGGTACATTTTCCGGAGATTGTTGGCTTCTATGAAAAAATTGGCGACGCTTTCATAGAAAAAAGCCTGGAGCATTATCTGGCATAGCTGTATCTGAAAATCTCAGCCGAGGATGTTTATGTTGATTTCGTTCTGTCGGGAAGCCCTTGGGCAGAGATCGTTATATTGCAGGCATGTGAAGTCTTATCGATTAGACCTTTATTACCAAAAAGGAGTTCACGGTTTTAATATCGGAGCTGATGCGAGTGATAAATAATTGCCTGACGGTTTTACTTCCGTTTTTTCTTTGAAGTGTGCTTATGAAATGACATGTCGGGAAGAATTCCTTATTTAAAAACCTTTATAAAGTAATGAAGTGATATCTGGGGTGCATTTATGATTTTTTTATGTTCTTATTTGAAACGCAAAAAAAATACGTAGAATCCATGAAAAATCTCAGTATGAAGAGTGAATTAAAAAAATGAAATCACTCATTTTAAAGGTTTTTAAGTGGATAGCAAAGCAAATTATTTCAATTGCAGATAGAAATTTGCTTATTAAGATTTCTAACATGCTTTCCAAACTGAATTTATGGATAGAGGTGCGCCTCAGGCGATTGGATGCTGATGAACAACAGAAGTGCTATTCAGTAAACGGTGTTTTGCGTAAATTTATTCTCAAGCATGATGCCCCATGGCTTGACGTAAAAATTAGTGAAACCAAAATTCCTGGCATGATTTCAGAGGAGGAAAAGAGGTACTATACTTGGCTCGGGCAATTTTATACTGCGGGGGAGATTGTAGAACTTGGCCCATGGCTTGGATGTTCAACTTGCTATATCCTAGAAGGCTTACGAAAAAATCCCAACTTCAAGGGCAAAAAAATCTATGTATATGATGATTTTGTCTGGCGAAGTGCATGGATGGATCGATGTTACTCTGCTTATGATCAACCCCCCTCAAATCATGAGGATTTCAAATATCTCTTTGACAAGTTTACAGAGTATGCTAAAGACTTTATGGTAGTAAATAGAAGAAGACTTTCTACAGGTGAACTGGAAGAAGACAAGGGAAAAGTAATAAATCCATATGATAAGATAATTGATATTCCACCTCTTCAATGGAATGAAGGTCCAGTTGAGATACTGTTTGTAGATGTTGGGAGGACAATCGACGTAAATGAGGCGTGGTGGCTTGTGTTTTTCCCTTATTTCATTCCAAATAAAACATTAATAGTGATGCAGGACTGGCAAACCCATAAGGAAGTTCCGGTTAAATGGTACAATCAGATGAAAATGTTTACTGATGGCAAGCACCAATGGTTAGAAATAATCCACGAGCTTTCCCAAGGTGGTATAGCAACCTTTCTGTTTAAATGTTGATATTGTAATCGCCTGGTTTGCAATCGGTTGTACAATAATGAAGAATGATGACTGGTCTTTCTTGACTTTTGGCCAAATTCACAGGTTTCCTCGCATTCACACTTTTCTAACAGCCGTATGTAACAAATTCCTCAATTTTCTGCTTTATATCGCATACAAAATTAAATTGCCTTCCCACTATTCCTTTCAGGATGTAAGCTTCTTTTACACTTATCTTCTTATCAACCACGGATTTTGTGCCTGGGTGAAGAAATAGCTGGTTATCTATTATGTTAGCAACTAAAAACAAATTCTTTGACATTATCTTTTACATATATTATGAGGACTTGAATGTATTAAGCCCGTATCTATATGCCATAAAAATGTGGCGTGAATGTGGGTATAATGTCTCAGTTTTCTCTCTCCATGATGAAAAACTAAGGGTTTCAATTCCTGAAAGGACTGGCAAAGATTTTGTTCATCATTCTGTGAAATTCCCATTCTTCTTGAAGGTGTTATGCAAGCTTATTTTAGCAATTGGGTCTATTCCACGGATTGCAGGATTGAGAACCCGTGGTGGTACATATGTCAGCTTTGTAAAAAAAAGTTATTTTGCCTTTTATTGTTATTTCAAAACAGATAAAAGCAAAAAAACTATTTTAATTGCTGTAGATCCCCCCAGCCTTTGGGCTGCAGCGCTTGTTTCTAAGAGGACAAAAAATCCTTATATATATTTTGTGAAAGAAATATTTCTATCGGATGATATAAAAACCACAGTTAAACGATTTACTAAGTTTCTTGAAAGAAAGGCCAACAGAAATGCTCTATTTACTGTGGAGTTTGATGAAACAAGAGCAGAATTACTCAGAAAGGATAATCAACTTGCACCCGGATCTATTATGGTGGTTCCAAATGCACCGCCTGGAAAAGCTGATATAAAAAAGGAACAATATTGGCATGACAAATTTAAAATCAAAAAAGAGAAAAAGATAGTTTTGTATACTGGCGGCATTGCAGACTATAACTTGACCTATGAAATTATTAGCACCATTGAAACATGGCCTGAAAACGTCGTTCTCGTTATGCACTGCTTGGCAATTAAAGAAGCAATTGAAGAGTTGATAAATTTCGCATACCGGTTTAAAGGGAAAATTTACTTTTCAACTGATATAGTGCCATTTAGTGAAATCAATAAACTTTATGCTTCCTGTGACATAGGGTTTGCTATGTATGGTAATCATGATTTAAATCATAAATATACAGGGATGTCTTCCGGAAAGCTATTTAATTTTATGAAGGCATGTGTACCTATAATAACCAATGATACTCCTTCATGTAAAAAGGCTGTTGAAGAAACTGGTTGTGGTGTCTGTGTTAACAATATTTCGAAAATTGGTAGTGCCATAAAGAAAATTTTGAAAAATGAAGAGAACTATAGGTCAAATTGTCTAAAGACATTTTCATCTTTCAGTTTTGATCGCAATTATAAAAAACTAATGGAGGCTATAGAGAATCATTGGTACATGCGTTCATAAAGGATTATATATGTTAAAAACAATGTAAAGGAACAAGGAATGAAGAAAATATTGGTTGTTGGCGGTGCGGGCTACATCGGGTCAATCTGTGTTGAAGAGCTATTGGCAGCGGGTTATGAGGTAATCGTTATTGATAATCTTCAACAAGGACACCGGGAGGCTGTTTTGACTGAAGCGTTTTTTTATGAAGGTGATTATGGAAATAAGGATTTTTTGCGAGATATATTTTCTGCACATAAAATTGATTCAGTCATTCATTTTGCTGGAGAAATCACGATTGAGCTCTCAATGTCGGATCCAGGTATCTATTTTCACAATAATGTTGTGAATGGTATCGCGCTTCTTGATGTTATGCGGGAATTTGGCTGTTGCCGGATGGTCTTTTCTTCGACTGCCGCCACCTTCGGTGAGCCGCGATACAATCCTATTGACGAAAAGCATCCTCAATTACCTATCAATGCCTATGGGGAGTCAAAACTGATTTTTGAAAAGATACTTGACTGGTATCATAGAGCCTACGGGTTAAAATTTAATGCCTTTCGATATTTCAACGCAGCAGGTGCAAGTGAAAAGTTGGGCGAGGCGCACTCGCCTGAAAGCCACCTTATTCCAGTGATAATACAATTTGCAATGAAACAGCGCGAAAGGCTGCAGATATTTGGAAGCAATTATCCCACAAAGGATGGAACCTGTGTCCGAGATTATATTCATGTAATCGATCTAGCTCGAGCCCATATAAAGGCTATTGAGCATCTTGAAGAGCATCCAAATTGCAAATATAACCTGGGAAATGGAAATGGGTTTTCAAATCTTGAAGTCCTGAGGACAGTTGAACAGGTAATAGGTGAAAAGATTCGCTTTGAGATGGCTCCGCGAAGGCCCGGCGATCCTGCCGTTCTTGTTGCAACTTCAGAGCTGGCTCATAATGAACTGGGATGGAAGCCAGAATATTCGAGCCTCGAAGAAATCATAGAATCTGCCTGGCGATGGCACCGGGCACATCCTAATGGTTACGAAGGTTAATATACTGGGACTATTAAATGAATAAAAAGAAGACGAAAATCATATTTATAGCTGATTGTTGTGAGTCTTCCATTCAGGCTCAAAATAGAGATGCTAAAAACTGGATATTATTTCTTGATCCTCTAAAGTACGATATATCAATTTTTTGTAAAGGCGAACCGGATATAAGGCTAAAAAATAAATATAATGTTAATATAATTTTTTTAAATAATAAGATTAAATTGATAAGAGGTTTTAAAAAGGTTTATTACTATATTTTTAAGGCTTATGAAGTGGTTATAGTTAGTAATTGGTATTTAAGCAATATATTGTTTAAAATAAATAAATACTTGGGAAAGAGCAGAAAATTAGTCGTTCCAATTGTTAACCAGGTGCCTTACGAAGATCCCAAGTTTTCATATTTTAAGTCAGGTAATATTAATATTTTTGCAATTAGTGAAAAGATTAAACAAGGTATTAGAAATTATTTGAATGTCGATGTTCCGGTTGTGCATGGCTGTTATGACCTTTGTATGTTCAATTATAAACCTCATCATAATAAGAGGAGAAAAATAGTTTGTGTTGCCTCCCTTCAAGTAAGAAAACAACCTTTTTTATTTGCCAATATTGCAAAAGAAACACCCGAGGCTGATTTTATTTGGGTGGGTGATGGTTATTATATGAGTTGGTTGGAAGAAAAAATTCAAAGTGAAAAAATTTCTAATCTAACGATGGCTGGAACAATGTCACAGTTGGAATTGTCAAGTTTTTTGCCTAAATGTGATATATTTCTTTTTCCTTCAATTCATGAAGGTTTTCCCGGTGCTGTTGCTGAAGCAATGGCATGCGGTCTGCCGGTTATTGTATTTGATACTTATGGCCCTGAAGCAGTTATTGATGGGAAAACAGGTTATGTAGTCGAATCAGAATTTGAAATGCTGAAAAAGTTAAAATATTTGCTTTCGAATGAGGATACTTTGAGAGATTTCAGTGTAAATGCACGTAAGCGGGCAATGGATTTTGAAGGTTCAAGCATTATCCATGAACTGGAAGATTACATTGATGAGATAGTGCTGAAGTAAAAAGTTAAAAATCATTGATCTTTTTACATAAAAATCTTAACAAATAATTTTCAAAAGCATAAAAAAAAATAGTAGCATATAGAATGTTAGTTTCTTGAAAAATACTAAAATTTCAAGATTGGAGATTATTCATGTTTAATAATAAAACAATACTTGTGACAGGTGGAACAGGCTCCTTTGGGAAAAAATTTATAAAAACTGTTCTTAACCAATATGACCCTAAAAAAATCATAATATATAGTCGTGGTGAGCTTAAACAATTTGATATGCAGAATTCTTCTGATTTTAAAAAATATGATGATCAGAATAAGTTGAGATTTTTTATTGGCGATGTTAGGGATTTACCAAGACTTAAAATGGCAATGGAAGGTGTTGATATAGTTATCCATGCGGCTGCGCTAAAACAAGTTCCAACATGTGAATACAATCCATTTGAAGCAGTAAAGACTAATATAATAGGTGGACAGAATGTTATTGATGCATGTTTTGAATGTGGGGTAACAAAAGTAATTGCCCTTAGTACAGATAAAGCAGCTGCACCAATTAATCTTTATGGGGCTACAAAATTATGCTCAGATAAATTGTTTATTGCTGCAAATAACTATAAAGGAAGGCGTGACATTGTATTATCCGTAGTTAGATATGGAAATGTTATGGGGAGTAGAGGTTCGGTAATTCCGTTTTTTATTAAACAAAAAAACACAGGAGTATTACCAATAACTGATAAAAGAATGACTCGATTTAATATTACTCTTCAGGAAGGAACAGATTTTGTAATTAAGTGTTTAGAAATAATGTGGGGCGGGGAACTTTTTATTCCTAAAATTCCATCCTATAGGATTCTAGATCTTGCCAGAGCGATTGTGCCTGAATGTAAACTTGTGTTTAATGGGATTAGACCAGGTGAGAAAATACATGAAGAAATGATTACAGAAACTGACGCTATTAATTCAATAGAATTTGAAGATTATTATGTCATTTTACCATCAACGAAACATTGGGATGTAGAAAAATTTAGATTAGAAAGCAACACTAAACCAGGGAAATTTTGCAAATATGGATTTAGTTATAACAGTGGCAAAAATGAGAAATTTATTACTGTTAAAGAATTGAGATATTTAATTAAAAATAAAATGTATGCCTAATAATTTGAAATTAAAATGAATGATTTCATAAATTATGGAAAGCAATGGATAGATGAAGAGGATATTCAGGCCGTGGTAGAAACATTAAGAAGTGATTTTCTAACCCAAGGTCCTAAAGTAAAAGAGTTTGAAGAAAAGATTTGTGAATACACAGGTGCAAAGTATTGTGTAGTGGTTTCCAATGGGACAGCAGCGCTGCAATTAGCAGTTGCTTCTTTACAGATTGAGAAAGATAAAGAAGGAATTACATCTCCGAATACTTTTATGGCAAGTTCTAATTGTATGATTTATAATGGAGTAAAATCGGTATTTGCCGATATCAATGATAAAACATATTGTATCGATCCTGAGAAAATAAAGGAAAAAATAACAGAAAATACTCGTCTGATAATTCCTGTTCACTTTGCAGGTCAACCTTGCGATATGCAACAGATTTATCAAATAGCCAACAGTGAGCCAAGAGCCATGAGCTATAAACTATTTATCATTGAGGATGCTTCTCATGCAATCGGTTCTAAATATGCTGATGGCACAAAAGTGGGTAATTGTAAATATTCAGATATTACTACTTTTTCATTTCATCCTGTAAAAACAATAACTTCTGGCGAGGGCGGTGCAATTACAACAAATAATAAAGAATTATATAAAATGATTTTATTATTGCGAAATCACGGAATTACCAAAGATAATTCAAAATTCAGCATTCAACATTCAAAATTGGATGAGCCCTGGTATTATGAAATGCAAATTCTTGGATATAATTATAGATTATCTGATATACATTCAAGTTTAGGAATCAGCCAGTTGAAGAAACTTGATAAATTTATTAAAAGAAGAAGAGAAATTGTGAAAAGATATAATGAAGCGTTTAAAAATATCGACTGGTTAACTACTTCTTATGAAAAACCTTCTGTTTATTCTGCTTTCCATCTTTATGTTCTCCAATTTGATTTTGATAAGGTAGGTAAATCAAGAAAACAAGTAATGGAAGAATTAAGATCAAAAAAAATTGGTACACAGGTTCATTATATTCCAGTTCATATACAGCCATATTATCAAGAAAGATTTGGATATAAGTGGGGTGATTTTCCAATTGCTGAAAAATATTATCAACACGCCTTAAGTATCCCTCTTTATCCAAGGATGGTTAATGATGATGTGGATTATGTAATAAAATCTATAGTCGAACTAAAGAATGAATAATAAAATTTTTAGCAAAGAAAAATGCTTAGCAATTATACCAGCAAGAGGCGGTAGCAAGCGTATTCCCCGAAAAAATATTAAATTGTTTTTAGGTAAACCGATAATTCAGTATTCAATTGAGGCCGCATTTAGTACTAATTTATTTAATGAAATTATGGTTTCTACTAATGATATACAAATAGCTGAAATATCCAAATCATTAGGTGCAAATGTTCCTTTTATGAGAAGCAAAGAAAACTCTAATGATTATGTAGGCACATCAGAAGTAGTATTTGAAGTATTACGAGAATATCAAAATCGTAATATATTATTTGATTATTGTTGCTGTATTTATCCAACTGCGCCTCTTATTAAGGTTAAAAATATTTTTACCGGATTTAATTTATTAAAAGAAAAAAAATACGATTCATTTTTTCCCGTTGTAAGATATAGCCATCCTATTCAACGGTCTTATCAAATTGTTAATGATAAGCTTGTTATGAATAAAAAGGAAAATTTAACCAAAAGAACCCAGGATTTAACTCCAAATTTTCATGATGCAGGTCAATTCTACTGGGTAAAAGTAAATAAGTTTTTGGGAAATAATAAAAAAATATTTACAAACAATACAGGAACAATCGAGCTCTCTGAGTTAGAAGTGCAGGATATTGATAATGAAGATGATTGGAAAATTGCGGAAATGAAATATGAATTAATAAAAAAGTGAGGATATAATATGTCAGAAATGAAAAATTATAAGACAGAACAAGAAAAATTTTGGGCTGGAGAATTTGGAAATCAATATACTATACGTAATAAAGATTTAAAATTACTAGCTAGTAATAAAGCACTATTTTCAAAAATATTAGATAACACTAGTAATATTAATTCAGTAATTGAATTTGGTGCAAACATTGGTCTTAATTTAATTGCAATAAAGTCGGTTCTGCCCGAAGTAGAATTATCCGCAATTGAAATTAATGAAAAAGCTATTTATGATTTAAAAAAAGTAGTTGGAAAAGGAAAGGTTTATCATAAATCGATTCTTGATTTTAAACCTGACTATAAAAGAGATTTTGTTTTCACAAAAGGAGTTT
>Ga0210003_1000527_pt1 | contig 34335 bp, 56 predicted proteins | sample LantaG_FD_182804 | JGI IMG/M metagenome (GOLD analysis project Ga0210003, IMG submission 182804) | Deep subsurface microbial communities from Baltic Sea to uncover new lineages of life (NeLLi) - Landsort_02402 metaG (SPAdes) (version 2) | ecosystem: Environmental > Aquatic > Marine > Oceanic >...
TTCATTATTGTTGTAATAAGTTTTACGTGCCTCTTCAATATTTTTTGCCAACTCAAGGATGCGCGTTTTCGACATGTTATCCTTCTTTTATGATGCGTAGTTTTTCCCTACGAGATTTTTGTTTTATATGGTATTCTAGCGACAAAGCTTCTTTTTTTGAATTGCACTTTATGAACTTCAACAGTTTGACAGGTCTGCGAGATTTAGTGTACTTAGCGCCTTGACCTTTGTTGTGTTTTGCAATTCTTTTCTCAACATCGTTAGTTGCTCCGGTATAAATAGTTCCATCAAAACACTCAACCAAATACACAAACCAGGACTCATTCTTTATACAATTCAAAAAACTTTACCATTTCATCCTTCATAGCTGCGGCCAAACGATGATATCCATCAATAACAATATATTTATTACCTTCTTTTCTAGCAACGCATACTGGTAAAGCGTGATTTTTATACAAATTTGGGTCTATCTTACAGTAGTAATGGTCGTTGAAAAGCAGCAGTGATTTAGGATTTCTTTCCAAAAGCCTAATTTTATTGAGAGGCTTTACAACATCTAACACATAACCATATTCTATTTCTAATAACTTTTTAAATTTATCAGCATCGGAAAGTGCGCTGCCTTCTCGAAGATGTTTTTCAAAATCGCCTTGTGCAGTATAATCAAGAATAGCTCCATTTGTTTCTTCTCCGTAATAACCACCGCAAATATTAACATCCCAATTTTCGTGCTGTAAAACACCAGATAATCGTATCACCCTATCAACATAATATTGATCAACTAGTTTTAGTTTTTTGATTGATTGGTCTTCATAAAATGATACATCAGTAATACGAACATTTGTAATTTTTCCGCATCTGCAATAATCATCATCACAACAGCTTGAGCCGCTTTGGCAATCGTGAGATGTATCGTAGTCGAAATCTATTCTAAACCACTTATCATAAGCATTTCTATAAATATCTATCACGCCGAGTTCTAAAAATTCAGCAAGAGTCAAAGACTTTTTTCTTAATAAAATAGTTTTTCTAGAATAATTAGACGTTTTTTTAGGAACAGCAACCTTGGTAGCTTTTTTTGTTGCGGCTTTCTTAACCATGACGGCTCCTTGACTTTTAGCACCCCACTCTACCATGAGAACTGTCGAAGTCAAGGACGTTGAAGTGGGCTCATCATCGACACAACAAATCGCGTAAGTTTAGGAGAGTAAGCGAATTCTTTTAATAACTTTATAAGAGGGAAAATATCTTTTGAACAATCTATATATTGACCATACGCTTCAAATATATCGCCATCTCTTTTGATGCACAAAACATCTTCATAGGAACCGGGATTATCCATATGAAAAACAATAAACCTATAAGTGTTGTCACTTTTAGCATTACCTATATATTCGGGAACACAACGCATTTGAACTCCCAAATAATTGTTTGCTAAATTAAACTGATCACAAAAATCATACAATAAAGAAACAAATCTATAATCGTATCTTTCACTATCGTATGCTGAATAATCTGGAAATGTGAATTGACTTATATATTTTCCTATATTTTCATCGCTCATTTTGATTTCTTTCTACCGCGTTTTTTCTGTATCACTTCTAATATGTATACCTTTGGACAATTTTCAGCAGGAATAAATTTGGTACTATGACCACGACCCTTTTTTCCAGCAAAGTATTTTCCAAATCCCATTATTTGTAACTTTTCAAATAAAGCTACAACATATTTTCGATCAAAACCTTCATCTAAGAAAGAAGATATTTTAATCTCCTGCTGATCTTTAGGGATATCAAAAGCAATTGTTTTTATTACTATTTTTTCAGTTTCAGTTTCAGTTTTCATAGTCTTGTATATATCTAAAGATAAAATACAACGTGGACAAAACAATGAAAGCCATGATAAATATATCATGGCTTTCATAAAATTATATCAAACTAAGCTCACTTGTTTTTACCTATACGATTATTATAAAAAGTATTATCCATTTGAAATGTATTTGGAGAAACACGAATAAACCGATAATCCGCATTCAACTTGCTAGAAATTGTTTGCTGAGGAGTCTTACCTTCTGTTCGCCAATGTCGCTGACGCATTGCGCCATAAATATTCTTTACATACATTGGTTTATTTTCATTTTTAGTAAAAATACCAATACAAACATCAACAATGGTCCGTCGATTCTTTGCAGCGCGTTCGGTCTTTTGTGAAGTTGTTGCACTAGCTTTGCGAGAAATCTGCGCAGTTGTTAGCTTTGCATTCTTTGTTTGACGCGGCTTACGTGAAGTTGCCTTTTTAGGTTGACAAATAGTAATAGGTGTCTTTGTGGTTTTGGCGTTTTTTACGGTTGAAGTCTTTGTTGTCTTTACGGGTGATGTTTTTTTGTTCATTCTATCCTCTAAATCTGTCGTTTTAACCGGTGGGTTAGGGGTTGTGATCCTTTCGGATCGGCTACAGGGAGATATATATCAGCCTGTTTCGGGTTTGTCAAAAAAACTTCATCGCACCGTTTCCAGCAGCTTTTTGTGTTGATCTGTGTCAAGCTGATGACGCTCAAGCTTCGGCATCATAGAAGCCATCGAGCGCAATGGATCTCTTATCACCTTAGAAGCTTTAACGTAAAACTTAAAAGGGCTGTCAGGTTCCGTCCAATCCGTTTTAGATGCAGCTTCTTTTATCAGGAGATATTTGCGTTTTTCCGTCAAATCGTTTTGATCTTTCCAAGAATTACAATATCTAATATTTAAAATTCTTTTTATTAACTCTTTAATTCTACTTATTTGAATATTTTGCACGTTTTCATCTATAGTAAACATTTTATTAAATATTTCTTGCTTTGTAGATGGTATAATTATATTTTTATTTTTAAATTCAGGAGGAACTATAGAATAAAAATGTATATGATATTTATAAGAAAATCTCCAAGAATGATTAATTGACTGTATACCCTTAGCACTTATTTGTTGATCTTTATCATAAAAAATAGATTTTTTATCTTTATAAGAAGAACTTTGTTCATTAAAAGATATAGCATATTGAGTGTATATTCCGCAATCTTTTTTATCTGCTTCGTTTTTAAATTTAGTTGCTCCTAATGATAAAATTCTATCAAAAGCTGATCTGGACTTCATCGGCACACTATAATAATAGTTGCAAACATTTTTATCTTCTGGCAACGCAAAATAACAAAGGTCTCCAGAAAACCAGTTTTGTAACACGTCATCAAACCCTATGAAATAAGTAGGCATTTTATTATTTTATCCTGTCTGTTTATTAACATCAACTTATAATTATATCATATTCTATTAGAGGCAAATATGAAAACACGTGGAACATTAGTAGGAACAGGCGATCAAATTCAATTGAAAGCGCAATTTAGAGATGCTCAAGGAAACTTGGCAAACCTTAATGAATTTCCTCGTATTCAAATAATTCAACCAAATAATGCTATTTATATGGATTACACTTCCGGTGGAGTCTATCAAATAAGCGAAGGAACATATGGATACACCTTCAATGTTCCAATAAATCCAGCAGTTATGGGAGTCTGGATGGATAATTGGCAAGGTTTAATGGGTGATCCCTCCTATCTTATAAGAGGCTCGTTCAACTTCATTGTTACCAATACAAACCTTGGTGCTCCAAATATTGATGGCTATGTCCATCTAGGTGATGAACCAGTATATAACCTGTCCCAACCAGCTATAATAAATATTAATAGACTTATGAAAGTTCTTCGAGCACGACTTCAATCCCATGGCCGACATCAAACAAAAGATGGATACGGAAATATCGTTTATGAAAATTGCGATATTTTTAGCGTTGATGAAATGCACTCATTTCTTTGTGCCTCCCTCTGTGAATTTAATAATACCCCTCACGTTACAGGCTTCGTATGGGAACAGCCTGAAGTGCCAGATATGTTTGGAGATATTATTATAGAAGGTGCATATATTATGGGCCTTGCCAGCAAAGCCCTTATTGAAAAAGGTAGAGAATTTAATATTACCGATAACGGCGTTAGTTTTACTCCTCCTCAAACGGCAGACCTATTAAACTCTCAAGCAGCTGCCATGCTTGAACCCTATAGAAATCGCCTACGTTTATTAAAGAGTACCATGAAACCGTCACCTTTAGGATTGGGAACCCTAAGAATAAGCGCAGTCGCACCGCAGTTCCTCCGATTAAGACATAGGCGTGAGAGACAAATGCTGTAGCCCCCTTGTTTTTCAGCTCGGCACAACTTTGTTCGTCAACTCTACTAACAATCTGATATATAGGTTGTTAGGAGGAGTGATGAGCAAATACAACATTTCAGATATTCAAAAACTAGCACAAAATAAAAACGGTAAATTAATTTCAACTTCATTCAAGACAGTAATGTCAAAAGTTGAATGGGAATGTGAAAAAGGTCACAGATGGTTTGCTGTGATAAACTCAATACAAAGAGGCTCTTGGTGTCCTTATTGTTCTAAAAAAGCAAAAAACACAATAGAAATTGCTAAACAAATAGCAATTGATAGAGGCGGTGAGTGTTTATCTAAAGAATATAAACGTGCTGATTTGAAACTTAAATGGAAATGTAAATACGGACATGTTTGGGAAAGCGACTTACATCACGTTAAAAACGATGGCACCTGGTGTCCTGAGTGTTCTAGTGGCAAAGGTGAAAGAATAGTAAGGTGCTATTTTGAACAATTATTAGAACATCCTTTTCCTAAGATCCATCCAGAATGGCTTCGTAATTCTAAAGGATATATTATGGAACTTGATGGTTATTGTAAAGAATTAGGGATTGCATTTGAGTATCAAGGGCAACAACATTATGTTACAAATGGGTTATTCAAGCAAGAAAGCAAACTTAAAACAATCCAACAACATGATAGAGAAAAAATAGAATTATGTAAAAAACAAAACGTTGCGCTCATCGAAATTCCTCAAATTCCTACAATGCTTAAAATTAAAAATTTACAATCTTTTATAAAGCAAAAATTATTAAATAATAACAAACCAATTCCGCCAAACTTTAATTCAGTGGAAATTGATTTATCATCTGCTTATTCTATACCCAATAATATTCCTATTGAACAAAAATTACAAAAAATTATTAAATCTAAAAATGGTAGACTTTTATCTAAATATATTTCATCTGATATTCATTTAGATGTTGAGTGTAAAGATGGACATCGATGGAAAATTCTTGCTGGCAACTTAAGAAAAGGTCATTGGTGTCCCGTATGTGCTGGACAAATACCCCCAACCATGATACAGTTGAGCGCTGCTGCTAAGAGAAAAGGTGGAAAATGTTTGTCGAGTTCGTATATCAACAATCACAGTAAATTAAGATGGCAGTGCAAAAAGGGACATGAGTGGGAAGCAAGTTGGCAAAAGATATCTCAAGGAACATGGTGTCCATATTGTGCTGGCAAGCATAATACTATTGAGAGCATGCATGAATTGGCTGCAAAAAGAAATGGTAAATGTTTATCTGAAAAATATATAAATGCAAAAACTTATTTAAAATGGCAATGTGAAAAGGGTCATGTTTGGGATGCAAAACCAAATAGTATTCAACAGGGAACGTGGTGTCCCGAATGCAGAGGTTCTAAGAAAAAAACAATTCAAGATATGATTAATTTTGCCAAACAAAAAGGCGGCAATTGTTTATCAAAAGAATATATTAATAAAAAAACAAAACTTGAGTGGCAGTGTCAAAAAGGACATAAGTGGATGGCAACGCCTGATGCAATAATTAATGCTGGGCGCTGGTGTCCCGAATGCTATAGAATAACAAGAAAAACATCTGTCGAGCACCCATAAGCGGATTGCTTATGCCAACATAAGTCAAGGCAAATGGTGTCCTGTGTGTTGGGGAGAAAGAAGGAAGAAAAATGCTAACTCCCAAAGAGCGTTCCTTATTAGTTTTTTTGCGTCAGGCTATTGGGTCTGCGCCAAGCAAAAAAGATCTTTTGTTGAAGATAGCTAAAAAACGAAAAGGTTCTTGTGAATATGAAAGAGTTATAAAAGAGTTTTAAGGAAATAAAATGAAACCATATAACATATTATGGTGTTACTTTGATTTTTATCATTTTGCGTTTTTTCTACCAAAAGATAGCAATGATTTATCTGATTGTCAGCATATAAATATATGGCAAGGTTATGATCACATTCTAGCGCTATCTAAATCACAAGAGCACAATGAAATTATTTTTGATGTAATTATTAACAGGTCAATGGATAGACAGCAAAAGCTAGATATTATTCTTAAGCGCAGAAGTTTGTTGCCAGTTATTAATGCGTTTTTAAAATCTAAAGCAAAATTATGTAATAAAAAACTAACTAAAGATCAAATAATTGCGGAACATTTAGTGACGTGGGAAGGAAAAGAAAATCTTAAAAAAGCGATGTTGATAGTTTAGGAAAAATAAATGGCAAATATAAGAGCAAAAGAAAATCATCCACTTCATGAGGCATTGAATGAACTTTGGGATAAAATGGATGAGTTGGGGTTAAGTTTTGAGCTTCCATTGACGGCATTTCCCACTTATGTTGAATATCAAGGACAAACATGGGCATTGACTGATTTGGAGCATTATGATGAGCCGGTAACTGATTTTCCTCCGGGGATGGAATACAAATTAATTCGAGAAGAGGAAGAGAAAGAGTAAAATGTGCAAATATCCAAAAATTAAAATTAAAGGCACAACTTTGCCCAAGGTAGATGCAGATAAAGTTGCTGATGCATTAGGTGCTGAAGAAGTAAGAATGAAGACAAAAGGATTTGAAATGTTTGGAGAGCAAGAGTGCAGACAAGTAGAATCATTAATTCGAAAAGAATTTGGTGAGGAATATTTTCTTACAGTAAATGTTGAAGAATGTTCTGTAGTAAAATATAAATCGCTTGGTGGAGATGTTGAAAGAGATTTTGGGTGGTTCTCATCCCCACAAGAAGCGTATCGCGCAGCAAAGGGAGTTTTAGGCAAATGAGAATGAAAACAACAACCCCTTCGGCATTGCAAGCGATTGATTTATTGGGCGGTCAAAGTTGTGAAGGCATAACTTTTTCTAAAGATGAAGTAAGGGCTATTAAAAAACTATATAAGTTCAAAGATGATTCTGAAGACAATGTTCTTATAAAAGCAGGAAACACACGTAATGCTCTAAGATGGGCGCAAAATGATGGTTTTCGTTTAATAGGATATTTAGCTAAATATCTTACTCCAGATGATGATCCGTTGAAGATGCTTATCCAAACGATGTCAGAAGCTGGGTATGACATTAGCCCAGAAGACTATGAATGGGCGTTTAACGACAAAATAGAATGGGATGAAGACGACGAATAATTCAAGAGAAAACAAATGATAGTACCAATAAAATTAGATTGCTGAAAAAACAGTAGTTTTAACCGGGTACTGAGGGGTAAACAGAATGAAAGTATAGAAGCCAAAGAGTTAATGCGACATAAGTGACGCACAAATCCGCTTTATGAATCATAAGAAGACACATTTGACGACTTAGCAAGGAGCGATAAGATGGTGGTAAAAAAAGTGCAAAGCGAAATGGTGCAAGTTTTAAATGATAACAGTATGGATAATTGGGGAGACGACCATTATTGTTCAGCTGTTGATATAGATTTTGATAAAAAACAAAAGATGAGTAAAAAATTACACAATATAGATGACGCATATCGTTCAAGGTATCCTTCAATAAATGCAATCAATATAAATCAAGCTTGGGATTTAGCAGCAGAGATAGATCGGGGGCTACCTAAAAGTCGAAAAGACATGAGTGAACTAGATAGAAACCGATACTATAAAAGAGCATTAATAACTTTAGCTAGAGCATTAGAAGAAATGAGGCGCGAATGGTCATAAACTTTGAAGATATAGTTGAGGCAATGGGAAATAGAGCTTGTAAAAATTGCAAGCACTGGGTATTTAATGATAACGATAAGTTTGCTTATCGTGGATCTTGTGCTAAGATGTGTTACCAAGCTGGACTACAATTCAAATCAATTTACACAGACGGTGATTTTGTGTGTCTAGGATGGACACCTGAAAACAAAACTAAAGGATATGCTATGAATGATAAAGTTGAAACAATAAAAACATCTTAAAGAGTTTTGCTGCCATCAACGAAAATTGACAAGTTTGATGAAATAAAAGAGCATGCTAAAAATCTTTTTGATTGTTATCAAAATGCATGAAGATACCAATATAAATAGTTTGATTATTAACAGGAAAGAGTAATAAAATGTCACATACCTTTATCGTACACGATCATGATGTTGTCGAATATCTCAAGAAATATCGTCCAGAAACCAAGCATTTCTTGCAGCATATAGATTTGCAATACAAAATGGGAAAGGGAGAAATCCTTTATGCTTCACCAGTAGACACAATTGGTGGAACCTCTCCTTTGTTCAATGCAGCAAGTCACGCTTTCAATAATCATTGCCCACTAGTGATTACTCCTGATAATGTTTGGCTCACTGTTCTTACTGGACTATGTCATCATATCGATTCTGACCCAGAAGGATTACGCCATCATTTTGTGCAGCATGATGGCAAAGCAGAAATTGAAGTTTTTGTGCAGCATTCTGACCATCAATGGCAAGATGGCATCAATTTATTCTCAGAAAAATTACAAGAACATATTGGTAAAAAACACGACCTAATTGTGTCTAATTTTTCTACTACAACTGACATTGATAAAGTTTCATCTATGGTTGCTCTTATGAGTAGTATGAAGCATTACTTTGAATATAGGATGATGCTGTGTTGTGGGCTTGGTAAAGTTACCGTTGCTGGAACTCCAGAAGACTGGGATAATATAATTCAACGCGTTAATGTAATGAGCGAATTTGACTTAGAATGGTGGACAAAACATCTAGTTCCCACTCTTGAGCAGTTTAAGCGGGCTTGTAGTGGGAACCCAGAAACTGAATTCTGGAAAGCTATCTATCTTGAGAAAAGGTTTGGGTCTGGTGGTCAAAGCGATGTTACCGGATGGGTGAATACTTTTTATCCATATATTGCTGGGAAAAAAGAAAATGAGATGCGTCGCAACTCTTATGTAGATTGGGAAGGCACAAAAGGCAAAGGCGTCGATACAGACGATTACCCGTTTGGAATGGCTTGTGCGCCAGTTGAAATCAACGATAATGGTTACAAATACAAATCAAAATTCTATGGTGGTCTCGTTGGTGTAAGTATGGCTGAAGACTTCACCGTTCAACCTGTATCAGGAATCGCAATCCAAAAGGTAGAAGAATGATTACAATTAGAGCAAACGATATTAAACCAGTAACCGAAAAATTTGAATTATATTCAGATACAGATCAGGTTTTAGCTAAAATAGATGACGTTGAAGCTGCTTGTGAAGCGGTAAAAATATCTGAAAGACATTATACTCAAAACAATTTTATCGGAATGATTCACGAAGCATACTCTGCTCACATTCCAATTACTTTATCTCCTGATGATTTTTGGTTCTATATTTCATATGGGTTCTCGCGCCACATTAATTTGAATGCAGAAAAATATCGAAAATGTTTTGTTAATTTTGAAGGCAAACAAGATATTATTATAGAAAGACATGGGTTTATAAAGGGAAATAAAGATAACGATTGGCCTGGTGTATTTCCTGAATTCTCTGATCGAATTGCTGACCATGTTGGTAAAACACGAGATTTGGTCGTTGCAGATTATACTACAACTAGTAGTTTGGAAAAGCTTGCTTTTGAAGTAAATCTAATGGACGCCATGCAGCAATATTTTAATTATCGTGTTTTAACAAAGTGCGGCATTCCTGAAATCAATTTGCTAGGAACAAAAGGCGATTGGCAAGATTTGAAAGCCAGAGCTAACGTTCTAGCAGAATATGATTTGAGTTGGTGGATTGATAGGCTCAATCCTGTGTTGGATAACATTATTAAATCATTCGATGGAATTATAGATAAGAGTTTTTGGAATTCACTTTATAAACATGAAGACCACGGTTCTGGTGGTCCACATATTACTGGTTGGATAAACGAACTTTTTCCATATGTGCAAGATTCAAAAAAGAATATTATTCAGTCAAGCACAATGGTTGATCACGCATATCGTGGTAAAAAATATGGCCTAAGTAAAGACCATTCAACGTCTCACTATCTTTCAAGTGTTGTTCAGGTTCCTTTTATTTGGGATTATTATCAAACAGAAATTCCGATGGACTTTACTGTTGGTCATTTGGGGCACACACAATTAGAAGATGGATCGCTGAAGATTGTTATGGGTTGGGGCATCCTGAATAGACCCGCTGTTAAAGTTGATAAACAAAAACTGGAAGAAGAAAGAAAAGAAAAAGAATGGAAAGAGTATTCTGCAAAGATGCGCAAAGAGAATGAAGAGCGAGAGGCTAAAGCTAAAAAATTGCAGGATAAGTTGATAGAAGATTATAAAAAGCAGGAGCCAAAAGCAGCTAATTTGACAATGAACAAAGGCGTCATTAGAAGGTCCTTTGTTCCAAAGGAAGATGAATGATGTTTGATATAAATTATAGTGATGATGCTCAAACCAGGCCAAATATATGAAATCTCAAACTCCGAGTTTATAGGGAGAATGCCTATAAAAACAGAATTAGAAGTAATGCCAAGGGAGTATGATGGCCCATTCATTCAAAAGCATAAAGCGCGTACAGCTAGTGACGGGACCCCTATTGTACCATTTTTATATGTTTTTCATAAGACAAGACATTATTCAATATATGAATGGCGCGTAGACGATCCAACAGCATGTTTACCAGTGTACCACAACCCAGATGGAATAGCTTCAATAAAGTGGTATCTTCACACCACGCACAATCAAATTGGAATGTTAGATATTAGTATCTATAATTCAAAAGTACGAAATATAGAATACATAGTAAATAACAAACTTCATAGAAAAAATGGTCCTGCCAGAATAATAAATAATCACAGCGAAACATGGTTTAAAGAAGACCAAGAGCACAGGCTTGATGGTCCTTGCAATTATTCGCTTCATTTTGGGCGTGATCAATCATTTAAATATTGGAAAGTTGACGGCATCTATCATAGAATTAATGGACCGGCCCAGATAGATATTAAAGGCAAAGGACTTACATATAGCAAAATAAAAAAGAGATACAAACAACGTTGGATTTTTATGGGAGAACCCATACCAAAACACATTATAAGATTTGAAAACGGTAAGCCTTGGCAACACCCTCAAGATCTGCCGTTCGATAAAAAATCAATTATGGATGCTATGTTTTTTAACCGTCGATATGGAAAGATTGTTCAAGCCATTTATTCAATGAATAGAATGGTCTCAGAAGCAGAAGCATATAAAATGATTACAGGAAATGATTGGTGATGGAAAGAGAGTATGTAAGAATTAAAGTTTATGATTATGCATCAAGACGTACTAAGAATAGATTTTCCAAATTCGAAGACAGAGTGCATCGCATTGAAATCATAAACAGAAAGAATAATGAGGTTCTTTCAGGGGATGGTTTCGTTAAAGGCGAGCCTATGACATATTTTGGAATAGATACTTTAGGAGATAATGAAGTTTGGTCTAGAGCTTGGGAAGGTTGGATTCCAGATGATGAATACGAAATAATGGATTAGAATTTCAGCTCCATCATATATCAACGGTGGTTGACAGATCACTACTGACGGTGTACCATCGGCTCAAACTGCTGCGAGGTAAAAATGGCTGCTAAACTAAAAGCTCATAAACTTGGAACAGAACCTTATGTTAACGAACCTTACGAAGTTGTTGGTAGGCGAACTTTAAATTGTACAAAAATAGATTCTAATAATAATAAATATTGGTCAGCAGAATTTTGGCAACTAAAAAACGGTAAGACAAAATTGTTTACTGAATATGGTCGCGTAGGTGCTCAAAACCCTGCTCGTGAAATTAGAATGTGTGATAGTCAATATCACGCAGAACAAGTTTTAGAAACGCTTATAAAATCAAAAACAAAAAAAGGTTATGTTGAAGTCAAGCTGCTGAAAGCCGATGTTGGCTCCGACAAGGGCAAATCTCAACTTCAAAAAGATCAAGTTAGCGTCGATTCGCTTAAAAAAGCTGGCGTGAAAATAAAAGAATCTGAGCCCAGCAAACTTCATTCAGAAGTTCAAGACTTGGTTCGAACTTGGTTTGGTTCAACAGCCAAATTCGTTGAATCCAACTTGGACACAAAGAAATGTCCTCTTGGGCAGTTAAGCCTTGACCAGGTAACAAAGGGCAAAGACATTCTTGATGAATCAAGAAAAATTGTCCACGGCAAGTCTCGTGATAAAACTACAGAATTGAATAAACTCACGAGCATGTACTACTCGAACATTCCCCACGTCTTACCTCACCGAATCAATGCTGATATTTTGCGATTTGATGACGACGCAAAAATTGACAAGGCGATGGACATCCTTGATGTCTTTCAGGATGCTAAAAATGTTCAAAAACTTCTTACAGTTAAAAGTAATATTGATTCACAATATAGTACACTAAATGCAGAACTTGAATATCTCGATCCGTCCACCCCAACTTGGAAATGGATTAACCGGTTGTTTTTGGAGACAAAGGCTCGCAATCATGGCGGGTTGGGAAAAATCTCAATTTGTAAAATCTTTGAACTTAAAAGAAATCACGAGCAGGAATTGATGATTGCTTCGGCTGAAAAAATCGCTAAAGAGTGTGGAAAATATGAGCCTTCAAAGGTATATTCTGCGCTAGTAAAAGAACGACCCGATATTCCAAAAGAGTTGGCTGAGTTGTATAAAAAAGCCAATATTCTTCCCGGTTGGCACGGAACTCGTCGCGCTAACATGATTGGCATTACCACCAAGGGATTGTTGATTAGACCTTCAGGCGTTGTGCATACTGGTTCGATGTATGGTGACGGAATCTATTGGGCTACACAAAGCAGCAAATCAATCAACTACACAGATATTCGTGGTTCTTATTGGGCTCGTGGAAGTAGTGACACTGCGTATTTGTTCCTAGCAGATGTTGCTTATGGAAAGTATAAGCGAGTTAATGGCGCTCGTTATTATAGTAAAACAAGTATTGCTCCCGCTCATAGCGTTTTTGCAGAGGGCGGCAACTCTGGAGTTATCAATGACGAAATCATTACATATACTCCATCAGGGCCAGGACAGCAACATTGTATGAAATACATTGTTGAGTTTACAACGAGGAGATAAAATGAATAATGAAGATTTAAAAGAAGAATGTTTGAAAAAAGCATTAAAGGCGCGACGCTTGTCCGCTGACCCAGAACCTTCTCCATCTGAAAACGTTCGACACGATCAGCATTGGCAATCGTGGAACTATTGCGCCAGAAATCAAGAAAAAGTTAATGCTGCTTTAGAATGTGCTGAAGCAGCGTTAGCCGTTCCTGGCAATCAGTTTGGAACATATGCGATTCGTCTAAAAGCAATGATTGAAGTGTACAAAGAGTTTGCAACTCTTCAGGACGACAAATGACATATCTAATCGACGAAAAAGAAAAATATAAATGCTCGCGATGTGGGCGTGATAATGTAAAGTTATGGAGACAATATAATACAATGGCGTGTTATTTGAATTTAAAATGCGCTATTTGTGCTGCTCCAGATACAACAGTTGACGAAGAAGGGAAGAGCGAGCAAGCTTTTAGCAGATATGATTTGCCTGGTAGAAAAAGCGATCAGCTTGATACAGAAGAAGATGGCGCACTTGTTCCTGCAATTCCGACAGCAGATGGCACTGATACTTTTTGGGGATACAGTTCGGTCCCGATAGATGGCATCATATGGTGGAAAGCTTTGCCAACATACGAGGGTCAAAAGTTTGATTTTAAAAAAATAGTATTTAAAGAGTTGGATAAATCTATGGATCGTTATAGTAGATATTGGGATAAATCTCTTCATAAAGCTATAGATAATAAAAGTGTAGAAGATAATGTTTTAGATATTTGCGTAAAAGAAGCAAATGAAGACGATTACATGACCAAATTGTTTACAGAATCAATGGTGATACTATTGAAGCAAATACCGCACGACCAAAGAATGGAATGGTTGGAGACGCAATAATGGAACTAACAAAAGAGGAAGAAGAATTAATTTTAAAGAAAAGAGCCGAAGAAGAAGCTGAAGAGCCAAAAATGATTGGAGAATTAAAAGAAGATTTGTATATGAATAATTGTTTAAATGATGATGGCAAATATTATGCTTATGTCCCTTGGTTTTGTTCTGCTGCCGAAAGAGACGGGCTTGTTGTTGATTTTGCTGATAGTTTTGAAAAGGTTCTTGATGCTGGGGCGATTTTTGATTGCTACATTGAAAAGGACGGAAGAGAATCTTGGTACGATAGAGATTTTGGAATTGAGAATATGGATAAAGGCTGGGCTCGCGAATATTTAACAAATATCAGGGAAGTATAATGGCAAGAGTAACGATCACATATTTCAAAACTACAGGGAAGTATTACTCTGAGGGTTACATTGATGCAGTGTCTACATTTTTTGATGATGATTATACTGTAGATGATCATATCAAAAAACTGCGAAAGCGTGGAGAGCGACCAGGGCTGACAAACTCAAAAGATTGTGAATTCATTTGGCTTGTAGAATATGAAGATTACCCGCCTAAACTTTGGTTTCCCAAACATACAAAGGTTGTAAAAAAGTGACAAAAGCAGTAAATCTAAAACGCGAATCTTATGATGTATATATTGGACGTGCGGGCAAAGGAAAAGATGGCTATTTCGGTAATCCAATTGCAAGAGGTAAAAAATGTGAATATTGCGGCGAAATGCATAACGATGCTGGAAGCACATTAGATTGCTATAGAGAATATTTTTTACGAAGAGTTAGAACAGATAAATGGTTTAGAGAAAGAGTTCTAGCTTTGGAAGGAAAAACTCTTGGATGTTTTTGCAAACCAAACCCATGTCATGGCGACATAATCTCTACATGGGTTGATATGATGAGCAACCAAAAAGAATTCAATGATATATTCAATACGCTGAATGATTTGGTTTCATTATTCTACTCTTTTGACGGATGTGCTTGTGGTGGTCCTTTGCATATCACATTAGATGATAGCAACCTTAGAGATTCAGATTTGGATTTTTGTGAGAAAAGATTAAAAGAAAATGTTTGCCCAAGTATTTGTGCAGTGGGTAAAGCTATTATTGAAATTCTTAGAGAGCTAACGCTTGAGCAGCGAGAAATCTGGTGGAAAGAAAGGGAGCTATGACTTTCTGCCCAGAACATTCTGATTGTGAATTACGAATAGAATATACAGGTGAAACCCATACGGGGTTTTGCCTTAAATATCTTAAGCATTACAAAATGTGTCGAGCAACTAATTATATGTCAAGTTGTAACAAACTAAAAGGACATGAAGGTTTGCATCAAACTGATAAAGGCATTAAGTGGGAAGGAAAATATAAGTGAAAAAATTATATACAGTAGAACTAACAACTTGTATTGTGGTGCTTGCAAAAAGTATAGAAGAAGCAGAAGAAAAGGGGATGTTTTATGGTAGGTACGAAGAACCCGATTCATCTGCATCAGAAATGACTCATATTCCAGGCGATTGGGAACTAGAATGTATTCCATATGGAGATGACAAAGAAGAAAAAACAATTAAAACGCTTATTGAAGAGGGAGCTGCCCCCGCTTATGTGGAAACAATGAAAAAATTATGTAGGAAAATAACTTAAAGGAAATTCGCCATGCACATAAACGATGTCATTGTTGAACGTGTAGATAAACACGTAGATGAAAGAGGTTTTTTAATTGAAACATTTCGTATTGATGATGAATTTTTTAATTCAATATACAGGCTGAAAGATGGTACCTATACGGGGTGTCCAATGAGCTACATTTCAGCCACGAAGGCTAACACAGTCAGAGGACCACATGAGCATAAAGAACAGACGGATGTCTTTTGCTTTATAGGGTCATCTAAGTTTGAAGTTCGATTGTGGGACAATCGGCCAGATTCAAGTACATACAAAACAGAAATGAGATTTTTTGCCGAGGAATCTTTTCCATTAATCGTTATTATCCCTCCAGGGGTTGTTCATGGTTACAAAAATGTTGGATCTAATTTAGGTTATGTAGTTAACATGCCTGATAAATTATATGCTGGTTGGGATAAAAAAGAAAAAGTTGATGAGATTCGCTGGGAAAGTGATGAAAATTCGCCCTTCAAAATGGATGAAGAATAATGGGACCTTGGTACTCGACGATATATGAAATACTAAGAACAGCATATGCTTCGAATATGCCTGAAAATTTTAGAAGTGAACTTAAAAAGTCTTGTGAGATTTTAGCGTCACAAATTCAAATAAAAACACAAAAAGCAATTGAAATTGAAAGAAAAAATTGTATTAAAATTTGTAAAGAAATCGAATTAAATGGTGGAGTATGTTCACTAGCAATTCAAAACCAGAATATAAAAAATTAATATATAAAAATTTAACTTTTTATGAAAGAGTTAAAACATTAATAGATTTTATATTGTGTAAAATATTATTAATAAAAAAGAAAAATTCTTCAAAACTTCTACTTGCGTCACCGCCAAGCCGTGGTACAGTAGAGGTGCTGACAGTTCAAGCTGAAAATAGAAATCCATACAGGGCTCCAGTACATACAGAGTCTTTTAAAAAAGACGAATTTGTTAGTCCAATTTTTGTTGAAGATAAAAAACACAAAACTCACAAACCCTTTTACAATGCAGCAGTTGGACATGATGGATATACATTATCAGTTGGACCTGATGGATATGCATTATTGCCCAATTATATTACAAGTTTTAAATGTCCCGATTGTCAAGGCAATGTAATTAAGCATATAGACGGTAGTAGCAACGCAGATTGGATTTGCACAAAGTGTAAAACAAAAGATTGGTTTGGTGGGTTTTCTCAAAAAACATCAAACGCTTTACAGTTTTACAACATACCGAGAAAAAAATAATGCATACACAAGAACAAGAAGACGAAGTACGGGCTGTTATCGCAGAGTTTGCTAATGAAGAAAAGCCCTTTACGGCTTTAGATATCACATTAGCTGCAAACAAAATTGCACATTATCCCCATAGAACTGTAAGAGATATTGTTAAATCATCTATTGGTGGAATGGATGAATTGGAAGATTATGTGACATCAACAATTGAAGTAGAACTTGAAGGGGGAGCAACAGCAAAAGCCATTCTTTATCATCCTGTATATTATAATCCAGATGATTACGCTGAGCGTTCTAAAACATTAACTAGTACTACTTCTAATGTTTCAGCTTATATTGGTGCAGGACATAGAAGGTCCAATATGAAAAAAAATGTAGCAACACAACTGATGCCTTCAACACCTGTTAAATTAGGCGATGATATGAATGCATCTGATGCTGCGCAAAAAATTCTAAATGATTTAGGGTCCATTGGAGATCCAATAAAAAGCGATAGCATTGATGATATTTTGAACTTTGGAAAATGAATAAAATTGTATTAATTTATGATTAAATTAATTTTAGCGTTTGCTCGGGCCACAAAACACTCTTCAATTTTTTTAATAGAATTCATATATCACGTGTTATTATTAAATGATGTTAAAGATAAAAAAGAGTTAATTCTCAGAACTGTTATAAGTTATTTTTTAGTTATGTGGTTAGTAGAAAGGATTCAAATGTGAAAGTATTAAAAGGCGAAAAGCCTCCAACAAGAATTGACTCATTTTGGACCAAGGTAATCAAATGGCGACAATAAATCCTAGAGTTTTTGAAGAGTGGAAAAAAGTAAAAAAAGAACTTTTATATGTTGAAGAAAATAACATATATCCTAGAATTGAAGAAGTTATAGAAATAATCTTAAAAGCTTTTAAACCTTCTGCTTACATGTATAATTGGTATTTTTTAAATGCTAGCGATGGAGAATTAGGAATTATGAGTATTCGAGATGAAAAGCTTATGGTTATAATTGACACAACAATAAGTTTAAAAGCTGATGATTACGATTACGGCACTGGGTTTCCAATTGCTTTCCTTTTCATGGAAGATAAAAATATAGTTACTTATATTAATAATCAAATTAGTAATGAGAAAAAACGTGACAATATTAAGAAGCAAGCACTTCAAAAATTATACAATACGTTTACTGCTGACGAGATTGAAGCTTTAGGTATATGAAAATAAATAAAGCATTAATTTTAGGAGCAGACGGTCAAGTTGGGACCATTTTAGCAAAAACTTTTTTAAGAGGAAGAGTTGTAAAGACTGATCGCAATTATAATACTAAAAATATTAAATATGATATCGTTGAAGTGCTTTCAGGATATGCTCGATTGGAATCTTTATTAGTAAAGCATACACCAGAAGTGGTTTATATCACGGCTGGAATGACTTGGGTTGATGGTTGTGAAAAAGATCCAACCACTGCATATTGTATAAATCGAGATGCACCCGCTGCTATTGTTAAAGTTTGTTCAGGTCTTGGAATAAAATCTGTATTTTATTCAACTGAATATGTTTTTGATGGTAAAGAGGGACCATATACTGAAAAATCAAATCCCAATCCATTATCAGTATATGGTAGAAGCAAATTAGAAGGAGAACAGCTAATTCAAAAAATAGATAATACTGCTCTTATTATTCGAACCACCGTTGTATATGGGCCAGATGCTCATAAACAAAATTTCGCTTATCAAGTTCATAAAAATATATCTTCTACTAAAATAAAATCATTTTCAGTTCCAGTTGACCAAATTTCAAGTCCAACATATAATAGAGACTTAGCAAGGGTTTCAATCTTGCTAGTTGAAAATGATATAAGTGGCATTGTTAATGTTGCAGGACCTGACAGGATGAATAGGGTGACCTTTGCTAAAAAGCTCGTAAAACATTTACGTGGTAATTCTAAAATTATCAAACCAATTACAACAAAAGAATTGGGTCAACTAGCTGATCGTCCTTTGAACGCGGGTTTAAACATTTCTTTTTTAAATAAGTTGTTAGCAAAAACCTATACAATGAGAACAGTTGACGAAGCTGCATCTCATTGGATAAAAAGCCGAGGAAATCTAAAATGGAAACCGGTAAAAAACTAAAAAAAATTTGGGTTGTTTTAGGTGGCGAACAACATGAAGGAGGAAGTGTTGTTGGTGTATTTAGAAAAAAGAAAAAAGCAGTTGAAAAAGCATTAGCACAAAAAACTTATTTTGCAGGTGGATGGACTCAAATCGCGTGCAAGGACATCGAGAACCAGATCAAAGACTCGCTCGATCGTTTGGCGAAGGCTCAGGCGTCGTTGCGGGCTGCTTCGAGGGATGACGAGGCGTAATGATACACAAATTCTATGGCACACCCCGAAGTTGGCCTGGGGTTGCTGACGAAATCGAACCGTCGCCTAGCCGCGCGCGTCTGTGTCCGACGTGCCTAGGGTCAAAGGCCGCGCCAGGATGGAAGCTGTCCGCGACTGGAATGTTTGAACGGACGGTGGCATGGGCCAAGGCTCCTGGATGGTGCTGGGCTTGCGCCGGGACAGGGCTGGCCCGCGTGCATGCTGACCTCCGGGCGGCGGCGAGGGATCTGTGATGCCAGTCATTGAAGCCATATGCGACGAATGCCGCAGTTCGAGAGCTACGCACGTCCTGCAAATGTACCCGCAGGATGTACCGCATTACTACTGCCAGGCGTGCGTTGACTCGCACGTGCCAGATCACGCAAGCGATGCGAAGCGGGAAGACTTCCGGCCGATGCCATCACGTGTCCGAGATGATTCGATCATCGCACGCATGCGCAAGAAACTGAACGGAAAGCCGGTGACTGTCAGCGCATCGGACATGGACAGACTGTTGATGTTGGCGTCTACGGCTGTTGAAATTGGGGGTGGCAAGCGGTGACCCTCTGGCCCCACCAACAGCATCTGCGTCAGCCACACGGCGATTTTTTGGCACCACGACTCGTGGACCAAGCGCGGCAAGTTAAAAAAGCAGTTATGACCGAAACCAAAATCATGTCCTCGATTGAAAAAATCATGGATAGGATTATCGATCCCAAAATGCAAATGCGAATTGCTCTTTGGATATATCAAAAGTATGTAGGTGACAAACAACCTTATCAGGTTCCTGCTCGACCAGTAGATAAATCAGCGTATCCTTATATTCCTAGAAAGGAATATCCAATGCCACAGCATCCAGGTTCGAGTTTCGACGATTCCGCTGGAACCGCGTCCAAAACAACTTGCTGTAGTGACGGTGGTGAATGCAAATGTAAAACCGGAAAAAGTGAAGAATGACCTCAAAACGATACACACGATATATAAATTGATATTGTTGATAATCAATCAAACTGTTTATAAAACGTAACTAAGAGAAGAGTTATGGATATTACAGATTTTAAAAATATAAACATAAAAACTCTTTTGAATAAATATATTCACGAAATGTTATATGGTGGATATGGTGGATCTACTGATCCAGGATATGCTGAGCTTGAAGCGGCAACTGCAATGTATCTTACTTTAAAAAAATTAGAACTAAAAGTAAAAGATGAAAAGGATTTGTTGAAAACATTGCGCGGCCAAAATGTTTTTGATGAAGATTTTTTGAAACCATTTATTAAAGTAAGGAAATAATTTAAACATCTATCAAGTTATATTGATGCGCCTATTACTATGTATTCATTAGGACCAGAAAGAGAATGTCTTTTTCACAGAAAACCAAACAATCTTTTTACATCTTAAATATGGCTATAATGTAGGATATATATAGCATCATGACATACGAATATACCTGCAAAAATTGCGATCATGAATGGGAAGAGGAACAGTCTATTACTGCTCCCCCTGTCGATTTTTGCCCGAAATGTAAAAAGGAAACAGCATACAGATTAATTTCAAGTGGAACCGGTTTTGTACTCAAAGGCGGTTCGTGGGCTGCTTCAGGATATTCGTCTAAATAATATTTAAACACAATTAAAATGCGATGCATCTTTTCAAGGTGCTTCGCATTTTTGTTTTTAGGAGAAAAAATGAATACATTAATAATATGGATGATCAGCGTTATGCTACTAATTTCACCAATAAATCCAAAGTTTGAAAGTGAACAAGAACACGCAGATAGAATGGAAAGAATTGCAGAAGATATTGTTTCAATAACTTATGATAAAGCAGAAGCTCCAATTATTCGAATCGGCAAAGATCCAAGACGACTCGCCACGATGTTAGTATTTGAAGTTGCCAAACATGAATCCTCTTTTTATTATAATATAGATAAAAATAAAGGATATAAACCAAGAGGAGATAATGGACGTTCTTGGTGCTTAATGCAAATTCATATTGGCAAAGGAAAAACTTTTCAAGGATGGACAGGGCCGGAACTCATTGCTGATCGAAAAAAATGTTTAAAGGCTGGTTACCAATATATGAAGCAGTCTTTTGGAGCATGCAGAAGATATGGTCAGGCTTATGGTCTCAGCGCTTATGCAAGTGGTAGTTGTAATAAAGCAAGAAATATTTCCAAAGAAATGGTAAATATGGGATTTTATTATTATTACAAATCTCCCAAAATATCAGACGATCAAATTCTTACCTTTCTTTATTCTTCCGAACAAGAAGAATTAAGATATGATGATGAAGATGAAAATCTTCCCTTTGACAAAACTCGATAAATCTGATACAATACCAAAAACTACAGAAAGAATAACTCATGGACATCAAAATTTCATACGATGGAAAATATCCAAATTTATGCAGTGGACATTTGATTGTTACAATTGATGATATCAAATGGGACTTTGGCAATTATTGTTTATCTTCTGGAGGAAGCACTTATTTTACAGATAATTATAGTGAAGAACATGTAACCCATGGTGATTGGTCAATTCACACCTGGCCAGATAATTTTCCAGATGATTTAAAAGAAGATACGTTAAAGGTAATTAACGACAATATTCGACAAGGTTGTTGTGGGGGGTGTCTATAATGAAAAAAGAAAAGAAAGATTTTTTTATTTCAGAAAATGCTATTAAAAATAAGCGTAAAGAATATATTTCACCATCAAAAAAATATAAATTAATCACCACTCCATTTCAAACAAATAAAGGATGTTGGAATTATACTCAAGGATTAGTTTATAAAGGCGATGAGCTTGTAACTGAAGTCCAAAGAAATTTTTGACAAAACCGAAATCTTAAAAATTATGATGAAAGATAGAGAATATGGTAATGCTTTAAATAAAGCTTTAGACACCAACTACTGATGCATTCCCAAAAGGAACGCCTACGATAATGGGAACCGTTCTAGATCTCTGATATTGCGGAGAGACAGGATCAACCCATTTAATAACAGCGACATATGTGCCCACTGTACTTAGTCCTTCTGGCAAGTAAAATCGTCCAACAAAAATACCCACTTCGCTTCCAAGACGAGTCATAGTTATTGGAAAGCCGTCTAAAGCGGCCATATTTGGATTTACAACCCCAGCAATTTGAGGGTTTACTGGATCCAATCTTATGCCATAACCATCTCTATAGTCTTCATCTAAAATTAACGTACATAACTGACCACTATCATAATACAAAACAGGTGTAAAACTCATGGAACTCCTATAAAAAGTTTTATAATCATAATTGTTAAGCCAACAAGTAAAGCAAGCAAATTACTTCCTAAAATTATATTAAGCCTAAAAAGTTTTCTATCTATTTCTTCATTTGTTTTTTTAATTTCTTTTTGACGAGTTTTTATCTCTTCAAGATCTTCAGTAATATCTTCAAATTGAGAATGTACAACTGTGTTTAATTCAATTGATTTTGAATTGACTTCTAACAATTTTTCTAAATGTTCTGAAGATATTGTGTTGTTAGCCATTTATCCTTTAGGATTTAATTTCTTTACATGTTTTTTCTTTTTCAAAATTTTATCTATTTTTTTTGAAAGCTCTTCATATTTGTTGCTTATTTCATCACTTAAACTAAGTGTTCCCACTATTTCTAAAACTTCCGCTTCGTCCTTTGCACTCATTGATCATCCTCCTCTGAGTCTGTAGATATTTGGATTTTAGCAGCATGTTCTTTTAAGGCGCTTTCTGCTGTTTCATTAGCAAAATTTTCTTCATCTTCTCTAGTAAAATCAAGCTCGTCAAATTCTGGTTCCATATGCACAATAACAGATCTCTTTCTATCTGGAAATGTTGCATTTGAAATTTCAACCTGTCTCGGCATTTTAGGTTCTGGTTCTGAATATCTCAAAAATAAAAATTTTTGCTTTATTCTTTTGCCTAAAGAACCACTAGCAATAGACTTCTTTACTTGATCAATCGTCAAATATGAGTGACGACAATCCAAAAGATCAAGTGTAGTTTTAGACCTTATACGGACGCCTAAATCACCAAGAAGAATATCACGCTTACTTATGTTTGATACCCAACAATGATAACCTTTGTTATTCGGGTTTTTCATCATTGTTTTTTCTACCCATCATCACCACATTACAGGCTTTCAGCTTCTCTTTGTAATTATAACTCTCTTCGAATGTCACTCGATCCCCGGCCATAACAACCTTGAATCCTTCCATCGAAATATCACTATAGTGTACAAAAATATCTCTGCCTCCGTCATCACGCACTATAAAACCAAATCCACATCGTGGATCAAACCAGGCTACCATTCCTGTAAAAACCCTTTTTTCACTCTTGTTGTTTTCTTTTTCTTTTTCTTTATCTGTCATAATATCCTTTATCTTTATCTGCCATATCCTTATCTTTATTTTATCTTATTGCAACATGTTTTTCCAATTGTATAACATTTTTTTTAATTCATATATATTAGCATTAGATTTTATTCTATTTGCTTTCAAAGAAATTACCATCACGTTACCTATCATATATCCTTGTTGTGGTGTTAATCTATCAAGCGATGGAGAATTATCACATTTTATCGAATTGTTTGTGCTTAAATTAATGTTCAAAGCTGGACATTTTTTAGGCACAATTAAATTTGCACAATTTAGATTAAAATCAATTTTGTTTTTGTTACAATATGCTTTTTTCCTAATTAATTTTTTATGCATGTAATTGTAATCATCTATATATTTACAATTATTATTGAATTGCAATACTGCATCACTGTTTCCAACATATTTTAGCATATAATCATATACCATTTCTAAATCTTTTATGTTTGCATTATTTTTTATAGTATTGGCTCTATGCGAAATTATTTGAATGTTTCCTTTTACATATCCTTTATGACAATTTATTCTATCAACAGAAGGAGAATATATAGTATTATAAATCATTGGTTTTTCCAACATATAACAGATGTTGTTTTTAGGCCAAATTTTGTAAATATACTCAACGTCTAAATCAATTTCAACACCCAAAACACGTGCATTATTATTAGCTTTTTTTAAAGCATAATTATATTTATTATCTATACGATATTTTTTATCTTTATTTAATATTTCTTCTTTATTATTTACATAATATTTATGTTTGCTAGCTTTTACTTTATTTGTATTTTTTTCACAATATGTTTTGCGTTTTTCTTTTAATTGTTTTTTGTTTTTATCACAATATTTTTTTACTTTTAATCTACATTTTTCACATGTTTTAAATTCATTATCTTCATAAAAATTAGATAAACAACCTGAACATTTCATATCAATTTATATGTCCAAATAATAATATTAACCAAATAATTTATTAATATTATTTTACTTGTTGACAAAGTTGATTTTCATTGCCACTTGATTGCCGACCACAATCTCTCCATTCTCATTCATAAGCCATAAAACAAGCTTCGGGTCAATATTGTAAAGCTCATTTATTGTGGTTCTTGCTACCATAATTAACTCTTCGGGTGGATTAGTTTGCGGTGTATACTCTTGGTATCTGTCAAACACACTCTTGGCTTCTCGATAGCAACCAAGATTGGTTGCAATCGCCAAGATTTTTATTTTTGTTTCATTCTCTGATGGAATCTTTTTCTTTACGTTGTTTATCTCAAATGAATTCATATCTTAACTCCAATTTCCTTTAATACTTTATATATATGATTCAAAACAATTTCAGCATCTTTATCATCATAATCTCCATTTTGACTAATTCGAATATATGATGTATTTGCATCGTTTATTCCCAACGCTTGCATAACTACTGACTCTTGAATGACAAAAGACCCGCAAGCTGACCCTAAACCTACATGAATGTTCTTGTCGGTCAGTCGCTTCAGCAGCAAGATGCCATTATCTTCTCCAGGGATTCTCACAAAGCTGGTGTTGTAAATTCTATTTTGCCCCTTGCAAATTGTTTTACATCCAACACTCTCTAGACCCTCTTCAAGCTTATCTCTGAATTTGAGACATTTTTCTTTTTTGATATCAATGTTTGCTATAGAATCTTGAAGAGCTAAAGAGGTTTCAACAACATCAACAACACTTAATGTACCTGGTACATCTTGAGCGTATCCAGATACTTCATACATATTTTTGTAATCAACAAAATCTGGTTCGTTCGCATATATGAAACCAACACCAAGTGGCCCACCAAATTTATGTGCTCCAAAAGTTGCTACATCAATTCCCATACTGGGTAAATCTAAATGAAGTTTTCCAGCAGCTTGAGCTAAATCAGACACAAAAAAACATCTGGTATTTTTACGAATTGTTTTGAAATCAGCTATAAGCCCAATCTCTGGTTGCACACCAACAAACACAGTATTTACTGTTTCTTTTTCAAATTCTGGTTGTCCATATTTGCTTACTGGTATAGTTGTAGTTGATAAAAATTGCTTATGAAGTTCAGCATCCATACTGTGATGTTCGTAAGGAGACCAAGTTGCAGCTATTAAAGATTTACAAGCTAAAGCATTTGCTTCAGTGCAAGAACGTGTAAAATGAATTTCATGTGAATTAACATTGAGACATTTTGCAATTCTATCTCTCGCCGTTTCTATTGCCGCAGATGCAGCCTTTCCAAGCTTATTTGGACTAAGAGGATGCCCATACGCAATGTATGAATTTTCCACATCAGCTAAAATTCTCTTAGACTTTTTAGATAGCCCAAGGCGCTTAGGAACATGAGCATTGGCGTCTAAATAATAATGTTTATCCATCATTTTGCAACCTCTTTAATCGTTTTGCTACCATTTCTATTTCCTCCGGTGTTGCATTTTGTTTTATAGAATTTGCTTTCATACTTATAATTTCAACATTTCCAACAACATAACCTTTAGTTGGATCGATTCTATCAAGAGTTGGTGAAGTGGAACAAGAGTTTGATTTTCCTCGCACAAGCTCGATATTCAAATATGGACATTTATTGTTTTTAGGAAATATATCCCTTATATACTTAACATTAATATTTATTGGTATATTATGTTTTTTTGCTCTTCGTCTTGCGTCCATTACCATCTGTTTAGTAATTAAAATTATATCATTTTTTTTCATATAATAATATTTTTTTTGATATTCTTTTTCCTTTTCAGGATCGATTGCTCTACATTTCCTTCTTTTTTCAATGCATTTATTGCATAATGCGTTTTGTAATTTGAATTTTTTCGCATCAAGTAATTTACCTTTACAACCTAAACATTTTCTAGCTAATCGCGGCATGAACCAATATATAACCGTTCTATAATACGGTAGTTTTTATTAAATTATACTTATTATACTTACGTTTAATGTATATTATAGCGTCATTATAAATAAAATCTAAAAACTTAATCACGTCTTGTTTTTTATTTATTCTCATACTACATATTGTGCCTTTATGTTTTTTTCCTTTATACTTAGAAAATTTTATATTTAAATTATATAAGTTATTGATTACATGTATTATTCCATCACATAACATTTCGGTTCCCACAAGATCAACAACTACCCTGTTTTTACCAATATAAATACAGCCATCCCCATCATATAGTCCTCTTATAAAATGCGAATGCAAATGATCAGGAATAGTTGCTGAATACTCTGTCAAAAATGTTTTTTGAGGCGGACAGCCGTTTAATATCAAATTATCTTTAAACGTCTTTCCATAAAACCCAAGCTTAGCGCAACGTGTGCTAGACCCTATTACATCATATAAATGTATTATTTCTTCACCATATACAATGTTTGATATTTGTTTCAACACATCAATATCCGTTTCTGATAAACCAATAGTAGCTTCGTCCCTTTTGTGATGAACCGTGCCATCGGTAATCATTAATCCTAAAAAATATGCTTTCTGTTGTGAATCTATATTTTTTAACCAATTTTCTTTCAAATTATATTTTCTTTTATTTTGACTCGCTGGCCTTATCTCAACGTTATGTTTTTTCAATTTTCTACATACTGTTGACCCGTTTATATTTAAATCTTTAGCTATAGATTCAGATGATTCGCCTTTCAAATATCTCTTAATGATTTCTTGAGTTGTTTCATTTTGAATTTCATTATATTTATATGCTTTTTTCTTTAGTATATATATTGGTTCTTTTTTGTGCTTTGAAAACACATTGTTTCTAGATAATTGAATGTAATAAATATCTAGCAAATCCATATCGCTCAAATGAGTTTTAATGTCTTGAAAAATATTTTCAGGAATATTTATCGCCAAAACACCATTGGGTTTTAATAATGTTATTATATTTTCAATTGTTTTTTCAAACCATTTTAAATATTCAGCATATCCATTATGATACGCTTGAGATTCATTATTATTATCGTAAATTTCAGTATTAAAATATGGAGGCGAAGAAAAAGCTAGCCCAACTTTATTAATATATTTTTTTGGACAAAAATATTCAGATCCTATATTTTCTACATATAAATTTTGTGACCCAATAAAATTAGCTATATTATTAATTGTATTTATGTTTTTTTCCCAAGGATCACATCCAATATAAAATAAGTTTTTATCAACACTCATAGCACCAATAAATCTTTGACCAAATCCTAAAGAAAAATCATAAACAATATCATTTGATTTGGTAAATTTATCATATATAAATTTTGCTATAACAGGCTTAAAAATACTCACATGTGAAGATACATTTGCATTTTTAAATCCTTGAAACAACATGGCAGGAGTTATATTAAATGTTTCCTTATATGTTATTCCTAATCTGTTATCTATACATGCTTTTAATAAAGTATCGTCATTAAAAGCTTCTATCATGGATGGCTTACTTTTTGTTTTCGTCTCGTATATATGCGGAGTAAAATGTTTAAATATTTTTGTACCAAATGATTTGTAATTAGAAATTATTTTATCATGCTCAATAACACTAGAATTAAATGATAATAAATTCTTCCAATCTGTTCGCAACTCGTGTTCAGAATAATTATGAAACGGAAAGCCCGTCTCTCTAAAATAATTAAATAAAAAATTTGAAATATCTTTTTTATAATTAATATCTTTCGTATCTATAAAAGATTTTGTAAGATTATTATTAAAATATTTTATATAGTTTTTCATTAAGCTGCGGGTACTCCTTCTATAAACCAATAGATTTTATTTGATAGATACTCGACAGCTATATGGAGGCTTTAACGACGAAAGCCGCCAATAAAAATGGCGACTTTCTAATTTAGCTTATTTTACAGTTAAAATTTAGCCAGCAGAAACAGATTTACGACCAGCAGAAACGCCTCGTGGGTTCACGATGCCAATGCCAATAATTTCTGAAACGATCCACCCGAGCATGAGACGTCTTGGCTCATCAGCAGGAAGAACTTCAATGTCCTGTCTAATTGGCATAACGCCTACGAATTCAGGATCCGCACATGCATAGACTGTACCCGGAGGAACGATCTTTGTAACCATGATATCAGCACCCCAGATCTTAGCATACAGACCTGTTTGGAGAATTTCTCTTTGGGTAACTGGATCAACTTCGCCGCCTACGCCTGCAGCTTGTCCACCGCCTGAACCCCAATTGAGGATATCGGTGAATTCGTTGATATTCATGAAATATTTGGTAGTTACCAGGTCCCAGCGATCGATCTGAATTTTCAGTTCGACTAGGTCTCGTTTGGTAAGGCCAGCATCAGCGATATCTTGCAGTGCGTTTTCAACAACAGAAGCGTTGTCAAGAGCAGCAAAGATGTTCGCGTCTTCTTGTGCCATGATTTCTTGACGAGCCTTCTGCACTGCTCTGTCAATTACGTTGAATCGACGACGACGAACTTCGTGGATTCGAACTGTTGGGTTTGATACAACTTCAAATTCAGGAACTGTCACGCGTTCTGCGAACACACGACTCTCAGGAGGCGAACCGTTGCTTGAAACTACAACTGCAGCCACATCAATGTCACGGTCATATACTGGAAGCGCACCTTGAGGAAGAGGATCCACAACAAGGGTTCGACGAGCGAGTCCTTGATAGTCCAAGTTCCGACGAATTGGATTGGCCATGGCTTGAGCAAGAGCAATTTTGCCTTCTTGTGTTTGAATGGCTGTAGCAATGAGTTCATCACGCTTTGTGTCATTCATGCTAGGCTGACCAGCTAAAGTTGAATTGGAGGGCATGTTCTCTTCGAGAACAGAGGCGTATTTCATAATTGTATTAAACGCGTCTTGTACGTTAGAAGCGTTGAGTTGTCCCTGATTATTGAATGTGTTCATTTTACCTCATTTAGTAATATATATATCTTTATCTCGTAAACAGGGACTTAATACTCCCGTTTATTTTCTCAACTCAATTAGACACCAGGATGGAAGTCGATTACAACTTCTGTAAAGGTTCTACTGCCGCCAGCTAAATAAGCAGGGGTAGTAACTAACGAGCCGTTTGTAGTAAACTCAATAAATCGAGCTACGACAAAGTTTTCAAATGCGCTGCCAACAACAGAAGTCAAAAGACCTGTCGCGGTTGCATAGAGAGGAGCGCCAGTGGCGAGTCCGGTAGTTGGAGCTAAATCGGTAGCAACTGAATTGAGAGTTACCGCATAAAGTCCGGGTTTTTGCCAGCAAGTTACCTTGCCGGATCCATAAGCTGTGTGTGGGCCTAATACGGTTCCGCCTGTAGTTGCAGGAGAATTTGGATTAGGAACGACTTGACCAACTGATCCACCAAGAGCAACACCAAACATGGTGCCATAACCAGCAGTGCCTTCGTCCAATAGATAGAGGGGACGATCACCAGAGGTTAGGTTTCTTGTAACTGCAGGACGAGTATTTGTAATACCTGTGTATCCATCAAAAACGTCATATGCAGCTTTGTCGCCAGTTGAGCCAACAGGGTATACGTAAGGAATGCCAATAAGTGTTCCAACTTCACCGCCTGTGATTGTTAGAAAATCGCTATCATATCCATCAAATTGGCCGAGAGGGTCTTTACCTGCTTGTAGTGGTTTTAAAGCCATTGTATCCTTTGTTTCTAAATTGCCTTTTCCCTGGCAAGGGTCTTTCATCGGGGTCTTAATATATCAATCAAACATTATGCAAATTCATTGATATATTAAAAGCACAAAAAAAAGGCACCACGCAAGATTTTTGCGGGCACCTTTAAAATATATTTATTTTTTAGTGTTTTATAAGCATTTTTTCAATTAAACAAAAAGCTTGCTTCTCTGTACTTTTTTGCATTTTTTTAAATTCTTTAATCATATTGAACGCAGTTTGCAGCTCGCCAACTTGTTTTGCATCAATTGATTGTTTGAATGCGTTCACGATATTAGAAACATTAGATTGTGTTTTAAATGTATTTTGAATATCACTGGTCGCTGCGTCTGTCGCTTTGGTAAACTGTTCATCGTCTGTTATTTTTTCTTTAGAATAAGTTGACAAAACCTCATACATAGATTCAAATTTTTTATCTTCTTTTTCTTCTTCTTCTTTAGGTTTTTCTTCTTTAGATTTTTCTTCAACTTTTTCTTTAGATTCTTCAGGTTTTTCTGTAGCTTTTTTAGCTTCATCTGTAGCTTTTTCGGCTTCTTCAGCTATCTTTCGCAATGCCTCTAATCTATCTGACCTTTTCATTATTCCTCAGTTTTGGTAATATCAAAATCATTTGGTTCTTTTTCATCATCAGATATTTTTTCTTCATCATCTTTTTTATCATCTATTATTTTGAACTGTTGCACAAGTTTATATGCTAATTCTAAAGTACGTTTATTTTTAGCCAACTCTGCATCAACAGCTTGGTTAAGTTTAGTTAAAGCGTTTTTTGAATTCTTTGCTTCACTAGAACGTATGAAATCTAAAAGTTTTTTCGTATGATCAAATAAATTTTCCCAAGCAGAAGAACCACTCTCTTTTTTTACGGTTGACATATCATCAAGCAAAATGTTTATACTTTTTTGATCTAAAACTTTTCCATCATATTGTTTTTTTACATTTGTCAAAGCTTCGGCCAAATTATCATGTGCTTTTTTAAACTCCTCAAGAGAAGATGCAACCTCTTTTTCATCCTCTTTATCTATAGCATTTTCAATATCTTCATATTGAGCTTGAAAGACCTTAAACGCAACTAAGTATTCTGTTTTGGCTTCGTCCAAATTTGCAATTAAGTTTTGAATTATATCAGCTTGTACTTTTAATACTCCTGATTTGCTTTGAAGAAAAGCCTTTAAGTTACCTGTGAATAAGTCAATAGCTCCATCAACAAGAAGAACATCATCACTTTCAATTTCTCTACCAACAAAAACGGCAGCAGCCGTAATGCCTGCAGCTTTTAATACCCATGATAAAACCTTAGGGTTCTTAAAAAGACTTTCAGCCCCAGCTTCTTTATTTATTTTTTTTTTTGCTTTAGTTGACTTGTTGATACCAACAATCATGCTGTCAGCAAAACTAACAATGTCTTGTTGATCTCTAACATCCATTTCATCAGCAACAAGCACTAATTGATTAACAAGTTCAGTTGTTGCTACTGCAATTTCTCTGTGATGCACGTCATTATAATAAGGCTTTTTACGAGCAACTTGAACGTCAATATCTTGAGCTTCTTGTCCGTTTTCAACGACGCCACCACCATTCAAATAACTATCAAGAATATTTACCTTGTCTGGATGCGCTCTGTCCACTAAATCTCTGCCATCTTCATCTGGACCTGGATGAACATTGTACTTTTCATCCAGCGTATCTTTGTCCGCAGTTTCAAGACCCTTTACATCAACAGGATCAGACCCGTCTTCTTCCATTTCAATTATACCAGAGTCATATGCAATTTTAACAAAATTTGCCATTACTTCGCTATTGTCAAACACTGCAATCCGTTCATTACGTTTTCTATCACTCATATTGCCTTTTAAATTGGTAGCTAAATTTATGCTTTATTATTGATTGTCTTTTTATATTTGCTTAAATTACAATCAACTTTCATACCACATTGGTTCATTGTCTTTTCAGACTTATCAGTAATCAACAATTCTTGACATCTATCTATAAGTTTATTCCATTGCTCAACACATCGTTTCAATGCTCTATCTGGAGATTCTACATCTTGACCTTTTGAAACTTTAAAAGATCCAAGTTTACCTTTGTTTTTCCATATAATTTTTTTTTGAAAGCTTTTATCATTAACAAAATCATTTAATATTTTTCTTTTTGGTATTAAATTCTTTTCATATAATATACTTTCAACTGTTTCAGTATTTTCCCAAATTTTACTTCTTTCTTTAAACGAAGAAAAGCAAAAAAGTAAGCTATCCATTTCAAAATCCCAAAAATCAATTTGAGCTAAAAAAATTAAGTTTGAAGCATTTCTTTTAATAAAGAAATCTAATGATTGATAAAGAGCCATTGCTCTAGTTGTGAGATAAACTGATGATCGCATATAAAGTATTTATATGGACTTTATGACGTCCTCGACAATTTCTTTTACGGTTTTATATTTTTGAGGAATTCTAATAACATAATCTGACATAGATTTGTTTGCATTTTGAAAAGATCGTGCAACTTTATGAGCAGCATCTTTTAATTGATTTGATGTAATATTTTTTGAATATAAAACATCTCCAAGATTTATATATGATGATAATGTCCAATCATAAAGAACATCGGCAAAATTTCCTGTTGGATTATCGGCAACCCATTCTTTCAATCCTTCTCTCGTTTCATCTATCAAAGAATCGGGAGCACTATTTGCTCTTATTAAAGTAACAGATGAATTATTTATAAGTCGAAGCTCTCTAAGAATATTTACACCAAAGGTGGTGGTTGGAGCAATAACAGCTGGTGTTGTAGGTTGTCCTCCAGTAGGGGTTCTTTTAACTCCAGTTGGCTTTACTCCAACTATTGAAGCGACTGCACCCGTTGCTCCAATAACCCCCACTCCAAGAAGCAATGTTTTGAGAATCCAAAAAAAGATTCCAATAACACCTCCCTTACCTTTTCCAAATACTCCAAAAAGACTCGGGATCATTGCCTTGAGACTAAACTTAGCAATCTTTTCTATACCAGGAGTATTAATGCCAAATTTGTTTATTTTTTGTGAATATATAGCATCAGAACTTAAAGTAGTAATACCCTGTTGAATTTTATTATCAATGTCCTCATCAGAACCGTTTAATTCTGGTGTTACTGCTGTAGTTACAATATTTTTCAAAATAACATCTGAATTTTGATTTAATTGTTTTTGCCCCTCATCTGTAGAAAGATAAGGAGTTAAAAGACCTTTAATTTTATTAAATATACTTTCAACATTTATACCTAAAAACAATCCAAGTACAGTAATTAGCACACCAAGAACTTTACTTCTTGAAGTTATAGCACCAACAGCTAAAAATTCTAAAACACTAAGCACAGGACTATCTGGATTCCACATACCTTGAATGCTGTCAAAAAAGTCTTTGAAAACTCCTTTTAAAAACCCTATTACACTGCCAACAACTTGGGCTTCTTTCACCAAATTTTGATCAGCTTTTTTGGTAATTAATTCCAAAGCTTCTATCCTAGCTTGTCGGTTCATCCGGTTGTACCTACACGTTGTTGAGTTATATTGAGCCAATTAACTAAATTGTTTCCATATTGATATTGACTGGAAATTTGAGAATCAGTAAAACCATTTCGAGTTATATAATCAACATTTTCTTCTAAAATTTGTAATATTGTATAAATAGCTTTTTTAATCATATTTAAATATGTATTAGCTTCTCTAAGACCACCAAGTCGCTCTGGCAAATCAGCAAAAAGAGTTCCTCTTGATCCTATATCAGCAATTGGAATACGAGGCATTTCTCTTGCTAATACACTATTCCAGCCTTGAGAAAATCTTCCAATATCTGGAGCTGTCATCCATTGTGTCAATAAACTCAAATTCAATGTTGTTTCTGTTGGGTCAAAAGGCAATCTACTAGGAAACTTTTTCCCGCTTCTTTCGCTTCCAAAACCTCCAGAACCACCATTACCG
>Ga0210003_1000529_pt1 | contig 34306 bp, 26 predicted proteins | sample LantaG_FD_182804 | JGI IMG/M metagenome (GOLD analysis project Ga0210003, IMG submission 182804) | Deep subsurface microbial communities from Baltic Sea to uncover new lineages of life (NeLLi) - Landsort_02402 metaG (SPAdes) (version 2) | ecosystem: Environmental > Aquatic > Marine > Oceanic >...
GAGAGAAAGAGAGAGAGAGAGAGAGAGAGAGAGAGAGAGAGAGAGAGAGAGAGAGAACGAGGAGACAAAAAGAAAGTGAGCGTCTTCCGAGTTTTTCGTCGACGTGAAGGAGAAACGGAAATCTCAAAAAAAAAGCTCACCACTCGGAGCCTCGGAGCCGCGCCTGCGAAACGCCCTGGAGAACACCGAAGCGCCAGAAACAGCAGAATCAGCAGCAGAGGTTGCAAACGCACTCGAAGGGGCTTCGCTGCCCTCGGTGTCGAAGCTCTGCGCCGTCCCTCCTCCGACTCCGACCCTGCCGCCGTCGCCCGCTTCGTCCTCGAGCGCCGCGGCCGACCCAGGAGGGGGAGGGGGCCCCACCGCGGCCGCGGCCCGCGCGCCGCGCAGGGGAGGCAAGGCGCCCCCGGCATCGACCCCTCCGGGGGCCGGGGGCACGGCGAGAGGGAGGCATGCGACGTTTGGAGGCGCGAGAGACGCGGAGGTGAACGAGGAAGAGGGAGCGGCGGAAGCGTCAGTGGCATTTCCAGCTCCGACAACGAACCTGATGTTTGCATCTGCGCCCAGCAGCGGCGCCGCCCCCGAAGCCGCGACGGCGCGCTCCCAGGCCGCGTGCAGCCCCTCCGCGACCGTCTCGAAGGCGGCAGAGGAAGAAGAAGGCCTGGTGCCTCCTTCGACAAAGTCCCCCGCGGCGGCCGCCAGCGCCGCGGCGGGGACGGCCTCTCCGGCGCCCTCGAGCAGCCTCCGCGCCTCGGCCGCGGCGCCCGCCGCCGCGGCGAGCCTCGCGAGCTCGACGAGCTGCGAGCGCAGCCGCGAGCCCTTCGGAGGGGGAAGCGACGGATGAGGCTTGTCCTCTTGGAGTTCGGAGGGAAGCACGGCCTCGACGACGCCCTGCCAGCAGCCCGCGGCGGCCCGCGCGCCGCGCCGCTCGGCCGCCGTCGCCGCGCCCGACGCGGCCGCCGAGCGCCGAACCGCCGGGTCCTCGGCCATGAGCGCCAGCGCCTCGTCGCGCAGCCCCGCCGAGGCCAGGTCGACTGCCAGCGCCGCGCGGGCCGCCCCGGCCAGGTCGTAGCCCCCGAGTAGGGAGCGCACGGCGGCGCGGGCCCTGGGGAGGCCGCCGGGGAGGATGCCACGCGCCGCCGCGGAGGCCCAGCCGGCGACGACCTGGAAGAGTTTTTTTGTTTTTCGTTCTTCTTTTTTTTGTGTGTGAGAGAGTTGTTCAACTTTTTTTTTCCGTCGACCTCGAAACCTCCCGAAACTCAAATGAAACGCAAAGACTGCTCACCGCCGCAACGACGGGCATCGCCCTGTGTCCTAGCGTCGTGATCGAAGGAGGGCAGGACGACGACACGCCGCCGCCGCCGCCGCCGAGAGAGCACCTCGCCAGCAGCAGCCGGTCCGGCGCCGCCGCCGCCAGCGAGCTCCTCGCCGCCGCGCCGCCGACCGAGCCCAGCGGGCGCAGCCTCCCGTCCCACAGCAGCTGCCACAGCGCCTGCGAGGCGTCGCACGCGAGCAGGGCGGGCCCGGCCCAGAGCACGTTCGTCAGCGGCGGAGAAGGAGAAGAGGAGGACGACGACGACGAAGAAGAAGAGCTGTTGCGGCAGACGGCGATCGGGGTCAGGCTCGCCGACACGACGAGGAGCCTCCGCGTCGTAAGGACGGCCCCGGCGACGGAGGCGCGATCCGTCGCGCTGGCGTCGTCGCCGAAGGACGAGGCGAGCGGGGCCGGGAGCGGGGACGAGGAGCGCGTTCCTTCTCCCTCGCCGTCGTCGGCTCCGGCTCCGGCGCCGCCGCCTTCCTCCTCCTCCTCCTCCTCCTCCTCCTCCAAGGGCGTCAGCGGCTGCCACACCACTGACAACACAACCTCCCCGCGCTCCATCGGGAGCACCCTGGAGGCGACGAGCGAAGAAGCGGAGGAAGAGGCGCCCCTGCCTGAGGAGGAAGAAGAGGGAGAGGAAGCGCCGGCGGGAGGTGCCGCGTCGGAGAGGCACAGGGGCGCGCCCGGTGCCGTCTGCCACGAGAGGACGCCGCCGACAGCGGCGGAGGATCCCGCCAGAGGGTTCGAGCTGCTCGCCGCCGCCGCCGCCGCCGCCGCCTCCTCGCCGGGTCTGGGCAGGTTGTCCCACTTGGGCCCGGCGAAGAGCGCCGTCTGCGGGCCCCCCCCGGGCAGTTCGAGCCTCCTCGCCGGCCGCGGAGGCGACGCGAACCCGCCGCCGCCGCCGCCGTCGGCGCCGCTCCCGCCGCCGCGCTGGCCCCCTCCCCCGGACCCGACGGGGTAGAGCGCCACCTCGGCCCCTCCGGGCAGCAGCACCGCGAGCGTCGCGTCCGCCGCGCCGCAGAAGGCGCCGCCGGCCGCCGGGGCCGTCCACGAGGGAGGCGCCGGGGCCAGCGGCGGGCTCTGCCGATGCTGCTGCTGCTGCTGCTGCTGAGCGGCCGCGGGGGCCGGGGCGACGAGCAGCGTGAAGGCGCCGCCGTGCCTGCCCCTCGCTGCTGAGGTTCTTTCGTCGTTGCCGGCGGCGGCTCGGTCGAGCGGCGGCGAGTCGAAGAAGACCGCCCAGGCCCTGCGACCGGGGCTGTGGAGCACCTCCCTCGGGACCAGGGGCAGCGACGGAGGAGGAGAGCTCGACGACGGCGAGGAGGGGGCGCCGTGGCCGCCGCCGCCGCCGCCGCTGGAGGAGAGAGGAGGGGGCGAGGAGGCGACGACGGCGGCGCCTCCGGGCGTCGCCGCCGAGGGCAGCTCGCAGAGCCTCTTTGGGCGCGGCACCCCGAAGAAGCCGCTCCCTCCTCCGCCGCCGCTCGAGCTGCTGCTGCTGCTGCCGCCTCCGCCGCTCCCCGACGCGGCGCAGAGCCACCCTCCGTCGACGAGGTAGAGAGGGCATGGCAGCGTGAGCCTCGGCGGCGGGGACTGCCGCTTCGAGGAGGAGGACCTCGGCGGCAGCCACCAGCCGAGGGAGGTGTGCAGCGCGGCGACAGGCGGCGGCCTCGCCGACGCCGCCCGCGGCGGCAGCGACGCCACGGCCACCCGCAGCAGCGAGGCGGCGGCCGCGGCGTCCCCCGGGCGGAGGCGGCACGCGGGCGCGCCCCGGGCAGAGAGCCACGGGTCGACGCTCTCGGCGCCGCCCTGGCCTCCTCCTCCTCCGTCGCCGCCGCTCGAGGTCGCCGCCGCCGCCGCTGCTGCAGCTGCTGCTCCGCACTGGAGCGCCAGGAGGCCGCCGACGGCCGGGTGGATGTGGACGGCTCTCAGCGCCGCACGCGAGGAAACGACGGAGGGAGACGCGGAAGAGGAGGACGAGGCAGACGGGGAGCGGGAGAGCGCGGCGCTCCAGTCGAGCGCCGACGACGGCGAGAGGGCAGCCTCCCTCCCCCCGCCGCCGCCCCTCTCAAAGCCGCCGCCGCCGCAGCAGCAGCAGCAGCCTCCGCCGCCCCCGAGCGCCGCCTCGGCCAGCGCCTCCCCCGAAGGCGCGAGCGGGGACCGAGCCCACGCCACGGCCGAGGCGGAGCAGAAAACGTCCCAGCACGCGGCTGTGACGACGGAGAGGGGGCCGGCGGGGGCGGCGGCCGGGCGCGGCGCCGCGGCTCGCCTCCCGAACCAGAGCAGCGACCCGCCGCCGCCGCCGAAGCCGAAGCCGAGGGGCTCGGCCCCCCCGGCCATCGCCGGGTGCGCGTCGCTGCCGACGAGCGAGGGGGGGCCGCGGCTCGAAGGGGTGGAGAGTAGCGCGACGCCCCTCGGGGCGCCGCCGGCGCGGCTCGCGGCCTCGGCCGCCGCCGACGCCGCCGGGGGGAGCGAGACAGCGATGAGGGCCGCGCCGCCGCCGCTCCCGTGCCTGCCACCGCTCGACCCTCCGCCGCCGCCGCCGCCGCCGATACTGCTCTGGGAGCTCGCGAAGGGGTTGGCCGCGACGGCGAGGCGCGGCGTCGGAAAGCCCGGGGCCTGCCCGAGCGGCGGGGAGGGGGGCGCCTCGCCCAGCGGGCCCGGCGGCGGCGGCGGCGGCGCGAGCGAGACCGTCCACACTGCCGCCAGCGCCGCGCTCGCAGCCGCGTCGCCTCCTCCCTCCGAGGCGGGAGCGTCGGCGGAAGAAGGGAGGAGGAGGGGCACCGCGAGCGCGGACAGGGTCCAGTCGCCGCTGCCGAGCGCGAGCAGCGTCGCCGGGTCCGACGGGTGCGCCGCGAGCGCGGCCAGCGGCCTGCGGCCCTCCCACTTCACGCGCGCCCCGCGGCGCTCTCCCGCCCCGACGCCAGAAGCCGCAGCAGCGGCGGAAGACGGGGAGCTCACGGAGGCAGCGCGGAGGTTCGCCGAGCCGGGAGGACAGTAGAAGACGATCGGGGCGGTCCCGCAGCACGAGACGGCGACGAGCACGCTCGCGTACCGCTTGTCGGCGGCCTTGGCCTGCGGCGGGACGAGCAGGCGGCGCCTCCAGGAGGAGGAGGAGGAAGATGAGGAGGAGGAGGAGCCGCCGCCGGCCTCGGGGGAGGGCGAGAAGAAGCAGACGGCGCGGTCGGCCGTCACTGTCGCGAGCCCGCCCGCCGCAAACCGCCCCCCCTTCCTTCCTCCTCCCCTGCTGCTGCTCGGCGGGACCGGAGAGTAGGCCGCGGCCACGGCGTCCCCGGCCGTCTCGCCGCTGGCGAGGAGCCCGCCCGTGTAGAGGTCGTACTCGGAGACGACGCCGGCTGCGGCCTGGGGGGGAGGGGGGAGAGGTGTTTTGAGTTTTTTTGTTTTTTTGTTGTCGAGGTGAGAGGGAGAGGGAGAGGGAAGACGACGACAACGAGAGAGCGACAATGAAAAAAAAGAACGAAAAAGGAAAAAACTCCCTCTCTCCAAAGACTCACCACAGCGATCACGGGCCTGCTCGGGTGGATAGCGACGCAGCTGGCCTCGACGCCGCCGATGAGCCGAGAGGCCTCGACCTGGAGAGGTGTTGGAGAAGAGAGCGAAAAAAGAGGTGAGTTCTTGAGCAAGTTTTTTTACGGTGCCCATGGTCGATCGTCGATCGATTGCTTCTCTCGCGCTTTTCTCCCTTCTCTCTCTCGCGCTGCTTTCTCTCTTTGTCGCTCCGGGAGAGATCACATTTTTTTCTTCTCGCTCACATTAAACATCGCGCTAAAATCGACTGCGCCCAGGCGGGTCAGGCAGGAGCCCGACGAGCCCCCCGAGTTGTCTGCGACGACCATCGTTTTTTGCGTCGACAAAAAAACGAAAGAAGAAGAGAAGCAAAAATGGTTTTTTTTTTCGACCTCTATTTTTTCTATTTCATGTTTGCAAAAAGGTCATATTCTCTCTCTCTATTCCCTCTCCTCTCTCCTCTCTCCTCTCTCCAAACGGGCGAGCGAAGAGCATCCTTCGATTATCTCTATCTCTACCAGGAGTCATCGTCAGAGGGAGGCGCCGCGGTCGCATACTTGTTCGCCGTCGCCGTAGCCGCAGACGCCGCAGCCGCCCCTCCACCGCCGCCGCCGCTCGCAAACTGTGCCCTACCGCGCCTCGACGCGCGCCCTCCCGCGATGATCAGCCCCGGGTCGACCTCGTCGCCGGAGAGGTTCTTGACGATCTCGACCTCGTCCTCATCGTCGCCGTCGCCGGATTTCTTCGCCTTTTTCTTCGGCGGCGGGGCGGCGGCGGCAGAGCCGCCGGCAGCAGCAGGAGCCTCCTCTTCATCGCTCACTTCGTCGTCGCTGTCGCTGTCGTCCTCGTCGTCGCTGTCGTCGTCCGTGTCCTGTTTTTATTTTTTTTTATTTTTGGCGATCGTGGTCGAGGAGTCGAAGAAGAAGAAAGAGGTAAGAGAGAACGAGCGATAGAGCAGGCGAAAGAAGGAAAGAAAGAACTAACCTCTAGAACAACTCCTCAGGTTTTTTCCTCTCCGTTCCTCCTCGTCTTCCTCAAACTCACCACGTCCGCGTCCTCGTCATCTTCGTCGTCGTCGTCGTCGCCATCATCTTTTGTCGCAGCTTTGGCCTTGGAGGGCCCCGTGGCTGGGGCCTTGCCCTTGTCCGCGGCGGTCGGTTTCGAAAGAGCAGCAGCAGCGGGAGCAGGAGCGGCGGGAGCGGCAACGGCAGCGGGAGCTTCGGCCTTCTTCACCGCCGGGGCTTCTTCTTTCTTCTCCGGTGCAGGCGCGGCAGCGGCTGCGGCAGGAGCTGTGTGTTGTTTATGCCGCGAGCATCATCGATGGGAGAGAGAGAGGAAGAGAGAGAGTGAGCGCGCGAGAGAGCGAGAGACAGAGGGGCATTGATTCTCGATCGACGCCGTCGAATTGGCGGAAAACGTCAACAGTCTTCTTCGGCCGTTTTTCTTCCGTCGGAGAGCATCGACGAACCCACCTGCCGCGGCTCCGTCGGGGTAGTCTCCGGCCTCCATGATGTGGGTGCTAAACAAGATAGAGAGAAGCGGAAGAGAGGCGGGGCTGGAGAGAAAAGACGCGAGGGAGAGAGCAGCAGCAGAAGAAGAAAAACGAAAAGAAGAGAAGTGTTGGGAACGACTCACAATCACCTGCAACTTTTTTTGACCAGAAACGAGATGCATTGACGTTTCAGATGCCCCGGGTTTCCTGCGTCTCCTTCAATCAAGACGGTTCCAGGCTAGCCCTGGGCTTCGATGCTGATGACGAAACGGGTTCCTCTGGAGGTTTTTGCGTCTTCAGCTGCGAGCCCGTGAGCTTGGAGTCTTGCTCTCCTCTGCCAGCGTCGCCGTCGACGTTGAAGACCTCGACCTCCGTGACCTCGGCGGCCCTCCTCTACAAAACCCGCGTCTCGGCCTTCGTCTTCGCCTCGCAGCCCAACACCGTCGCCCTCTACGACGGCGGAGCAGGAGGAGGAACGGGGACGTCCCAAACATCATCCTCGCTGCTCGGCGAGCTCTCCTTCCCGGCTTCCACAAGGGTGCTCGCCGTCCGGCTCCGCCGCGACGCCGTCGCTGTCGCGCTCTCCGACGGCAGGGCCGCGGCCTACTCGCTGGACTCGCTGCGCCTGCTCCGCTCGGTCGAGACGGGCCCCAACGAGATCGGGCTGCTGGCGCTGGCCGCGGGGGGATCGAGGACGGTCTTCGCGTGCCCCTCGGGGGAAGGCGGGACCGCGAGAGGCGGGACAGTGCGCGTCGAGTTTGCCGACGCGGGGAGGTCGGTGCTCGTCCGCGCCGCGAGGCACGGCGCGGCCGCGCTCGCGCTGAGCCAGTCGGCGGAGCTCCTCGCGACGGCCAGCGAGCGCGGCACGCTCGTCAGGGTCTTTGCCCTCGGGGATGAGTCCGGGAGCGGCGCCGCGAACGCCTCGGAGGCCGCTCTGACCCCGTGTCTGCGCGAGCTGAGGAGGGGCGGCGGCCCGGCGCGGATGCTCTCGCTCGCGTTCTCGCCGTCTGTCGCCCCTTCCTCTCCCTCTGCTTCCTCTTCTTCGTCGACGGCGGCGGCCGCGGCGGCGAAGGCTCCTCGGTGGCTCGCCGCGGCCTCCGACAAGGGCACGGTCCACGTCTGGAGCCTCTCCCGGCCTCCCCCGGCTCCGCCGACGGCGGCCGCGACGAGGAGCCGCCTCCTCCTCGCGGCCGCGGCCGCCGCGGCCGGGGCGCCCTCCCCCTCGTCGCTGGCAGCAGAGCGCTCCTCGTTCCACTTCAAGCTCCAGCAGTACGAAGGAGAAGGAGGAGGAGAAGGAGGAGGAGGAGGAGGAGGAGGAGGAGAAGGAGGGGGAGGGCCCATGCTTGCGTCTCTCAGCTTCTCCCCTGGGGGGGAGGCGGTCTTTGCCGCCGCGAGCGCGGAAAGGGAGGGAGGGGGACGCTGCAGCCTCGTCGCGGTCGCGGTGCCCGGCGAAGACAACGGGGGAGAAGCCACTCCTTCTTCTTCCGCTGCCGCGGAGCTTTTTTGCGTGCCGGACCTTTTCGCGCTGCTTCCTCGGTAGCTTGCGCGCGCACACGCACGTGGTGTAAAACAATAAAGAAAAAGGGCGGAGGCCTCCTTTTTCTGTACAAAAAAAACATGTGGAAAAAAAAGAGGGAAACGAAAAACCATTTTTTTTCTTTTTCAAAAAAAAGCGAAAGAGAGACGGAGGAATTCGTTTTCTCTTTTCCGCGCTCTCGTCTTTTCCCATCTCGAGAAGCTCGGTTTCTTCCCTTTTCAACAGTCCAGAGGCTTCTTCTACGCTTTACTGAGCCCTCAGGGATCAAAAATGCAGGGCCTCGCGAGACTGCAGGCGAACGGGTGCGGCGGGAGGCATCACCTCTGCCTCCCGCAGCAGCAGCAGCGCCGTAGGCTAGGTGATCGGCAAAAGGCGCCTCTCTTTGCTGTCCCGCAACAGCAGCAGCAGCTTCGTTGCTCTGCTTCATCTCAGCCACTGGCGTCATCCATGCCTCTGGCATCGTCGAGGAAAGGCGTCGTCATCGCGCGGTCAGCAGCATCGGCAGCAGGAGCTTCTTCTTCTTCTTCTCCCTCCTCCTCTTCCAACAAGAACGACGACGGCGGCGGCGGTGGATTGCCCACTGCTGTCGTGCAGGCAGTCATGGTCGTCGCCGTCGCCGGCCTCGCGGCGGCATTTGCAGCGTGGAAGGCTGGGTACGGCCCCGTGATCCTGGTGAGTCGGGAGTTGAGAGTATGACGTTGGAAGTTTGGCCGCGAATGAAAACAATCTACTCAGCGGCGCAAAGCGACGGACAGCAGCGAAAAAAAACAAAAAAAGACACTCCTCCCTCCTCTCACCCCCACCCCCTCTTTTTTTTTTCCCCTGTCGCTCTCTTCAACTCCACCTCAGAGCGCCATCGACGCCTCCATCCTCTCCGGCGCCGTCCCGGCCTTCTCCCTCGTCTTTCTCTCCGAGCTTGGCGACAAGACCTTCTTCCTGGCCGCCCTGTTGGCCGCCAGAGCCGGGAAGAGGGTCGCGTTTGTGGGCTCGGTCGCCGCGCTCGCGGCGATGAGCGTCGTCTCGGCCGCGATCGGCGCCGCGGCGCAGCGCGTGCCCGAGACCTTCGTGTCCTCGAGCCTGCCGATCTCCAAGTGGGCGTCGGTGGCGCTGCTGGCGTACTTTGGGGTCCGGACTCTGAAGGCGGCGTGGGCGGCCGCGCCGGACGCCGCGGGCGAGGAGCTCGCCGCCGCGCGGGAGGAGCTCGGCGAGGGGGAGGCAGAGGGGGGGGCGGCGGCGGCGAGGGCCTCTCCGAGCGGGCCCAAGAAGGCGATCGACAGCAGGGACTCCTCCTCGGCCCTGGCCCGCGCGCTCGAGGTCGGCGCGATCATCTTCGTGGCGGAGTGGGGCGACCGCTCGATGCTCGCGACGATCGCGCTCGCCGCGGCGCAGGGCCCCGTGGGGGTCGCCGCCGGGGCGACCGCGGGCCACGCGCTCGCGACGGCCATCGCGGTGCTGGGCGGCGCGCTCGTAAGCCGGTGGCTGTCCGAGCGCGCGATCGGGTTCATCGGCGGCGGGCTGTTTTTGGTCTTTGCCGCCCTGACGCAGGCCGGGGTGATGTGATGTGAGAGCTGTGAGGATTTTTTTTTGAAGTGACCACCGAGAAGAAAAGAGAGTGACAGAGAGAAAAAGAGAAGAGAGAGAGAGAGAGAGGGAGGGAGAGAGGGAAGGAGGGAGGGAGGGAGGGAGGGAGGGAGAAGAACGCGACTGGTCTTCCAGCCAGTCGCGTGTAAATCTGAGAATCATTCATTCATCCAAAAGGTATTTGTTTTCCGTTTCAAAAAAGTAGGCATAGGGGAAAAGGGAACGGAGTGGGGGAGAGTTTTAGAGGTTGAGAAATTTTTCGGCTCGATAGCAGCAAGCACCCTCGCCACTTTTTTTTATTGAGAGAAAAGAACTCAATTTGCGCCCTTCAGTTTCTCTTTTGCCGATATTTTTTCGCGGATAGCGCCCCTCTCTCGATCTCATCGACACTGAGCAAGCGCGTCTGAGGAGATCCGAAGTGTGTTTCGCGCCCCTTTTCCATAAACATGCGCGGACTAATTGCGACGACGTCGTCGGCGGCAGCGGCGGCGTCGTCGTCGACGTCAACGCAGCGTTTAGCATCCGCGAGCAGCAGCCCGCCGCCCCTCCCGCGGCGCGCTCTGGGGCAGGCCTCGACCAGCGCGCCCGAATGGGCGGGCTCTATGGCTTGGCCATCGAGGAGCAGGCGAACTGTGAGCGCACGAGCGTCGTCGCCGCGGCCGTTTTCCGCGCAATCTTCGTCCTCCTCTCGTTCGGCAAAGCCGCCAGCAGCGTCGAGCTCCTCCACTCCTCCTCCGGCCTCGGCCTCTGTCTCTGCCTCGATTTCTTCGGGGGACTCCACCAGCGAGGTGCCCCCCGCCGTGCCCCTGGCCCTGGCCTCCGGCTCCGGAGGCTCCTACGACGAAGCAGAAGGAGCAGTAGCCGCACTTTCTTCCGGTTCCGAAGAGAAGACAGAAGAAAACGACGCCGTCGACGCTAACGACGCCGACGACGACGCCGACGACGGCGCCGCTCGGGCTGCGAGGGCCGCCGCGCGGGCGGCGGCCGCGGCCGTGTCCCCGGCCGGCGCCGCCGCCACCAACGCCCCCGTACCCGTCGGTAACTCCCTCTACCCTCCGGCCGAGCGCTCCCAGATCCGCGAGTCGTGGGACTCTATCATGCGCTGGTCGCGTGCGGCCTTCAGGGATCGCAAGCGCGGCTCGGCCTCGGCGCTCGACTCGACGTTCAAGGTCGCCGTCTTCGGCGGCGGCTCGTTCGGGACCGCGATGGCGGTGGCGCTGGCTAGGCAGAAGGCCGACCTGGACGTCTGCATGCTGCTGCGGGATCCGGCACTGTGCGCGGACATCAACAGCAAGCACGAGAACGCGAGGTACCTCCCCGGAAGGTGAGGGCTTTTCTTCTTATCGTGTTCATTTTTTTTTCCTTTCTCTCTTTTTTGGGTGTGCGAGGTCTCGACAAAACACAAAAACAACTCAAAACAACGCACGCTCTTCGTCCCCGTCCTTCCTCCTCCTCTATTGCCTCCATTACCCCAGGCGCCTCCCTCCCAACGTCCGAGCCACGACCGACGCGGCCGAGGCGATCTCCGGGGCCCAGTACTGCATCCACGCCGTCCCAGTCCAGCACTCGCGCGCGTTCCTCGAGAGGCCCGAGCTCCGCGCCGCGCTGCCGGCGACGACGCCGATCGTCTCGGTCTCGAAGGGGCTGGAGGTGGGCACGGGATTGATGCTCTCGGAGCTGATCCCGGACGCGCTGGGGCGCAAGCACCAGCCGGCGGCGTTCTTCTCGGGGCCCTCGTTCGCGGCAGAGGTCGTCGACGGGCGTCCAACAGGCCTCGTCGTGGCCTCGCGGGACAAGGCGCTGCAGCGGCAGCTGCAGCAGCTGTTCGCGTCCCCCACCATGCGGGTCAACACGACCTCGGACGTGGTCGGCGTCGAGGTCTGCGGCGCCCTGAAGAACGTGCTCGCGATCGCCGCCGGCATCGTCGAGGGCCTCGGCCTGGGCAACAACGCCAAGGCCGCGCTGGTCTCTCAGGGGTGCGCCGAGATCCGGTGGCTCGCGGAGAAGATGGGCGCGAAACCGGAGACGGTTTCGGGGCTCAGCGGCATGGGCGACGTGATGCTGACGTGCTACGGCGAGCTGTCGAGGAATCGGGCCGTCGGCGTCAGGCTGGGGAGAGGGGAGGCGCTCGCTGACATTCTCGGGTCGTCGAGCCAGGTCGCGGAGGGCGTTGCGACGGCCGGCGTCGTTGTTACTTTGGCCCGCAGGTTCCGCGTCGCGCTTCCGGTGCTGACCGCGGTGGCGCAGGTGCTCGACGGGGCTCTGGCGCCGGCGGAGGCGGTGCGGATGATCATGAGCCTGCCGCAGATCGAGGAGCGGTGATTAAAAAGGTGATGTTTTTTAGTTTTGTTATTTTTCGTTTCTGTGAGTTTTTTTCAAAAACTTTCTTCACGAGAGGGTCTTGTTTTTCCCGTTTTCTTAGAATTTGTGATTCGTCTCAACGTCCATTATCAATCATTACAGAAGAGAAAAACCAGAGAAAGAAAGCCCTGGAAAGAATTTTATTGCGGAGTGTGTGTGATAGGGACCGGAAACGAATGGAAGGGGGGGCTCAGACGTGACAAAGGAGAAGAGGAAGAAATAGGAGACGAAACAGAAAACGGTCTCATCTTCTTTCTTCTCTTTATAAAAGGGCTCATTTTCTCTCTCCCTCGCCGCTCAGCCCCCGCCCCCAGAAGTTTAAAATCAGTTATAACTAAAAAACTCTGCATTAGATCGGGAACGAAATCAAAAAAACGGATCGAGAATGGTGTTATTGGTTCCTCTCTCGGGTAAAAAAGAATAGATCATCGGCATCGGCCTCGGAGTCGGAAGGAGTTGTCGTTTTGGTTGGTATTGTATCGGCAGTAGTTTGTAAAAAAAGGATTGGAATGGTATCGGCAGTAGTTTTTAAAAGAAATAATTGGAGTCCAAGGGGATAAGGGATCCTATAAGGGAGGAAGCTCGGAAGAGCACTCTCTGAAAATAAAAAAGCCATGAATTTTGTGTTTTCGGTTCTTTGGACGTGGGTTTGTGGTTTCCCGGGGGCGCAGAAACGGGGCGCAGCAGGGTCCCTGTGGAAAGGAAAAGGGAGCGGTTAATCTATGGATGGCGGCCAGAGAAGGAAAAAATGTCCCACAGCGGCGGCGACAGAGGCAGTGGCAGCGGCGGTGGTTCCCGACGCCGTCAATCGCTTGCTCTCTCGCTCGCGCCGCTGCTCGGAGGGAGAAAAAATCAAAGCCGCGGGAAACGCTAGCTCCCCTTGCCTCCCGTTGCTGGTGCTGCTGCTTTTGGTGCCGGCTCTGCTACAGCTGCTGCTGTTGTTAGAGCAGCGGCAGGAGCAGCAGCAGCGGCAGCGGGCTCATTCTCTTCCTTCGCCTCCTCCTCCTCCTCCTCCTCCTTGGCTCCTCCATAGCCAGTCGCTGCCGCCGCCGCCTCCTCGGCCGCTCCTCCTTGCTCCTCCGCATCAGCGACGGCGATCGCGCCTCCTCCCGTCCCAGGGTGCTCAACCACCGCGGTCGGCACCGGCGGCGGCGAAAACTGCCCCCGCTGCTGCTGCTGCGGCTCCTCGAACGGAGGGACCGAAAACTGCTGCTGCTGCTGGGTATAGTCTGCTCGCGGAAGAGGGGGCCTCCAAGTCGGGGTCACGCAGTTGCAGACGGCGCATTTCACGCTCTGCGCCCCGTGCGCGAACATGAGCGTGATATGGCACCCGTCGCAGACAAGGTGGCCGACCTGGTTGGCCTGGAAATGGAGGAAAAAGAGAGAGAGGGAGCGGAAGGAAAAAAAGTGAGTGGGAGAACCCGACGACAGAGGATTTTTTGACTTTTTTTTCTTCCCCTTCGAAAATGGTGGGGGGGACGTTCGTTCCGGACTCACCGCTATCGCGCAGTTGGTCGTCCCGCAGATCGAGCACTGCACCCTCTCCGCGCCCCTCGGGTACATCAGCACCACGCGGCACTGCGGGCTCGAGCAGACGAGCTGGGCCATGTCCCTCTGCTGGTCGGGGGCGCCTGGGCCTCCGGAGGGCAACGAGGGGCCGACGCCGCCGACGGCGCTCGTGATGTGGCCGCAGCGGGCGCAGCGCACGTTTTGGGCTCCCTGGTTGAGCGGTTGTTGATGTGTGCGTTTTGTATCGCAGGAAAGGAAAGAAAGGTGAGCGAGCGTTTTCCTCTGTTGTGTTTCCCCGTTTTTTTTAAACAAAGAAAAACGGAACGGGAAAATTAAAAAAAAACATGGTGGAATCGGCTCCTCCTCCTTTGCTCGCCGGCCGTCGCTTCGTTTCGAAGAGTGGCGACGAGCTGCGGTCGCCGCTCGTCGAAAAAAAGAAAGAAAAGGAGCGCCATCCATCTCCCTCTCCCCTGTTTTTCTTCTTTCTCTCCTCCCCTCTTGTTCTTCGCCCCATTAATCAACTCACCTGAGGATACGCGAGCAGTGTTCTGCATCCGGCGCACACGAGCTGGGATTGAGGCCCGCCTGTGATGATGAAAAGAGAAGAGATAGAAAAAAAGTTGAGGAAAAAAGATATCAGCGGTCGATCAAAAAGCTTCGGAAAGTCGAAAGAAAGCGTCTCTTCTTCTCTCCCCCTTTTTCTCTTTCTCCCTCTCCTCCATCGCCCCTCCAAACTCACTGGCCATCGCCGACGCCGCGGCCATATAGTCGTGTGGGATCATGATCGTCGAGCGTTAGACGCAAAGGAGACAAGACAAGAGGCTTTCTCGCTCCTCGTCTCTTCTGCTTCGCTCCAGAAACAATGCCTCGTCGCCGGTCGACCTTGTTTTCGCGTCCTCTTGCTCTCTCTCCTCTCTCCCTCTCCCCTCTTCGGCCCTCTCTTCCCGTCGACGGGATCGCCCGAAGCGTGCTACCAGAACGCGCGACGCCAGAGGGAAAGGGGGGACACGCGTCGAGGTTCTCAACGTGGGAAGAAACAGAGCACGATTGTACTCTTACGTTTTTTTCTTTCGTCCTCCTCGGGCGCCGGGTCGCGAACGAAGAGGAAATCAATGATTTTCCCTGATTTTCTTTCAGAGCTGATTTTCTTCTCTAGACATACGCGCTCAGATACGCCCTCCCGCTGTACCGTACGCGCGCCGCCCTCTCTTTACCATTCGCCGCCGCCGCCCCCCCGATCAATCTTCAAATCACGTTTAGTTGTTTTTTTTTAAACCGAACCCCAAAAAATACTCTTGAAAAAAAATTCTCGGCCGCCGCAAAATTAAAAAAAAAGTTATCTTTCCTTTCTCTCTCCTCGCCCGCGCCACGTGAAACACCATTCCCCGTCTTCCCTCTCCGTCACGAGATCTTGACAGTCTCGACCTGGATGTCGTAGAGGTACGCGTCGGGATCGACCTTCGCGCCGCACCTCGAGCTCGACAGCGCCGCGAACGCCTCGATCACGTCGACCTCGAAGCCCGTGCGCGAAAACGTGTTGCGGTCGCGGTCGTACTTCTTCTTGGCCTCGGCGAAGAGCGGGTCCGCCGCGGCGAGCCTCGCCTCGCACTCCTCGGCCCTGTCCTCGGGGACGGACGCGGCCCAGAGCACGAAGGCGGGCCTCTGCCAGAAGAGCGGGAGCGCCGGGCCAAAGGGGCCGTCCTTCCCCGGCTTGGCGCCGAGCCCGGCGAAAAAGTCGCGGACTGCCACGGCGTCGGCGTCGACGGCCGGGAGCTTCCCGGCCGGCCCCGCCGTTTCCCCGCCGTCGACCCGCCCGACGTTGACCGGGAAGTCCGCGGTCACGGCGTCGGCCGCGGCGGGGTTGGCCTTCCCGTCGGGGCTGCGCGCCGCGGCCCTCCGGAGCTTGGTGTCGCGGAAGCTCGCGCGCAGCGCCGTGCGCGCGGCGAGGACCTCGAGGTCGGCCCACGAGACGCCGGCCTGCCCGGGCCGCGCCTGCGCGTCGATGGCCTCCTTCGCCCTCCTGAGCTTCGCCACGTAGGGCGCGAACTCCCTGTTTTCGGGCCTAGCCGCCTCCTCCTTGTTGAGGATGACGGAGCCGTCGAGGCCGCCAGACTTGGTGGCGACGTCGTACGTTCCGGCGTCGTGGAGCACGAGGCGCAGCGCGACGCGCGCGTCGTCGCCCGTGATGACTTCCCTTAAAGCTTTATCGCAGCGCTGGATAAACTCCTTGCGGATGGCGCCCTTCTGAAAGGTGTTGAGGGAGGCGACCGGGATGGTCATGGTCTTCTTCTTGGACTCGCCTCCGTCGGCGGCGAGGGCGGGGAGGGCGGGGAGCGACGCGGCCGCGAGCGTGGCGGCGGCGGCGGAGGCGAGGCCTGGGGGCGTGATTTTGTTTTTTGAGTGTCGTCGTTAATTTTTGGGGAGTGGGTTTCATGATCTTGGCAATCTCTTCCCCTTTTTTCAATACGTCGCTCGCGAAAGAGGCGCGAAATGAAAGAGAGAGAAAGAAAGAAAGAAAGAAAGAAAGAAAGAAAGAAAGAAAGAAAGAAAGAAAGAAAGAAAGAAAGAAAGAAAGAAAGAAAGAAAGAAAGAAAGAAAGAAAGAAAGAAAGGAAGGAAGAAAGAGAAAAGAGAGGAAGAGGAGGGAACGAGCGAGACGCGTGGGCGTCGACCCTTATCCTCCCCCTCTAACGTTCCATCAGTCAGTTCCCCGATCTTCGCTCGTATTTCTTCGCTTCCTCGGAACTGCGATCCGCCGCGTCCCCTTTGGATAGATCGCGAGCCTCTCTATCGATTGCCACAATAATTGAAAACGCACCGGTCGCCAAAAAGTCGCGGCGGCTGCGATCGATCTGAGCGTCGTCGTCGGCGGTCGTCGTCGGCTTGATGGCTGCCGACGCCGAGACGACTCGGGCGACGGCGGCGCGGGGCTTCGTGGCCTTGCCCGTCGCGACCATCGCGGCGTGGCGGCTCGCAGGGATCGTCGAGAAGCGCATTGTCTGCATCGCGATTGGTTAGAAGCGGCTACAGCCAGAGGGAGGACGAAGGGGGGGAAGAGAAAGAACAAGGAGTGGCACAAATGTTTTTTTTACAAGCAAAGTGTCTTTTTTTTGTTGTTGTTCAAAGCGTCGGCCACGGCCGCGGCTCGACCTCTTCCTCGGGGAAATCGTCGCCGCCCCCGCCGCCGGCAGCAGCAGAAGCAGTACCGGCAGCACTGGCGCCGGCAGCAGCGACCCCGGCGAAGCACGCCAGTGCCGCCGCGGCCGCGAGCACAAACCCTCCGGCCGTCGCCGCCGCGGCCCAGGGCGCGCTCGCGTCCCTCAGCGCGCAGCAGGGCAGCCTCTTGAGCTCCAGCAGCGAGGGTGCGACTCTCGACGGCGCGGCGGCCGCCTCGAACTCGCGGGCGCGCGCCCTGAGCGACGCCGCGGTCTCTGGCAGGTTGAGGATCGAGCGGCGCTCCCTCGCGGGCAGGCCCGCCTTGGCGACGAGGCCCCTGCCGGCGTCCGTCTGCAGGAGGGCGAGGGCGGCGCCGCCCAGAGGAGCGGCCGCCTTTTGTGTCGTGCCGTTTTGGGGCTTTGGGGCTGCCGCGGCGGCGTCGTTGTCGGCGAGGAGGAGGCGCCTCATGTCGGGAGAGATGCCCAGGAGCGAAAAGACGCTGCTGCTGCTGCTGCTGTTTGCTCCTCCCGTCGGTGCTCCTCCGTCGAGGTAAAAGAGCGCGAGCCTGGAGGCGAGATCGCCATCGACGTAACCAGAAGAAGAAGAAGAAGAAGAAGAAGAAGAAGAAGAAGAAGAAGAAGAAGAAGAAGGAGAAGAAGAAGAAGCGGCGGCGGCGAAGCGACGGGCTGCGGCCGTCTCTCCGTAGAGGCACGCGTCCCTCGAGGCCTCGGCAGCCACGGCCCCTCCGGCCAGGCCCGCAGCGGTTCCGAGGCTCGCGGCCGCAAAGGCCAGGGCCGCGGCGAGGAGGAAGCGGCGGGCGCGAGGAGGAGGGGGAGGAGGGGACGCGTCGCCCCCCTCCCTCTTCGTCCTCCGCGAGCAGGGGCAGCACCGCGCCGCGGGCGAGAGCGAGACCGCGCCCAGGACCGCGGCGGCGACCCCCAGGAATCCCAGCGTGAGGGCCAGGACCCCGGCGGCGGCGGCGGCCGCAACGTGCTCGCTCCGCGCCTCGTAGTCCCGCCTGGCCCCTTCGAAACCCCCGGTCAGCGCCGAGCGAACCGCGGCGGCGGCGGCGCCGCCCCTGTCGGCGACGGCGCCCGCGGCCGCGGCGGCCGAGGTCGCGTCTGCCTGCAGCGCCTCGACGTCCAGACCCAGCGAGGAGAGCAGGGCGGAAGAAAGGGAGGAAGAAGATGGAGAAGCGGCGGCGGCGGCGGAAGGCGAGAGCGAGGAGGCGGCAGAGACGATCGAGGGGAGGGCCCCGGCGAGCGAGAGCAGCCCCGACTGCGCCTGCCGGGCCAGCGTCACCGCGGCGTCGCCCGGCTCGAGCGCTGCGAGCGCGGCGCCGGCGGCCCCGGACGCCGCTCGCCAGGAGCTTCTGGGCTGCCCGCGGAGGGCGGAGGCCGCTGCGGCGGTGCCCCAGCAGCAGAGGGAGAGCGTCGCGGCGCAGAGGAGGAGGACGAGGGCCGAGAGGCAAGGGAGGGAGGAGGACGGCGACGGCGGGGAGGGAGGGCTTGCCGAGATTGAAATTTCTGCTTCATTGGAACTGGCGATGAAGTTGAACGAAACGCCTCCCTGCTGGTGCTGCTTCTTCAGCTGTTCTCGAGCCGCCGCTCTCCTCCTCGTCGCCGCCCGAGCACCAGCAGAGCGAGAAACCCTCGCCCTGCGCGCGGCGGCGGACGCGGCAGCAGCAGCGACGCACAGCGCGCCGACGCCAAAGCCGAGGACGACGCCTCCGGCGGCGAGCCCAGGAATGCCACGCGCGGAGGCCGTCGCCGCCCAGTATGCGGACGTCGCCGGGTCGTAGGACGTCGACTCTGCGGCGGAGGCGTCGGCCACGGTGAGGCGGCTGCAGGCCGGGAGCCGCGGAGGCACGAATTGGCTCATTCTTCGCTGTGGGAAGCGAGAACCGAAGGCGGAAGTGACAGAGAAAGTGAGCAAGATTGCTTCAATTTTTTGTTGGACTCCTCTATCTCCTCTTCTTCTGTCTCTTCTCCGCTCCGGCCTCCCCTCCTCTCTTACCAAGCTCTCTTCCGAGTTTTCATTCGTTTTGTTTGTTGCAGGCTGCAGAAGACGATTAAGTAAAAGCGCAGAATAAAACAAGGGGAACAGAGAGCTGCCGAGTCCTCCACCCCCTCCCTCTCTCTACTCCCTCTCAAACTCTTCTCCTCGCTTCCCCCCCTCTCTTTCTCATCTCTCAAGCAGCGAAGTGGATCCCGGCGGCATTAAAGTGCGCCAGCAGCCCCAGGAACTCGTCCTGCGACATCTTGGATGCGCGCCTCTGGTCGAAGCCGCTCGACTCTACCACGCTCGCGACGCGCGCGCGGAACTCCTCGGAGACCTTCCCGCGCCGCCGCTGGTGCGCCGGGTTTGCTGCTGCCGCGGGGCCGGCGCTCCCCTGTCGCGGATCGGGCCGCGCGTCGTCGGCGCCCTCCTCCTCCCCTCCCGCGGCGGCGCTGCAGGCCACCGAGTCGTCGACGGCCATCGCCTCGATGCCGCTCACCGAGGGGAGGGCCGAGGCAGAGGTAGCACCCCCGGCAGAGCCATGATGAGCTAAGGCAGAGGTGGCGGCGTTGGCCAGCGCCTCGTGCGTCCTCGCGTTGTGCTCGAGCAGCGCCAGCGCCGCGCTCTGCTTGAACAGCGCTCCCAGAGTCCTGTTCTTCCTCCCGAAAGCCAGGCGCAGCAGCCCGTCCCACTCGCCAAAGTGCACGGGAGGCGGGGGGCGGCGAGGCTCGATCCTCACGACGCTCGAGTCGACCTTGGGCGGCGGGCGGAAGTTGTTGGCGCCGACCTTCAGCAGGTGGTTGACCCTGCTGAGCAGCTGCACGTTGGCGGCCAGGCGGCAGTAGAGCGAGTCGCCCGGCCTCGCCACGAGCCGCATCGCGAACTCGTGCTGGAACATGATCACGGCGGACCGGAACGGCGGGCTGTGGCTCAGCAGCTTGAAGGTCAGGGGCGACGAGATCTGGTACGGGATGTTGGCGACGCAGAGGTCGAAGTAGGGCAGCTGCGTCCGCATCACGTCGCCCTGCAGCACGGTCAGCTTCGACTCGTGCGGCGTGCCGGCGACGCGCCGCCGGAGCTCGAGGACCATCCGCGGGTCGACCTCGACGGCCACGACGGCCTTGGCGCGCTCGAGCAGGCGCAGCGTCAGGTTCCCGGTGCCGGGCCCGATCTCGAGGACGACGTCGGTGGGCTTGACGCCCGCTTTCTCGACGATGGCGTTGACGACCGCGGGGTTCTTGAGGATGTGTTGCCCTCGGGACTTGAGGAACTCGATGCCTGGTGGTGTTTGGAGTTTTGTCGGAGTTGGAGAGAGAAGAGGAAGGAGAGGTTGGCGCCCGAGGTCGTTGAGAGAGAGCGGGAGAGAGAGAAAAGAGCCGCCGTCGAAAGAAAAGACGCGAAATGCGTTTCGCATCGACGGAAGGCGCAAGCCTTCAAAGCCTTTCTGTTTACGTTTTCAATCTTTGAGGCGATTCTTCACACAATCATCTAGGCTCTGGATAACGGCAACGACTATCGGAGGCATCCATCGATGGGCACGAGGAAAACAAAATCCGCAAGTGCCGCCCAACATCGAGAGAGAACGTCGACGCCGCAATTCTCCTACCTGAAAACCCGCCCCCGCCCTTTTTCGCGGCCTTTTTGGCCACGCCGCCGGCAGCGCGGAGGCCCTGGGTGTACGTCATGGGTGGGCAGAGAGAAGAAGACGGAAGAGAGAAAGAGACTGTAAGGAAATAACCGCTTTACTAGTCCTCGAACTCGTCAAAAGGCTGAAGTTCAGTGTCACTGTGAGCATTTTTTTTTCACTTTTCATTCGATTCGTTCGCTCTAGCTCTCTCCCTCTCCTCGCGCCTCTCTGCGCGTCACAACGATGGAGGGCGACGCTGACGAGCGTGCTGAAGTTGCTGCTGCCCCTGATGATGCAGGCGTGACGGCAGCAACAGCAGCACCACCACCACCACCATCAGCAGCACCAGCAGCGACGACGCAAACGAACATCGCCGCCGACGGTGTCGTTGCTCTTCCTGCTCCTGCTGCTGCTCCAGCTCGGTCGCACCCGAACGAGGCCGACCCCCCAACAGCTAAAGACGTCCCAGAGCGAGTAGGAGAGCACCAGCAACAAAACGGAGAAACAGAAAAGGCGACAACAAAGACCGACGCCGACGATGCCGACGCCGCCGACGCCCCTCCTCCTCAACCCCCCCTCGGCGACGAGGCCCTACTCGCCTCCTTCTTCGCCGAGGTCAAGTCCGCCGACCGCGACGCCGAGGTCAACCGCATCCTGGGCGCCTTCAAGCTCAACCCCTACGAGAAGCTCGGGGTGCGCTTCGACGCCGACGCCGGCGAGGTCGCGAGGGCCTACCGGAAGTCCTCGCTGCTCGTGCACCCGGACAAGTGCTCGCACCCGCGCGCCGCGGACGCGTTCGACCTGCTCGGAGCCGCCGCCGCCTCGCTCAGGGACGGCGCCGAGGGCCTCGACGAGCTGCGGTTCGTGCTGGACTCGGCGAGGGAGCAGCTCCGCGCCGAGAGGAAGAAAGAGGCGAAAAAGGACGGCGCGGCGAGGCTGGCGGCGCTCGTCGTCGGCGGCGGCGCGCAGGGAGTGCAGGCCGCCTGGGAGCGGTCCGAGGCCTTCCACGAGCGGTGGCGGGCGCTGAGCCGCGAGTCCCTGGCCCGCAACGAGTTCAAACGGCGGAAGCTGACGCTGCGGCTCAAGGAAACCGAGGAGCGGCTGGCCGGCGAGGCGAAGGCCGAGAGGAAGAAGGCCAAGACGGAGCGGAAGAGCGAAAAGGCGTGGGAGAAGAGCAGGGAGGGGCGCGTGGGAGCCTGGAGGGATTTCGCGAAGAAAGGAGGCGGTGGCGGCGGTGTGACAGCGGCGGGGGGGGCCCAGAAGAAGGGCAAGGCGGGCGCGAGCATGCCGCTCAAGGGCCTGCCGAGCTCTTGGAGCGGAGGCGTGGGGGCGTCTTCGGGGGCGGCGGCGGCTGCCGCGCCAGGATCAGCGGATCCAAACGGCGCTGCTGCTGCCTCCGCCCGAGACCCGGAGCGCTCCTACGTGCGCAGGCCCGCACCCGGGGGCGAGGGCTTTTGAATTCGAGAGAGAGAGAGAACGAGAGAGGAGATAACTATAAAAAAGACTTGAAACTTGTAGCAACACACACAATTTTTGAATCACCCCCGAACAAAAAAAAACTCTCCTTCTCCAACTTTCCTCACGCTTTGTTTTACCTCCCGCGACGAGGAGCAGCGCCCGGACCGGCTAGCTCGCAGCTCGAACTCCCGTCCCCGTCGCAGTCCAGCCCCGCCCACCTCGCCGCGGCCAGCGAGCAGTCGAACCGCGGCTTCCCTGCCCTCTCGTTGACGTCGTTGTGCGCCTCGCAGCACCACTGCCGCGCGCCCCCGCCGCCTTCCGCCGCCACGGCTCTCTCCGGCGGCCTCGCGTCGACAATCTTCCCGAAGTGATCCGCGCACTCGGCGCACGGGTAGAGCTCCGCCAGGGAGTGCACCAGCTGGCAGAAGGCGCGGCGCTGCAAGCGCGAGGGCGCGGCAGGCAGGGCTGCGGCGACCGAGTGGAGGAGCGTCCACGTCGCGCGGCCGAGCTCGTCCTTCGAGACGCGCTGCAGATGCTGCTGTGACCTCCGCGCTCCGGGGAACGAGGGGGGGCTGCTCGGCGCCGCCGGTGCTGCTCGGAGGGTCGGCGCCGCTGCTGCCGCCGCCGCCGCCGCCGCCGAAGGAGAAGAAGGGCGACGAGGCGTTCCGGGGAACGCTGGCAGAGGAGGCAAGCGGGCGAGCGCCGTCGTGATCGCCTCGGCCGCGCCCCTGGCCGCGCTGGAGAGGACTTCGAGCGGGTTGGGCTGCGTGGGTGATGCCGTCATCCTGCCGCCAAGAGGGAGACGAGAGAGAGCGAGATAGAATGAGTCAATTGCTTGATCGAATCGGAGCGAAGAAGTGCATTCTGCGGCCGCGGCGAGCAAGAAGAGAACGTTCACGGCGAAGGAAGAAAATCACTTTTTTTCTTTTTTCGGTTTTCTCTTTTGGAGAGACTTTCCATCTCTCTCCTCTTTCCGATGTTTACGAAGCTCGCGGCTCTCGCACTGGGACAGGCTCCCGCCTTTCCCTATACGGTCGGCGAGGCGCTCCGCGGAGGCGAGTGGGCGGGGTGGAAGCTCCATGCCGGCGTCGCCAGGGACGACTCGTCGAGCGCTGTCTCTGTGTGGCGGATTTCGGGGCGCCCCGGGGACGCGAGGCTGGAGCTGGCGAGGCATGGCGTGCGCAAGCTGAAGATGGTGAGCTGGTGGCCTTGAGAGGACTGCGGAAAACAGGGACGGGAGGAGAAGAGAGAAAGAGAGAGAGAAGAAAGGCGTTTCGGTGGGTAGGGGGGCGGGCATCGAGGCGCGCCCGTTTTTTTCTTCTTTCTTTCTTCTTTTTTCTTCAACCTCGACCTCTTTCTTTCACCTTTCACAAAAAAAAAAAACAGGTCAAGCACCCAAACATCCTCTCGTTCCGCGACACCCACGAGGCCGAGGAGCGCGGCGAGACCGTCATCTACCTGGTGACAGAGCCTGCGACGCCCCTGCTCTCGACGCTCGAGGAGCTGAGCGGCGGAGGGAGCGACGACAGAGGTGAGACCACGACGGCAAAGATGACCGCGGGTCAGCGGTCGGACTTCGTCGCCATGGGCCTCCACTCGGTCGCGCGCGCGGTCTCCTTCCTCTCGAGCGACTGCAAGCTCGTCCACGGCAACGTCTGCGCCGCTGCCGTCGCCGTCACTCCCTCTCTGGAATGGAAGCTTTGCTGCTTCGACCTCATGACCGAGTTTGCGTCTTTGTCAAACCTCTCGCCGCACTCCAGCCTCCCGCCGCTGCCCGCGGGCGCGCGGCCCCTGTTGCTGAACTGCGGCAGGGGACACTACCTTCCGGGAGAGGCCCAGCGAGGCGAGTGGGACGCGCTCTCGGCGAGCTCGGGCGCCCCGCCCTGGGCCGTCGACGCCTGGGGCCTGGGGTGCCTCGTCGCCGAGGCCTTTGCCGGGAGGCCTCTGCCGGCGGCGCCGGGCGCCCTGCGCGACGCCGCGGCGAGCCTTCCCCCGGCCCTCGTCAAGGACTACCAGCGCCTGCTGGCGTCCTCCCCCGCGAGGAGGCTCGACCCGGCGGCCCTCGCCGCGTCCCCGGCGCTGAGGACGCCGCCCGTGTGCGCCCTGGCGTTTCTGGACTCGCTGGCCGTCCGCGACGCGACGGAGAAGGACGCCTTTTTCCGTGGCGGAGGGGACTCGGGCAGCTATGCGCCCTCCGCGGACTCCCTGGCCGCGGCCCTGCCGCGCTTCCCGCCCGTCGTGGCGCAGCGGCGGCTGCTTCCGGCCCTAGGCGCGGCCGTCGAGTTTGGTGGCGCGCCGCCCTCGGCTGTTCCGCCGCTGCTGCAGATCGCGGCCTCGCTCGGCGACGACGCTTTCGCGGCCTCGGCGGCTCCGTTGCTCGCGCGCCTGTTCCGCTGCTCGGCCGACCGCGGAGTGAGGCGATGCCTGCTCGAGGGGATCCCCGGCTTCGGGGCGAGGCTGCCGGCCGCGGTCGTCGAGGGCGAGGTGTACCCGGCGCTGACGGGGACGGCGACCGGGGGAGGCGGCGGAGGAGGAGGAGGCACCAACTGCGCGGCCGCTGCCGGCAACGCCCTGGGCTGCGGCTTCTCCGACCCCTCCCCGTACATCCGAGAGCTGACCCTCAAGGCCATGCTGACCCTGGCCCCGAAGCTCCAGCCCCGGACGCTGTCGCAGAGCCTGCTCAAGCACCTCGCGCGCGCACAGGTCGACGCCGAGGGCGGCATCAGGGCCAACACGACGATCCTGCTGGGGAACCTCGCGCCGCTCCTGGAACCCGCCACCGTCCAGCGCGGCGTCCTGCTCAACGCCTTCGCCCGGGCTCTGAGAGACCCCTTCCCCCCCGCGCGAGCCGCCGGGGCCGCCGCTCTGGCCTCGGCGCTCCACCTTCACAGCCCGGCCGACGTCGCGGCCAAGGGGCTCCCCGCCCTGGCCCCGGTCTGCGCCGACGGCGACGGGAGGGCTCGAAGGGCCGCGCTGGCCGCCGTCGACGCCGTCGTCGCAGCTCTGAAGAAGAACGCCGCGGCCCTCGACGACAAGGAGAGAAAGGAGGAGGAGGAGGCCCGGGCGAAAGGAGGAGGGGTCGGCGGGGGCTCGGCTCACTTCTCCCCGGCCGCCGCTTCTCCGCGTGGTCCCGCTCGCGCGGCCCCGGACGTCCTCATCGTCCCCCCGAGGCCGCGGGCGCCTCTCGTTGCAGCAGCAGCCTCGACGAGGAGGCCGAGCAGCGGCGCCAGCGCTCCCCCCTCGTCTTCGTCGAGGGGGCCGTCGCTGTCCGTCGCTGCCGCGAGCGACGACGGCTGGAACGACAACGACGACTTCAGCGGCGACGGAGGACGCGCGACGGGCCACGTCGCACCCCCCGCCGCAGACTTCGACGACGACGACAACGATGACGAGTGGGAGAGCATGGACGCGCCGGCGCCCCCTCCACCTTTGAGGCCGCGGCCCTCGGCGGCCAACGGCGGAGCGAGGCGGGGCGGCAGTGCTGCTGGCGCCAGCGCCAACGCTGCTCGCGGGGGCGGAGGCGGGGGGCTGAAGCTCGGCCGCTCCGCTGCTGCTTCTGCAGCTGCTGCTCCTGCTTCGGCGGCCTCGCGTTTTTCGGACTTGCAGTTGTGATTAATTGAGGTTGAGAAAACTATAGCATATTGCAAACGAAAGAACTCAGTCTGAAACAAAAATCTATTTTACTTTTTTTTCTTTTAAAGAAAAACAACTTTTTTCATCTCGTTTCCGTTGGTTCTATCCCTTTCTCTCGCTTTCGAGGTCAAAAGTCCCTCTCGCGCTCGAGCATCCCCGCGACGCGGTCCCTGGTCTTGGCCACGGAGGCAGCCGAAGCGGCGGAAGAGCCCGAGGCCCTCCCCCCGCTTCTCCCCCCGCCGCGGCGGCGGAGCGAAGCGAGCGAAGCAAGGGTCGCGAGGACCCCCCTCTTTCCCCCGTGCTCGCCGTCCTCATCCTCGTCCTCGCCGCTCCCCCAGTCGTCCTCGTCGACGTCCGCCCCGCCTTCGTCTTCGTCATCGTCGTCGTCTCCATTCAAAACGGAAAGGGAGGACGAGAACGCGCCGCCTCCGTCGGGGCCGACCGGCAGATACCGCACCCTCGGCGCCGCGGGCGCCCTCCTCGCCTCGCGCCAGGCCGCGGCTGCGGGGGGCAGGTCGAGCGAGCGCGCGACGGCGTTGGGGTTGCGAGCCGTGTCGCGAGGGGAGGAGGTGAAGGGGGTCTCGACTGCGGTGGGAGGAGGAGGAGGGGGACGAGAAGGAGGGGGAGAGGTGGAGGTAGAGGCGGCGGGAGCGGGAGCGACGACTCTTCCTTTCTCCCTTTCCGTCTCCTTCTCCCTCCTCGCCGCCGCCGCCGCTCCCTGGATCGCAGCCGCGACCCCCTCCGGCAGCGCAGAGGAGCGACGAGAGGCGGAGGAGGAGGTTTCTCCCGTCTCTGCTGCCGCCGTTTCAGCGTACGTCGCGAGCAGAGAGACCTCCGCGCGGAGCTCGGTGCCGTCCTCGGCTCCCCCTCCCTCCCCTCCCAAGAGCGGCGCGTAGACAAACGCGGCGCAGCCGACGCCGCCCGCCGACGAGGGAGAGGAGGGAGAGAACGCCTCCGCGGCGGCCGAGGCGGCGGCCTGCACCGCGGCGCGGGCCTCGGCCCTCGAGAGCCGGTCCAGCGGCAGGAAGACGACGCCGACGAGCGAGGAGGGGCCGACGCCCCCGCCGGCGGCGGCGGCGGCGGCGGCGCCGAGCAGGAAGGGGCTCTCTGCGGCGGCCCTAGCAGCGTCGGCGGCGAGCGCGGCGACGAGCGGCGCGGCGTCCCCTCCTCCGCTCCCTCCTCCCCCGACGGCCGCGGACCCGCGCCCCAGGGCGGACCTCCCCGGCGGGGCCAGAGCGGCGGCCAGGGGGGGCAAGAGCGCCCTCCGGGAGTTCCTCGGCGAGGACAGGGACGCGGCGGAGGGGCCCCTCCTCGCCGGCGAGGCGCCCGCGGCCGAGGCGGCGTCGCGGGCGTGCCACGACGCGGCGCCGTTGCCCGCGACGCCGAGCACGTCGGGGGCCGCCAGCGCCGCCAGCAGGGCCCTCCCGCACTGCGCCAGCGCCGCGTCCGCGATCGCCGCGGCCTCGGCCATCGTGACCCCGGGGGCGCCCGGCTCGGGCGGGGCGGCGGCGAGCACGGCCTGGTCGACGACGGCGGCGACGTGCGCGGCCGACGAGGCCAGCGCGGCGATGGCCGCCGCCGCCGCCCTCGAGGCCTGCGCGCCCTCGAAGCCGAAGGGCGCCGCGACGGCGCAGGCCGTCAGGGCGCCGGCGGCGGCGAACGCCCGCGCGGTGTCGAGCAGGGCCTGCGGTCCAGGAGTGCCGCAGGCGGCGCCGAGGACGACGGCGACGCCCCCGTCGCCGGCCGAGGCGTTGCCCCTGCCGCCGGCGTCGGAGCCGGCGACGGCGGCGACGAGCGCGGCCGCCGCGGCCGGGCCGAGGCGCGCGGGGTTGCCCGCGGCCGCGGTCAGGAGCACCGGCGTGGCCAGCGGGAGGTAATTGTCGGCTGCGGCGGAAGAGGAGGTGAGGGCGGCCAGGGCGGCGGCGTCGGAGTCGAGCGCCCACAGCCTCGGCGGCGCCGCGGCTCCGGCGCCGGCGGCCGACGCCGGGGTCGTCGGGCGGCTCGAGATCAGCGGAAAGTCCATCGCGAGGGACCGGGCCGCCGCGGCGCCCCTGGCGCCGACGCCGACGATGGCGAGCTTTCCCGCGAGGTAGGAGAGGTCGGGGGGCGGGGCCGCGTCCGCGCGAGCGGGGGGAGGCGGAGGGGGTGTTGTCGTTGGTGTCGACGTCGCCGCCGCCGAAGGAGGAGCAGGAGAAACGGCGGCGGCGGCGGCAGGAGCTGCTGCTGCCGCTGTTGCCGCTGTTCCTGCTCCCGCGGTCTCGGCCTCCGGCCAGAGCCTGGCCGCGTCGCGCGCGCTCGAGGACTCCGAGACGGAAGCCACTCGGGAGACGAGGAGGAAGCGCGAGGGAGGGCGGCAGCAAGACTGGGGCCGCTGCGGCGCCGCCGGCGGCGCCCTCCGGCTCCTCACCCCGCCGCCGAGGGAGGCGGCGCTCCCGCCGCCGCTCGGCCGCGCCGCTGCCGTCGACGGAATCATGCTTTTTTGTTTTCAACTCCTCTCCTGCTCCTCCAGGTCCTTCAAGAACGTCCTGGGGTCGGGGGCCGGCCCGGAGAGCCGCGCGCCCGAGAAGTCCAGCCCCGGGTGCTCCTGCTGAAAGCGCTCGAGCAGTAGTCGGCCCGCGTCGTCCTCGGCCGGGGAGCTGCCCTGCGCTCCTCCGGCTTGCTGCTTCTCGTGGCCCGCGAACGCGGCCGCCCAGGGCTCGCCCGGGTCTGCCTTGGTCAGGTGGAGGTGGAGGACGCCGTCCTCTGTTTTTAAAGGTTTTTTTTTGTGGGGTGGGTGTGTGGGGGGAGGGGGGGGGGCAAGAGAGGCGAGGGAGGTGAGAGAGAACGATGAGAGAGGAGAGGTCGGCGGATTTTCAAACCGAACAAGATGATGCTTCGGCTTCGGCGTCGACGAAAAAAACAGAGGCGAAGTAACTCGTTCTTCATCCAATCGATCCGGCCTCCTCACCGAGCGTCCAGAACGACTCTGAAGCCTTGACGACGCTGAAGGTCGCGTGCTGCGATTTTGGTGTGGAGTGGAGGTGAAGAAAGCAGGTTGAAAGGGCGTGAGCGATTTTGCCGTTGTCGATTTCTTCGATCGCGCGTCGTCGAAGAAGAAGCAAAACAGGAAAAAAAACAGAAAAAACGTTTCGCTCCCCCCGCACGCCGTCTCTCTTCTGTCCCCCCTCTCTGGTCCTTTCCCGATACGAGAGCGGGATAGAGAGCCGTCTCTTTCCGCTCCATTCGAGAGAAAAAGGCAGCACTCACGTCCAGATACGGCGGGTTGCCCTTCAGCCCGAGCCTGCACCGCTCGCGCTCGATGCAGACGTCGAGGTCTCGGCCACGGACTCCCTGCGGGCACGGGACGAAGACGGTGACGTCGCTGAGCGACTGGGACCACTCGTAGGCGACGCGGCCGTCGGGGAGGATGTGTTGGTGTCGACGGGTCGGGGCGAGGGCTTCCTCAGCTGACATGAACTGCTTGGGAAGCGGAGGAAGAAAGCGGAGTCGAGGGTTGAATGGAACGTCGACGGAGATGTCGAAGAAGGAGAAAAAGTGAGAAAGCAAAAAAAATGTGTCCGCAAACGTCTCACTTCAAACGACAGCTTTCCTTGTGTTTTCTCTCAGACCGTCCTCTCTCTCCCTCGGCTCTTCCCGCACGCCGATGGAGGCCCACGCTCTTCTAGAGAATAGATAATCTAAATCAGTGAGAGAAAGAGAGAGAGAGAGAGAGAGAGAGAGAGAGAGAGAGAGAGAGAGAGAGAAAGGAAAAGGAAGAAGAGAGCCATCATGCTCGCGTCGCTCAGCGAGAGCGTCGGCGTCGGCGAGGCACTTTTCTTCTTCGACCTCGTCTTCGCCTCTCCTCCGCCGCAGCGTGCTCGTCCTCAACGCGGGCTCGTCCTCGCTCAAGCTCAAGCTGTTCGAAGAGGCCGCCGAGGGAGAGAGGGACGTCACCGAGGAGCCCCTCCTCGTCCCCGTCGCCTCGGCGCTGGTCGAGAGGCTCGGGACGGACAAGGCCACGCTCCGCTCGTGGAGGAAAGGAGGGGGCAAGGGCAGCCAAGGCGGCAGCGGCGAAAGCGGCGGCGGAGGACAGAAAATGGCCGCCGAGCGAGTCTCGGCGGGGGACGTCCGAGCCGCCCTCTCCGCCGCCCTGCCCCGCCTCGGCCTCTCGCCCTCCTCTTCTTCCTCCTCTCCTCGCCGCCAGCTGACGGCCGTCGGCAACAGGATAGTCCACGGCGGCGAGCTCTCCGAGCCGCGCGACTGGCGAGACGCCGCGACGCGCGCTGCGGTCTCCGCCGCGACGGCGCTCGCGCCGCTCCACAACCCATCCGGCGCGGCGGGAGCCGACGCCGCGCTGGAGGCGTTCCCCGAGGCTCTGGCGCACGTCGCGGTCTTCGACACCGCATTCCACGTCGCGAGCATGGGAGCGGAGGCGTTCACCTACGCCCTGCCGGCGTCGATGCGGAGCCTCTCTTCTTCCTCCTCGCCGTCGTCGTCGTCGTCGTCTTCTTGTTCTCCTCCTTTTCCTCTGCCCCCATATGCGGCAGCGGCGTCCATCCCCCTCCGCAAGTACGGCTTCCACGGCTCCTCGTTCAAGCACGCCGTCTCCGCCGCCTCGAGGCTTCTCGGACTCCCGCCAACTCCGGGAGAGGAGGGGGCGCTCGACGCCATTGCCTTCCACCTGGGAGCCGGGGCGAGCGCGGCCGCGATCCACAGGGGGAGGTCCGTGGACACGTCGCTGGGGGCTACCCCCCTGCAGGGGCTCGTGATGGCGACGCGGTGCGGAGACGTCGACCCGGCGGTCCCGCTGCTGCTCGCGGCGGAGCGAGGGAGGGACGCCGAGGGGGTGCTCCGCGCTCTGAACAGGGACGCCGGGCTCGCCGCCCTCGCCGGGCCCGGCGTTGCGCCCTCCGGGGACATGAGGGACGTCATCGCCGCCGCGGAGAGGGAAGAACGAGAAGAAGAAGAAGAAGAAGAGGAATTTGGGGAAGGGGCGAAAGCTCCCAGGAATTCGAGCGGAGCGCGGCTCGCTCTCGACGTCTACGTCCATCGCATCAGGCACTACCTGGGGGCCTTCCTTCTCGGCCGGCACCTGAACGGCAGGGCCCACGCAATCATCTTCACGGGAGGGGTCGGCGAGAACTGCCCGCTGGTGCGGGCGAGGGCGCTCGAAGGGCTCGAGCACCTCGGCATCGAGGTCGACGAGCGGCTCAACGCGGCCGCGGTCGGTTGCCGAGAGGAGGCACTACGGATCGACACTGGCCGGGGCGCCGGCTCGATCGCTGTGGCCGTGGTGCCCGCGGATGAGGAGGGGGTGATCGCGAGGGAGGCGTGGCGGGTGGCGATGAGGGGGGCCGAGCGGGGAGGAGGAGGAGAGAGACGGTGAGGGGGAGAGAGAGGGAAGAGAACAAGGAGAATATAAACGAGGACGGAACAGAAACGACTTTTTCTCACTCTCTCTCTCTCTTCTCACTTCTCTCTCTTTTTCTTTTTTTATCAAAACGCCGCAAATTGCCTTTGCGACCACGAAGGGGTTTTTTCAAGTGTAACACGATTTTGGGAACTAAACGGGAAAAAGGTGATTGGAAAACCGGGAAAAAAGACTTCAAACTTTTCTCTCGACTTTTTTCTTCTCTCACGCCGGAGTGTAAAGCCCGCCCTTGATCAAGGCGTTCCTCTTCGCCGCCGCCATGCGCGCCTTGCGCCTCGCGCCCGTGTTGGCGTGGAGGACGCCCTTCTGCACGGCCTTGTCGATCTCCTTGGTGGCCTGCGTGGTGGAGGAGGTTTTTTTGTGAGAAAAAGGGGAGAACGAGAGAAAAAGAGAGAAATGAAAAGAACGGGTGAGTTTCGGAGGCCCCTAGCCGCCGCCGCTCATCGTCGATTGAGCCTTTTCCCTTTGCCGCGTCTCTCTCATCGCCCCCGTTTCGTTCGATTCCTTACCTCGGAGATGAGCACCTCAACGGGCTTGATGTCCTCCTCGGAGGTGGGGACGCCGAGGGCCACGACAGCCTTGAGGACCTGGCGATTGAAGTTGAGAGAGAATTGAAAATCAAGGAGAAGAAGAGGGTGAGCCAAGAAGTCGTCGAGGTGGAATCCCTCTGTTGGAGGGCAGCGAGCGACGATGCGACCATGACGTTTTCGTGCTGTCGCCCGGCGTGTTCTCCTCGTCGCAGGCCGATTGTGCTCCTGACAGAGCGCGCGTCATAATCTCGCGCGAGCACTGGTATCTTGATCGGACTGAAGCACGCGCGTTGGAGAGCCCAAAGCGTGCGGACGTGCAGGCCGTCGTTCGTCGGCGTCAGCGTCGTTGCCGGCGGCGGCGGCGGCGGCTCTCTCTCCTTTTTCCCTCTTTGCTTCCTCCGCCTTCTCCATCGCCGGCACAAACCTTCTTGATCCTCGTAGCCACGGCCGACTTGCGCGCCTTGTTGTACACGCGCTGCTTTTCGGCGAGGCGCTGCCTCTGGAGCGCGTTCTGCTTGGCGAACACGACGACCGAGCCGCGCGCGGTCGGGGTCGCCGATGCGCCGCTCCTCGGAGAGAGCAGGGCCGTGCCCCTGACGGACGAGGTCGACGCCAGCGACGGGTTCCTGCGGGCCGGCGCCGGCGTCGACACGGCCAGGCCGGAGAAGGCCCTGGCGAGCATGGTGCAAAAGGGGAGGGGGGGGAGGGGAAAGAAGAGAGCAAAGAAACTAGGCTTTGCTCGAAATTCGCCAGAGAGGGAAAGAGAGAGAGAGTGAAGCGAAGAGAGTCTCTCTGAGAGAGGCGGAAAAAAAATCGAAGACGAAAACTCTCCACTTTTTCTTCTCAAAGCAGGAGAGCGGGGCACTTTTTTTCCGCGCCCTCTCTCTCTCTCTCTTTCTCTTTCTCTCGCATCTGCTTTCTCCGCAGAGACGACGATGGCAGCATCAACGGCGCAGCCCCTGGCCCTCCCGGCAACGGGCGGCGCTCCGCCGCCCTCGGTCCGCATCGAGCCGGCCGTGCTGCTCTCGATCGCCGACGCCCACGGCCGCCGACCGGCCGACGGCGGCGCCGACCGCGTGATCGGCACGCTGCTCGGCGGCTTCGCGCCCGACGGCGCGGTGGACGTGAGGGACTGCTTCACGGTTCCGCACTCGGAGACGGCGGAGCAGGTGCGTAGAGTGGAGTGGAGTGGAGTGGAGTGGAGAGAGAGAGAATGAGGGAGAGACGGAGCGAGAGGAACGTTTGCGATCGATGTTTTTTTTCTTCCTTCGAATGGCCGCCACGACCTCGGTTCTTCCTCATCCTCCTCACCTTCTTCCCTCCGCTTCCCCCTCTCCAACCCCACTCAAAACGCAGGTCGCCGTCGACATCTCCCACCACGCCAACCTCCTCGCCCTCCACCGCAGGGTCACCACCAGGGACGCCGTCGTCGGCTGGTTCGCCACCTCGCCGCAGGGCGCGCCGCCCTCGGGGGGCGACGCCCTGATCCACGACTTTTACTCGAGGGAGTGCGGCCCCTCGCACTTGCCCGTGCACGTGACCATCGACACGAGCCTGACGGGGAGCAGCGTGCGGATCTGCGCGTACTCCGGGAGGAGCCTGTCCCTCGGGAACGCCGCCCCCGCCGCCGCAGCCGCGTCGACCTCTGCTGCCGCACCAGCGGCGGCGGAGCCAGCCTCTCCCGGCGAGGCGGGCGCTGCCGCTGCTGCTTCTGCTGCCGCTCCCCCTTCCCCGTCCCCCTCTGCCGCCCCTCGCCCCTCCCCCAAGACGCTCGCCACGGCATTCGTCGAGATCCCGTTCAAGGTCATCACGGCCGACGCGGAGAGGCTCGGGGCCAGGCTGCTGACGACCGAGCTTGTCTCGCCCGCCGCGCCGCGGGCGGCGGCGCCGGCCGCCGGGGGCGGGGCCGAGGCGGCGGCGACCGCGAGCCTCGACGCGTCGCTCGAGCGGCTGGTGTCGATGCTCGAGTCGGGCTCGCGGTGGTGCTCCCGCGTCGCCGCGGGCGAGGCCGCGCCCGACCCCGCCGCGGCGGCGGGCCTCGCGGACGCGCTCGCGGCGCTCGCGCCGCTGCCGGCCCCGGAGGTCGAGCAGCTGGTGGCCGGCGCGACGCAGGACGCGATGCTCCTCCTGTACCTCTCGAAGCTGGTGTCCGCGCACGTCACGCTGTCGGACAGGCTGGGCACGGCGTCGCTGCCTATCCTGTAGGAGAGAAGGAGGGGGAGAGAGTGAGGGCGGTGTTTTCTTCTCTTTTTGTTGCCGGTCGTTCTCTTTCACGTGGAAAAAAGGACCAGTTTTTTTTCATTTTTTCCGTTTCATTTGCATCGGTTTTTTTTTCCTAGTCAAGCATGAAAGGTCCCTCTCACGCTTTTTCAAGCAAAAAAGTCGTCGAGGTCGTTCCCTCCCCCGCCTCCTCCGGGGACTCCGGCCGCGTCTCCTCCCGCTCCGACCCCGCACCCTCCTCCTCCGCTGGCAGCGACGGCGGCGACGGCGGCCATCCAGTCGCGGTGGTCGTCTCCGGCGCGGTCGCCGCCGCGGTGGTGGTGGTGGCCGCCGTTGGCGCGGCCGCCGGCGCCGGTGCCGTCGCCGTGGCTGCCGTTTTCGCCTCCACCGCCGCCACCGCCAAAGCCACCGCAACCGGCAAAGCCGGTGACGACCCCGTTGCTCGTCCCCGTCGTCGTCGCCGTCGCGGTCGCCCCGTCGGCAGCCATGATTCCCATCTTGAGCGCGTGCACAGGCACAGGCGACGCGGCAGCGCTCGCGTGAGAAAAGCGGCGAGGCTCCGGTGGCGGCGTGGGGTCCGCGAGGCCCAGGGGCGCCCCTCCCGCTCCCGCTCCCGCGACAAGCGCGACTGCGGCGGCGTCGGCTGCGGCCCCCGAAGGCTCCGGGAGCTCGATGACCGGCGCGTTTTCCGCGGGGAACGCGACGACAGCAGCGAAAGCCGCAGCCCCGGCGTCATCGTCGGCGTCGTGAGGGGGACCGGCGCGAGACAGCATGAGGTTTTGGACGTACCTAATGTTTTTTTCCAGTTTCGAAATTCTCGGAGGATGGAAAAAATGTGAGTTTCTTTTTTTTTCGTCTCCCCGATCCTTGTTGCCCGCGGCGAATGATATGAGGAAATCTCTCTCTCTCTCTCTCTCTCTCTCTCTCTCTTTCCCCTCTCGTCTCTCTCTTCTTCTTC
>Ga0210003_1000530_pt1 | contig 34300 bp, 66 predicted proteins | sample LantaG_FD_182804 | JGI IMG/M metagenome (GOLD analysis project Ga0210003, IMG submission 182804) | Deep subsurface microbial communities from Baltic Sea to uncover new lineages of life (NeLLi) - Landsort_02402 metaG (SPAdes) (version 2) | ecosystem: Environmental > Aquatic > Marine > Oceanic >...
TTTTTAACTACTTCTTTATCTGTTGGTAATCCAGTATTAGCTTCATTTAATTCTTCAAATCTTTTAAGTTTCATAATTATATATTTTATTTTATACCCATTTTCTTTTTAAGTAATTTAATTATTTCTGTATAATTGTTTTCTTCAGCTATAACTAATTCATAATTATCCATTGTATCAGGTTCAGCACCATTATCTAATAGATATTTTACTAATTCTGTATTACCTACTTCAACAGAATGTCTTAATGGATAATCATCACTCATATGAATATCAGCATCTTTATCAATTAGGTATTTGATTATATCTAAGTTTTCATCATCTATTGCTACTTGTAATGCTAAATTATTGAAATAATGAATATCAGCACCTAATTTTAGTGCTTTTTTAACACCCTCTATTGATTTATTCTTAGCAGCTTGGACTAACATTCTATCTGGGTCTAAACTTTTTAAACTATTTAAAATTTCTTCATCAGATTTAGAAGTCATCTTATCTCTAAGACTTTCATCAACTTTCCCATTTAAAAAATAATCTTTATTAAATATCCAAGCAGACATTTCACCCATACCATCAGATGACCATCTTGCTAACCTTCTACTTGGATAACACAACCAATCACCACTATTAATGTCATCTGTTTCTTCCATTCTAATAGGTATCATTTCTTCACCTTCTACCAATGTTCCAAAATATTCATTAACCATATCATAATTACCTTCATCTTCAGAAATCAAATATAAATCTTTTTGTTCTACATTAAACAGTTCTGCAATTTTTTTAAATTCCATATCAATATTTTCAGGAAAATCAGTTATTAGGTTTCCAAGGTCTTTAATTAAATTTGAATATACTTTAGCTACTTCTTCTTCAGTTTTGGGTTTCATTTTATCTCTTAAACTTTCAAATAGTTTATATGGTTGTATATGTTTCATTTATCTATATATTAATTCCTACATATTAATTAAAAAATAAACTTTCTTTTGAAAAGTCCATATAATTTATTATATTTACACAAATTATAATATTATGGAAAGAAAATCACACCAGTATTGGATGGATGTTGATAACATCTTAAAAGTATCAAAGAAGTACAAAACACGAAACGAATTCAGGGTAAATGACAAAAGAGCTTACGATGCTGCTTCCCGTTATGGGTTTTTAGACATTGTATGTTCACATATGGTAAAACCCGTATCATCAAGTTTAATTTGGACCGAAGAAAAATGTAGGGAAGTACTTTCTACTTGTAAAGATGGGTCTGAATTAAAAAAGAAAGAAGGTGGTGCATATAATGCAGCAATAAAATTTGGTTTATTAGAAGAATATTACGGGGAATATAAAAGACCGACATATTGGACTAAGAAAAGATGTCACCAAGCTGCATTGGAATGTAAAACGAAATTTGAATTCTATACCGAATATAATACTGCTTATCAGACAGCAACACAACACAGTTGGTTAAAAGACATTTCTTCACATTTAAAAGTTTCAACATCTGTTAAACACCCAAGTAAATATTGGACTAAAGAAAAATGTCGTAAAGAAGCTTTGAAATATGACACGAAATTTGATTTCCAATCTTTTTCCCGAAAAGCATATATGCCTGCACTTAGAAAAGGGTGGTTAGATGAAATTTGTTCACATATGACAGAAATCAGAAAACCAAAGGGATACTGGACAAAAGAAAGATGTCACCAGGAAGCATTAAAATATAAGCATAAATCAGACTTTTCTAACAATAGTGGTGGTGCTCGTAGATATGCACAAAAACACGGTTGGTTAGATGAAATCTGTTCACACATGACAAGAAAAAGACATATCCAATGGACAAAAGAAGAATGTCACAAACTCGCATTAACCTGTAAAACGAAAAAAGAATATTACACAGATCATAAGTTAGCTTATCAAGCTGCACACAAATATGGTTGGTTAGATGAAGTTTGTTCACATATACAAAATAGAACTCATACGAAGAAAAAAGGGATACTTTAATTAGTATCCCTTTTCGTTTTTTATATATAGTAAAAAACGTAGAATAATTTAATGTTAGAATCATATCACTTATTTGAAAATGTCCAACAAGCTAAGAAATTTTTAAAGGATAATAATTTAGATTTAAACGATCCATCTATAAATGGTTGGTATGAACAAATCAAAGATTTATTAAAGAATAATATAAATTATATGGGATTGTTTGTAAAGTTCTTCTTTACAGCAAATAAAGATCACGAAGTTTTACCAGTTAAAAAAGGTGATGATGATAAGTATTTTGATTCATTAACTGGTTTATTAAAATTAATCAAAAACCAAACTAATTTAGGTGATTTCTTACCTAAACCTATCGTTCAATATAATACATTCGAAGAACTATCAGATGATATCACAACAGCACAAGATGATATAGTCATAAATAATTTCTATAAAAATATCTATTCTAATTTAAGGAGTGATATTAATATTAAGGATGTTGCAACCAGGAACACAATATTATCTTATGCAAAATTAGATGATGAAACAAAGAAAAGTATGACACCAATGGTTTCTTATAGAAAGAAGTCAGGTCAAGATTATATTAATGATCTATCTGAATTTGTAGAAACATTGGGAAGCTCTAAAGAAGCTATTAAAAAGAAGATAGAATCATTAGGGAATGCAGTTGAAACTGTTTATGATAAAGACAATATTATAGTTGTAAGAACATTTGATAAGAATGCTATTAAAGAATTGGGATCAAAAAGATGGTGTATTGTTTATGCACAGGATTCATATTATAATAGTTATTGTTCACCGTTAAGAGATATGACACAATATATCGTATTTGATTTTAATAAACCATCTACAGATAATAATTCATTATTTGGATTATCAGTTGATAGTTCTAATACTGTTAGAAACGGGTCATCACAGAATAAAGCAAATAATTATGTTTCAAGAGAAGAAATCTTAAAACAAACAGGAATCCCCGATAATATTATTGTACCACACGACTTTGATAAAAATAGTATTAAACGTGCATTCAGTCCGGATGAATTAATTAAATTAGGTAAGGGAAGGGAATACTATAACCAACAAGAAATAGATGCTTTAAATCTAGATCATGATATGTTAGTTCGATATAAATTATTAACCCCTGAACAATATAATGAATTATCTTGGGGTGATAAATTTATTTATAAAGATTTCAAATTATCAGATGAAGAAATAGAAACAATTAAAGCATTATCATTTGAAGATAAAATGAAAATAGAAATGAATATTCTCAGAACTATTAAAGCATTCACACCAGAAGAATATGCAAGATTAAGTTGGACACAAAAATATTCATATAATGGTAATACTTTATCTAATAAAGAAGTTATAGAAGTTAGAAAATTATCAGTAAAAGAAAAGAAGAAAATATTTGGTGAAAACACTATTCAATCTTTAAAATTATATAGTCCAAAAGATTATTCTGATTTAACCTGGAATGAACGATATGTATATAATGATAATAGTTTCACAGAAGAAGATAAAGAAAATTTAAAAAATGTTCCATTTTCAAAAAGATTACAAATAACTGATTTATTAGATGATGTATTTGATTTAGAAAGTGAAGAAATGCAACCTGATGATGCTGATTTAAAAGTTGATGTTGGTAGAAACTATATCACATTTAAAGTAGAACACGAAGCATATCCATTAATGGAAATTGTTGGTATGGATGAAAGTGAATTTTATGATTTTGTTGACACACAAGGTTATCAAGATATGTATCACGAAGATGAATATATTGCTAATTATTTAGATGATAGTATTCTTAAAAAGATAGAAGAATTGATGGATTTATTAGGATATGAAATCGAATCAGGTTTAACAATATCAACTGAAGGTGTTATAAAAGAATTCTTCGAAGAATATAATGATTATATGAATTATGATGGTGGTACAAAACAACATGGTATGAATGATACATTAAGACATTATGGTTTAGATGATATTGTAAGTGATGTTGGTAGTGGCATAGATAGTGCATATAGTGATTTAATAGGTAGTATAAATAGAATATTACCATATACTTTTGATTCACGTGAAGTAGAATTACCAGAAGCATACATAGAAGATTTAGCTGAAGAAAACGAAATAAATAATATCCAAGATTTAATTAATTCTGTCGATTCTGTTAATGATATAATTTCTGAACATAATAAAAAAGTTGAAAAAGAAGAAGATAAAATTGAAGAATTATATGAATACACAAGATATAATGTTGGTGTAGCAGAATATGAATTAAAAAGTATAGCTGATAATTTACAAAGTATTATTGATTACATTGATGAAAATCCAGACACATCCCATATATTAAAAAACAAAGAAATACTAAAAAAATTAGGATTCACTAAAGAAGTTGCACGTTATGATGGTGTTACTAAAGGGGATATTAAAATTAAAATATTAGAAAAGAATTTTAAAGAAGGAAAAGTAATGATTAGTAGATATAATACTAAGACACAAAAAAGTGAAAAAGGATGGGTTAAAATATCTAATCTAAATGATTATTTCAGTAGAACTTTATTTGAAAGTAAAATAATAACTGACTTCGATGAATTCATGTTGTGGTAAGAATAGACAAAAACCTGCTATAAAAAAAGCTAAGAATATCATCGAAGGGTGGTCTAACCTTGTTACCAAAAAATATAAACATACCTGGTGGGTTAAAGACAGAGCTCAAATCTGTTCTAGATGTGTCAATCTAAATAAAACAAATAAATTCTGTAAATTGTGTGGGTGCTTTATTCCTGCTAAAATAACTGTTAAATCTGAAGCTTGTCCAATGAAATATTGGAATAAAGTGAAATGATTAAAACTTCTTATACTTTATTTCACATAAATTACTGGTATCTCTTTTAAACCTAACCACATAAATGCTACAATTCTATGACGACCTTCCATTATAAATTTATCAGCATCATTTTTTTCAACAAATATTGGCATTATTTTTTCACCATCTTTTATTAATGATAAAATATAACGTGTTCGTTCTTCTTCATCCGTAAATTCACCATAAGTTGATTCCATTTCAACAGCAGTATCTTTAAACATTTCAATTGATTCAACTTTATAATAAAATTCAATATCTTCAATATTCTTATCAAGCCATTCACCTACATCCTTAATATCTGAAAGCTGAGATAAACCAATAGCTTCTTTCAAAGATAATGGTTTGTATTCTATTTTATTTATACTTTCATTATATGATTTAATATATTTCATTATACTTTCAGTCCTTTTTTTTATCTAAGAAATCTTTTATATCTTCATTTCGATATTTTTGAATCAATTCCGCTGATTTTCTAGCAGATGGCATTAAAGTTAAACCATTTTGAAATGGATCAGCACCATTTTCTAAACACCATTCTACACCAGCATAATAATCAAACCATAAACAAGTGTTTAGTGCATAATTAATATTATACCCACGTTTAACCATTTGTTTAATTATATTTAATTCTTTGTTTTCAATAGCATAATTAAGCATTTTCGTATCTGTTGTAATAACATCTTCTATTGGTTTAGCAACCATTTTATCTCTTATGCTTTCGTTATATGATTGTAGATATTTCATTATACTTTCTGTACTTCTTTACCACCATACCATTGTTCCTCTATTTCAGGAAGTAAATAGTTTTTGCGACATATACCTGGTGTGTGACCTATTTCTTCAGCTACGGCTCTTAAAACCTCATTAAACTTCTTTTTAATCTCACCTATAGATTCAGGTTTCTTTAATTTTCTTAATCTATCAGACATAAGTTTATTTACACGATAACCACGTAAATCTTTTGATGTAATATCGAAGTCAGATAAGTAATTATTTACCTGGGTTGATTTAATACTCAACCCGTCAGTTGTTACAAATACTTCACCAGGGATTTTCATTAGCTTACTCATATTCCTTGCTACTTTACTATCATCAATAGTTATTTTATGTTTCATTCCGGATTTACCCACATAAGATAATGTAACACTACTACCATTTATCTTTACATGTTTTTTAAGAAAGTTTGTAACACCATGATGGCCTTCAGCACCACTTGCATCATTTCCAACCCTTTCACCTGTTTTATCTATGATTCTAACTATTGTAGATATAATCATAGTTTTTTCATCTTCACTATCCATATCATTAGATACTTTGGTTCTCAACCTTTTAATGTTACTTCCAAGATTTGTTATAGCAGACCTTTTCTTAGCCCATCTTTTCTTTAAATCTTTTTCAGATGTTGGTTGTATTTCTTTCTTAGCTTCTTTCTTAGCTTCTAAAACGGAAATATCATTATTCGTATTATCCTTTTTGATCATTCTTATTGCTTCTTCGAATGACATACTATAATACCCTCTTATAAAATATAACATATCAATAAATGGACCAGATACTATAGACCTATTTTTACCTTTATGATATACACTTTCTAATTGTTCTAATCTTGGATAATCTTTAACAATATTTTTAAAATCGTGTGGGTTGTAAATATAAACAGATACATCTGATTTTATATCAATACTATTATCATCTAACAATTTTCTAAAGTCATCATTAGATTTAGGTGTCATTTCATCACGTAACCCTTCGAATAAATTATAAGGCAATATGTGTTTCATAAATAGTATATATTAAATATTTGTTCGTTTAAAATATTAATTGTATCTTTGAAGATTATGAATAAAGAATATGAATTTTATTGCAAAATCTGTGGTATAATATATTCTAATCAAAACGATGTTGATTTATGTTGTATTGATTGGAAGATAGAAAGATATGGTAAAACATATTACCGTAAACAAAAAGTTAATAAAATACTAAACAATATATGAAAGCATTAGAAGAAAATAAAGACTTTTGGGTAGAATGTAATGTCTGTGGACAACGATACCTTAATTGGTCGGGTTCAACCCCTTGTTGTGGATCACTTGCATTTGTAATGGAAGAAATAGATTTCAGAAAAGATAAAATTAATAAGGTAATAACTAATATAAAAAGGATATGAAAACATTCACGATTTGGTTTAAGTTCACAGGAATTAATGAAAAATGTCTTATGACAGAGGATGGTGACTATATTGGTATAGACACAGGTAAGCTATATAAGAAGGATGACGATCACCATCATTCTAAACAGCACATCGGAATTATAACAGGTTGTGATGAAGTTGATGTAACAGGAATGATTCATTTAGACCAGGGGATGACAGGATTAACAGAAAAACAACAAATGATGAAGAAATACAAAGGTTGTTATGTTACTTTAGAAGCTGCACATTGGTATGGTGAAATAAGAGTATATCGTTGTAGGGAATTAAAAGAATATGTTACAAGCAACGAAGTAAGAATTCTTACTGAACAACAAGTAAGACAATGGAAAATTGAACAAATATTAGAAGATACAGAATGAGTTTTTTAGATGAACATACAATTATAATTGAAGGTATATTACCAATGTACCTTAAAGAATCATTTTTAAGAAAGAAATTGATTAAATCTTCTTTTGTAGAAGGTCTTATGGAATTAGGTTGGGGAAACGGATATGTTGGATTACCAATGTGGCATCCCTGGTTTAATATAGATTATGATATGATTCCAGTAAGAGTTCACGGTGGATTGACATTTTCTACTATGTGGGATGATGGTGAAGAAAAATTGTGGATTATCGGATTTGATACCGGACATTATAATGATAATATGACTAATTGTTCATTTGAATATGTTAAACAAGAAACTTTCCGTTTAATGAAACAATGTATGGAAGCAGAAGGAATGGAAATGATTATACGAGTTATTAAACTGAATAGAATTAAAAAAACCTAACAAAATAATGTTAGGTTTTTTTTAGTTCTTTATTCAAAACTTTCTTCAGCGAAACAATGAAGTGCAAAAGATTCTACGTGTTCTTCATTCCCATCATATATATCACCAATTAATGAATTTTCCTTTTCTTCCATTTTAAAGGAATAATAAGTACCATTTTCAACATACACATCAACATACATTTCTTCCTGTTCCGATTTAATAATAGGTCCAAGGAGATCGTATATGCGGGTTTCATCATCTTTGATTACTTCAACTGTCGATGTGATTCTGTTAACAGTTAATTCCCAACCTTTGTATTCGTATTTGTTTTTCATAATATTGTATTTTGAATGTTATATAATCATAAAGATAAAAAGTTTATTTGGAATTGATAAAACTTTTTAGTAATTTTGTGAATATATGTATTAATACAATTAATTATGAAAGATTTTCAAAAAGTCATTGAACTAAAAAACATTAAAACTGAAGAACAATTAGAAAAATTGTCAACTAAACGGTTATTTGCATACTATAAAGCTGAACGACATAGAAAGATTAGACACATTGCTAGTTGTACTTGTGAATGTTGTGGTGAAGCTTCCTGGGATTTAAGACCAAATGATGAAGCTGAAAAGAAACATAAAAAACTTATTAAAGATCGGGAAGATTACTTAAATTTAATCAAATCCGTTCTGGATAGGAGAGAACATATAAAAGATAAATAACTATGAAAACAACATACGATGACATAATGGATTGGATGACTGAACACGAAGAGTGTGCAATCACAGATGGTCCAGCTTATTTATCCCTGGAAGAAGAAAGGGAATTTTTGGAATCTCTTGATAAAAAAATTATAAGAGAAGATAGCTTTTATTGTCTTATCTTAGATGGTACGTTTTTTTCACCTGACCAGGAAGAATACTTGGTGAATAAATTTGCTGATTTCTTAAACGAAAAAGAATACGATAACCCTTTTAAATAGAATATTATGAATGACATTAGAGAAGATTGGTTCTTTAACCAACATTATTCAAAAGACGAACTTAACCAACTCTGGGAATGGTCTCAAAAATCAGGTGAGATTGTAGACATCAAATTAAACAACGATAAATGGTCAGGATTTCATATTGAAGATACTGAATACACAATTGATATTGCAGGACAATCTACAGAAACAGATTGTAGAAATTGGATGCAAAGACTTGGGTTTGAAGTAAGAAATAAAATAGATTAAATGGAAAAGAAAAAACTGAAACTAGAAATCCTTGATGAAGAAGGAAACGTTACTGTTACACATCACTTCTTTTATAATGTAGATGACAGCAACACATTAAGATTAACTATGTCAGACGGAATATATGACATGGACAAAAATGGAAAGATATTATAATGACTAAAGTAAAGATGCAAAAGAAGATTGATTTACTCAATCTTTATATTGAACAAGTGAAGGAAGAAAAATCACAATTTATGGTAATAGTATTAAGAGAAGCAATAACAAAACTTGGTGATGGTGCAGACCCAAACACAGTAGAAAATTGGGTAGTTAAGTTGGAACGAATTTGGAATCAATTTTAAATGAGAGAATTTTACCCATATAGATTTAAAACTGAAAAAGAATTTGAATTCTTTTATGGTGAAAAATGGAAAGCTGTTACTTGTTGGAACAAGAAGGGGAAAATGGATTATCTGTTTGGTAAAGAACTCGAAAAAGGATTTAATATTAAGAATCTTGAAAACATATTAAATTATAATAAAAATACCCCATTAAATAAATTAGATTATTGGGTTATTTACACAAAAATGGTATTATCTCAAAAAGAATATAGATATTGTAAAATCAAATTAATAAAGAATAACATAAAACAAAAAAAATGGGATTAAATATTAAAAAACATAGAAATGGAACATTTACTGTTACTGAATCTACATCAGATGAAGTAGTCATTAAGAATGGTACAGAAGATGATGTTAAAAAATACATTCTTGTGAAAAAGATTTGGAAATTTTACGATGAAATGATTCGAGTTGATATGGAATTTCCAGTTGGATATTATGTTAATGATAAAATGCATCGTGATGAAACAAAAGAAAATTTTCTTGAATGGTGGTTAGAAAACTGTAAGAAAGATGGGTTCGGTGATATCATTGGTGAAAAGATGGGGATCATCATAAAGAAGTTTAAGTTGGAAGAATATTTTGAACCCTTTGTAAAGAAATAAAATGGAAAAAATATGGCCATATAGATTTAAGACCGAAAAAGAAATGATTAAAGAATTCGGTGATGAATGGTGGACTAAAATGAATTGGGCATTTGGACAAATGGATTATCTATTAGGTATAACATTTGAACATAAACCAGAAGCTCCTATAGATTTTATTCAACGTAATTATATTGGTCACTTTAGATTTGGACATACATCATGGACTATTGAAAGTTGTATGCTCACTAGTAATGTACCAGTTAAACCGAATTATAAACCAAAAGTATTTGTAAGAAATTAAAACTTATTTTTATGTTATTAACAAAAGAACAAAAAGAATTTTATAAACCTGAAATAGAAAAACTATTAAAGCAAGGTTATGATCCTAATTTTAAATTGATACCACAATACAAAGTGTTTGTCATATTCGATAATAACAAAATGATAGCATTGGGTATTCTTAATAACCCACATGGTTATTGGTATTTCCGGAATTGTGTTGTTGATAGAAAACACAGGGGAAATGGTTTGCAAAGGGTTTTAATCCAAGAAAGACTTGATTACATATCAGAACATGGCGGTGGTCGTGTATCAGTAGGGATTGATCCTAAAAACACTAAATCATTAAACAATATGCTTAGTATGGGTTTCAAGTTTGCAAAAGGTGGAATGAAATACAAAGAATTCTGGTATCAAAAACTTTATAAAATCGTAGACTAATATGAGGGGGAAAATATTACCATTTAAGGATACAAAGTGGATATCACTTTATTTTTCAATAATATTTTTATCATTCTTTGTAGGAATTATATTTAATAATATGGATAAATTAATTCCAAAATTTGATGAAGTAAGTGGAACGGTTTATGGTTATACCCAGGATTCAGTTTATGTTGATGTGAATTGGTCATTATCATACAATTATAATAGTAGACAATCTGAATATACTGAAGAAGAATTTGAAAATATTATTGAAGGTTTAATGACAGATCGGATTAATATGTTACTTTGTGATATTCATTTTTTCGAATACATCATTCTTAAAGAACACCCTATTAAAACAAACGATAACGGTATTAAAATAAAAATGTTTAATTAACATAGAACTTATGAATATGATTTGGTGGATAATTTTTGGTGCTATACTAGGTATAAGTGCTGCTCTTTTGGAATTACATTTCAAAAAGAAAAGAGAAAAAAGATTAGAAAACATCTGTGAAGGTGTTACTACTGAAGTTAAGAAAACTATTAAAAGACTGGATGAACTGAACAACAAATCTTAATTTTTATATATAAGATAAATTGTAAGTTTTGATATGTTCACATTCGAAGAATTTCTTAATGAAGATGTAGTTGCTGACGAAAGACAAGGTGAAGGTGAAAACCATTTGCTTGTAAAAGATTATAATATAATCACTAAACCAACTAGAGAAGAACTTATAAATACCCACGACACCGTATTAAATTATTGGGAAGATACTGTTGAATATTTAGCATTTGATACGGTAACTGTACCCAAAGATAAATTACTATATTCTAATCAAGACTATGTATCTGGAACATTCATAAATGATATGACTGAAGAAAAATACAAAGAAGGTGATATATTTATTGCTGAAGATGAAGAAGGTGATTGGTGGATTTTAGATGGTCATCATAGACTCATTTATGATAGAATTCACAACAGAGATTCCAAAGCTATTTTCATTTCAATGGAAAGTACTAAAGAAATAGATGATTTCTTTTATAACTTAGAAGAAGATTAATTTGTTTATTTCCTTTATTTTTCCTATCTTTGTGTATTAACCAACATTAATACTATGACAGAAGGTATGATAAAAATCGGTTCAATCCAAAATCAGTGGTCCTGGGAATATGATTCTTCAGTAATTACTGCTATACTTTTTCTTAATCCTAAAGGTGGTGAATTATTTTTAGATGTAAATAAGGTTCACACTAAAACAGGTATTGGCAGGGGTGAAGTCAAAACACATATTGGTGTGTACCCGGTTGGTACACTTAAAAGTCCAATGAAGGGTGAAATCAATTCAATTCTTAAAGACTTAAAACAAACTGTTCCTTTTCAAAGAATGGGATGGTATACTGATGAAACTAGACAATTATCTTTAAAAGACCTATTATACCAAACACTTCAAAATAATAATAGTATAATGAGAGCTTTTAAAATCAAAGAAATTAAAAGGAAGATAAATAATGGATAGGGTTAATCGAAATAAACTTTTCAAATTAGGGGAAAATCGCAACAATTATTCCAATATAAATAATCGACTTGCTTGTGTTATCGCAACCCTTTATTTAGATATAAACAATAAAGAATTAATATTAGATTTAACTAATTGGACTAGGGAATGGTCTACACCTGATAATGATTTTAAAGATGTTCGTACACATATTGGTTATTTCCGTGTTGGTTCATTAAATAAACCAGAAAAAAGAAAAATCGCAAGAGCACTCAAATTAAATAAACCTGATCGACCTTTTTCTTTAACTGGATGGGAAATTGATAAAAAAGATGAACGTGGTAATAATTTTTTTGTTAATTTAAATTGCGTTTTAACATATGCAATTAGTGGAGAAAATAATAAAATTACAAGAGCACTTAAACTTGCTGAAATAAAAAAGAAAATAAAAAATGGATGATTACGGTAAATTACTATTAGAATGGTATATGAAAGGATTTAATGATGAACTTTTTGGTCATACTTCTGTTGAACAAGAAGATAAATTATTAATGATAGTATATGGTATTGGTGCATCAGATGCTATAATCGGTGATGATATTTCAGATTATGATTCAATACCACCTAATTTTAAACCAGTTTGGGATAAAGCAGGTGAAATGCAAAATAATGGAGAAATAAGTGAAATGCAACTCCGCAAAATATTCAGAGTATTATCTAAACTTAGAAACGAAGGAAAAATTACATTATAAACTAAAATTACAATTATGAAAAACAGTACTAAAAAAAGAGATTTATGGTTAATTTTTATCACAGTTGGAGCTTTCATTTTAGTTTTCCTAGCAGGGATGAAATACCAAAAAGAAGAAATTAAGACTGATGATGAATATATTTCTATTCACCAGTACAATGAAGTTGTTAACCAGCTCCATTATGCAAATTCCGTAAAAAGAGCTTGGACTTATGTTGCTTATCAATTACATCACGATATAGCAATTGATTCAGTATTTATTAAATACGCAAATGATCATATATGGGTTCCTCGTACTGAAGATAAACACTTGTATATTAAATGGGAAAATGCAACCCCCGATGAAACCCCACTTGATTTAGTAAAAGCTATGGATTCTACTATTGCAGTTTGGTATGAATCAATTCCTTTTATGTTTATGGATAATAAACACGATAGTACTTGGGTATATAATTCTGATTCATATAAGCGATCACAAGATGCAATTAATCATTATAAAACAAGAACTTATGAATAAGCTATTTAATAAAATCAAAGACTTTTTTGTGTTTGTATTTACTAAAGGTTCTTTTTACCTTAAAGCACAAACAATACTAACTACTTATATTGTTATTGGTGCTTTTATTGTGATACCAGCAATGGGTCCATTTTATACTGATAATCAATTCAAAAAATATATCATAAAACATCAAGATGAAATTATCAGAGAAGATGAAGATAGTTTCCGATTATATACTGATGATTTGAAGTATTGGGAAGAAGTTACACTTCATGGTTATGAAACTTATTATACTATTGTTTTTTGGGGTGATAGAGATACATGGAAATGGTTTATAAATCTTGATCATAAAATATCAGAAGATATTGAATATAAAAAACATAAAGGGGAAAACATTGAGTTGGATAAACAGATATTAGATATTCTAATTAACAAATAAACAAATTCTTTTTATTTGCATATAAATATAAAAAAGAATTATATATTATGAAAAGAGTATTTATTATCTGTACAGTAAGAGGAGCTTCTGAAGAATATCAAAAGAAGCTTGAAGATTATGTTGAAAGTTTAGAAGATGATGGTATAAAAGTTCATCTTCCCCACCGTGACACTAATCAAAAAGGAACAGGGATTGAAATATGTAACCAAAATGCAGGTGCTATTAAAGCATCTGATGAAGTTCACATTTTCTATAATCCAGATTCACAAGGAACACATTTTGATATGGGTGTAGCTTTTTCACTTGGTAAAAAGATTGTTATTGTACAATCAATTAAATATGGTGAAGGTAAAAGTTATGCTAGGATGTTAGCTGAATGGGAAGATGCATCTAAAAACTAATATTATGGACAACAATAAAAAAGTACCCGCAGATAATTTTGTTGGAACTGTTGCAGCTAATGTTAATAACGATAAATTAACTGATGCACAATTTCGAGAATTTATTAGGAATACACTTCCTATTGTAGATTACACAAAACCCGATTGGGATAAAGAATAAAAAAAACCCGTTAAACTTGATTTAACGGGTTTTTTTGTTTAATGGTATCCTAGTAGTAATCTAATGTCGTAATGTCCTTAATGGGGATGAAAACAACCCCTTTACCGTTTTTAAATCCTATATGTGGTTCTTTTTTAGATAACCCTGATTCAAACCTATCCCTCATAGGAGATATCAATTCTTGTTCGGAAAATATAACACCATCTTCAAGTGTTTTTTCAACATCACCACGATGGGTATTATAAACTATTTTAGCTACTGGTTTATCAATTTGTATTTCCATAATTATTACTTATTTTTATTTTTAATTTTATCTATTGTTCCATCTTCTTTCATACGATTAATAATTTTCATCATCCTTGCATTTCTTTCATCAGACAACTTAGTATATTCTTCTTCACCTAATTTTTCCATTTCATCTAGGTCTCTTTGATCATATGGTTTTGAATAACGATTTAGCAATTTATCAGTTTCAACTCTGGTTTTTGCCCAATCTATTTTTTCTTCCCAGGTTAAATCATTTGGTTTTGGTTTACCTTTCCAATATCCACTATCAGATCGCTGTGATGCCCATCTACTATATTTTCTGCTTTTAGTCCATACATCTACTATATATTTAATCCATTCGTCTAAATCAGTATAAGATTTTATTTCTTTATAAATCCTGTCAATAAAATCAGGATATAATGTTATTTTTGTGTTTTTTTCGGTTTGTTTTAATACACCATTTTCTTCCCAAATCACACCAGATTCCCATTGTGTTCCATTTAAATCATCAGGTTTTTCATCAAAAATAAACCAAAAAGATATTTTATCATCATATTGATTAACATCAAGATAATTAAGATATACTTTATGGTTTCCTGTTGTACCAATTTCAATTGGTTCCTTTACAAAGAAATGCATTGTACCATCATAATTACATTTTTTAGTTATATCCATTAAATAATTATATTCAGCAGTTCTTTCAGGTTGAATATCAACAACTGTATTATCATTTTCTATCGTTTTTTTAAATTCTTCATATGATAATCCAGTCATTTTATTTCTTATACTTTCACCTAAAAAACTTTTAAATTTCTTCATGTTACTTTTTTATGTTTTTACCGTTTCGTATTATACTTTTAATACTATATTTAGGATTAGTCTTAGTTCTTTTCAATTTAACTTCTTTTACTTCGTGGTGACTTCTAGCAAATTCATATCCCATTGCCCACCATTGTAGCATTTCATTCTTGTCAAAGATAATAGAATTTTTTGTTAATGCAATAGGAGTTCGGTAAATATTTAATTTTACTTCTGTTTCTTTTCCTGCTAATTCGCCCATTATGATGTCATCTTTATTAATTTCTTTGTTCATAAAATCAATTGTTCTCATAACAACATCAAACATATTTTCCATTGGTGGATAATCTTTTGTTACTGGTGCTGAAAGAATAATAACATCTATCTCAGTTGCACCTAAATCAATAGCGTGTTGAATTGGAATACTATTTAAAACACCACCATCTAAATATTCACATCCATCATTATTTTGAATTTCGAATAGAAGTGGAACAGATGATGAACATAATAACCATTCACAATAACTATCATATGTTTCTGTTTTTGTTGATTTGTATTCTGACTGAAATTTAGTCATGTTACTAACAACTGCAATAGATTCTTTATTTTCTTTTCTAATTCTATTGTAATCTTCTTCAGTAATAATTTGTTTTATTTTCTTTTTAAGATTATTAGCTTGTCCTAAAGATGTTTTCTTAGTCATCACTCTCCATAAAGCATTCAATAGTCTTACCTTACCCTTTTTATTAAATGGTTCTATATTGAATATAGTTTTATTAGTAACAGTCGTGTATGCTTCTTTTAAGCGGTCTACTTCACCGATTGCTGATAATGGTGATAACAAGCTACCTGTTGATGTTCCAACCACTATATCCCAATCTACGTTAAGTTCTTTTACCAGGTATTCAATTACCCCACCTGACCATGCACCTTTTGCACCACCACCACTCAAAACTAATGCTCTCTTCATATAAATTTTAATTATTTATTACTATATATTCTTTTTGTATATACGAATTAATATATAGGAATATGAAATATATGAGATTGTTTGAAGAATTTTCTACACATTTTGAAATGGAAGAAAAAGATGGGGAAATAACATTATCCCTTGGATATTCTTTTATAAGTTTTTACTATTTAAAAGATACTTATAATTTAGTTGAATTTACAGAATTAGATTTAGATAATGTGTATGAAGTTATCGGACAAGAATGTGTTTATATTGATAAAATTTCCATTAATTTAGAAGATAAAGAAAAGCATCCACATTTGCTAAGAGAACTTTTAAATGAAGTCGAAAGATACACAAAAGAAAATAATTTTTATACTATATGTTTAATTGCTGAACCATTCGGAAGCAAAAGAAAAAGTGCTGAAGAATTAGTGAGTATGTATAAACATTTTGGCTTTGAAATTTATGAAAAAATTCCAGGTAAAGAACATTATATGATGTATAAAGAAATTTAATGTTTTTTCTTTCCTACAAAAATATCATAAGGTGTTGTTCCTTTTTCATTATTACATTTGTGACAAGATTCAACCATATTAGAAGTATCTAATGGATCACAATCTGGATCAGATTGTGGTACAATATGATCAACTGTGATGCACCAGGGTTGTTGCCACTTAGTATTTCTCTTTTGCATTTTAGTAATTACCTTACCACAATAATGACATTTCCAATGTCCACCATTTTCTTTTCTTTTCTTTCTAAGAAAATGTCGTCTTACTATAAAGTAATATCTCCAATCATTTTCTTCTTGAAAAGTTATATCCCGATCCTGGTAATAATTTACCAATAGCATATAAGATGATAATGTTTTTGGATTATCAGGTTCATCATTAAAAATGATGTGATTCATAGAACGTCTACTTGATATTTTTTCCTTTACTATCATCCAGTGATTTGTTTAATTTTTTCATTCCTTAACCAAGTAAAAACTTTCATCTTATAAATTTTGGAGTTCGTTATTTAAACGAGCAATTTCCGAAATGATAACTTCAGCTTTACGAGCTTTCATCATTTCTTTCTTTTCTGTATCCGGAAGATTAGTAATATTATTAATGATAGTATGGGTATCAAGATTGAATACAAATGCACGATCAATACCAAAGCATTGAACACTTTTTGATTCATAAAATTTAGCAATTGCTTGATCAATACTTAAACTATCAGTAATCACACCTTTATCATTTTTAACAATGATACAATTATGAACATCTAATTTATGCACAGAACTTGCATATGCACTTTCTATTCTTAGAATGTTTCTTGATTGTTCGGTTTCTTTTAAATCGTGTATCATATTATTTAATTTTTCAATTATTTTCTTTAATTTTCTTCTTCTTGAATGTTCAAAATATTCTTCTTTCATTATATGAAATCTACCACCCATTAGCACACTATATTTAGCATCCTTTTCATAATATTTTATTTCCATTCCTATTGTTTCACCATCAGGATTATCATTAACGTGGTATACATCACAGATAGTCCAATTTTTCTTGACACTAAAAATTTCTGATAATACTTCTTTATCATATCTATTTCTTGTCGTATTGGATATCATTTACATTCAATTTGAATTTTCACATCAGGTAATACATATTGTTCCGTTAGCTTCCTTTTAGACAAAGGGAATGAAACCTGTCTAGTTTTAAGGTTGTCGTTCTTAGAACCACATCTCCACCCAACTGTTCGGGTTTGATGAATTTTACCATTTAAGATATATTCATCATAAATAGATGTTCTGTGATCAAAACCCTTTTCCCAATTTTCATCATAAGGAAGTTTTTGTTTGAACAGTAAATCATCATTCAAGAAATACAAAATGAAACTTCTACTTTTTCCATCTTTACATTTCTTATTGTACTGGTAATGTTTTGTTAATTTATGTACCATATTATCAATTTTTATTTATCCTATTTGTACTACTTTTCCACATTTGTTACATCTCCAATGGTGCTTAGAAATTTCGTGATGTTCACCATCATCATAATATTTAACATCAGATGGGTCATTACTACCACATTCACACCACATATTTTTTTCGAATAAAATCTGTTCCAATACCACATCAGATACTTCACCAACACCGTTACAAACAACACAATCTATTTCCATTTTTTCATCTGGTTTATTGCTACCAAATGTTGATACTGTTAATGTGACTTTTCCTTTTCCTTTGCAAGTTGGACATGTATTCATAATTATCAGTTTTTGATTCCTTACAAAGATAATAAAATATTTTATAATTCCAAAAAATAATATATAGAATATAGAAAAAAGATATTAATTATGAAACATTTAACACAATTTTCCGAATTTGAAATGATTTCTGAAAGTATAAAGTATAATCACATAAACTTTATACCACCAGCAACCGTTGCAAACAAAGCAAAAAAGGGTTTAAAATATAGAAAAAAATATAAATCTTCCCCTGGTGAATTATCTGTTAAAATGGCTAAGAAATTAATAAGTCGAGATAAAATACCACCATCTAAAATTAAACAGATGGCAACATTCTTTTCAAGACATAAAAATAGAACATTATCAGACAAATATAAAGACGAACCCTGGAAAGATAGAAAGTATGTAACTTTTATGTTATGGGGTGGTGATTCTGGTAGAGCTTGGTCTGAAAGAGTTCGTACACAAATGGCAAGAGCTGATAAAAAATAAATAATACACTAATGGAAATTAGAAAATTTGAAGAAATTAATGAAGAATTTCGTACTAAGAAAATAAAAAGTGATGAAAAAAATTTTTTAAACATCATGGGAAAAGTTCTAAAAGAACAAGGTGGAATTATTAATAAAATATCAGATTATAAAATAGATAAAATAAATGATGGTCATATTAGAATTAATATGGAAAATGGTGAATATGGAGATTTATATCTTAACCCACCTATCCGTAGACGTTCAGATGAAAGATTTTTTATATTCAACCCTAAAGCTGGTGGGGGTGGTGTCCACAAAATCAGTAAAAAATTAGCAAAAGAATATTTTGATAAACTATCACATTTTGCAACAGACGAAAATGGTAATCAACCTTATGCTGAAGATAAAGGACCAGCACCAAAACCAGTTAAAACACAACCAGAAGAAGGACATGATTTAGCTAGATTTTATAGTGCTATTCAAAAATTAGATGCTAAAGGTCAAAAAACAAGAAAACATCAATTAGCTAATTTATATTTTAGAGATTTTATTGGTACTGACTTACTAAATAGTAAAATAAAAAGTGTTGTAGTTGATGCTAATATAGAAAGTGATTATTACGGAATGTCTGTAAATTTAGAAGATGGTGGAAAAGTAAATTATTCATTTTCAAAAGAAGGTGATAATCCACATGACGGTGTTAGTATTGAACCATATATAGATTTTACTAATATAGGACGAGAAATAGAAAAAGACTCAAATATCCCATATAACCAACAAGGTCAAATGATACAAAGAAAAAAAGAAGATTTGAAAAAAGAAAAGAAAAAAGTATCAAGAAAAGATGCAAGAATAATTGGTAAAATAACTAAAAAATTCAATCCGAATTCAAAATATTTTAAAGGAACAGGTGATTTAGTAATTAAAGAATATGAATCAAAGGTTACAAAATTTAATGATTACTTAAACGAAAAAGAAAGCAATTAACTATGACAGAAAAAGAAAGAGAAATAATTAGAAATTACGATTTCCCAACTTACTATAAATGGTTTTACAAATGGTATACTAAATGGATTGGTAACACAATTTTTAGCTTGATTATTATTACCGCTATATTAATGTTTATATTTCAGGATGCTATCTTTAATGTTGCATTAGGTATATTCTTTGGAATTTGTGGATTAGGTCTTTGGACACTAACTTCTTATTTAGTAAAAGGAATACATTTGAGAAAATACTTGAAAAAAAGCGGAATGACTTTACTAACCTGGAATACTTATACAAAAGGATTAACAATAGATGATCTTAAAAAATTTTAAACAATATCATGATACAAAAATTTGAAGAATATACACAGAACCAAACTAACGAAGGTACACTAAAATTTACTGACGGTGAAGAATTTGATACTTCTGGTGATTTACGCACAGAAAAAAGACACGATGGTTGGTATGTGATTGGAAAAGGTCATCTTATTCCTGTTGATTCTGAAGAAGAAGGAAAAGAAGTTATTGATGATATGTTACCGCAAAACGATATAACACCAGATGTTATAAAAGAAGCTTTGGTTGATGGTGATTCATCAAAAGAAAGATCAATTGATTTAAGAAAACCAGAAGGAAATGCATTTGCTATTTTAGGTTTAGCTAAAGATTTTTGTAATCAACTCAAAGAAGCTGATCCGGATAAATATGATTGGGATAAAATAAATAAAGAAATGACATCAGGTGACTATACTAATTTAGTAAAAACCTTTGATAGTTATTTCGGTGATTATATCACAATTTATAACGCTGATGTCTTAGAAGAATCTAATAAAACACAAACATTTAATCAGCATTCTTATACAAAATCGATGTAAGATTATGATATACCTATATCCTATTAACTACTAACCTTTTATCAACTTTTTTACATTTTTAGTATATTACTGTTATGTACGATATTATTTTCTTGATTGAATTTTTAAATCATTTTGGTAAATCTGATTATTATAGTATGGAAAATACTTATAAAGTATGTCCACTTACAGATAAAGATCACATAAGATTAGAAATAAATTATAAAGAGGGTTTATGTGATTATGCTGATCATATAATCAATTTAAATGATTTAATTCGTTATCAAAGAACAAAAAAACTAAATAAAATTGTAAGTAACATTTAATTGTTGTATATTTGTAAATAATGGTTTTAACAGACGAAGAATATAAACTATGTTTATTGGATTTTATATCTGATCGAAGAAGGAGCTCTATTTCTTTTTATGATGAAGATAAACATCGTATTGAAGTAAAAGGTAATTGTGTTAAAATTGTTTTTAAAGCATCAAATGCTGTATATAGAGTAGTCTTTATAGATGAATATATTTTTAAAAAGAATTATATACATTATTTAAGGAAAAATAAATTAAAAATGTTAAGAAATAAAATTAATGCGTAAGAATTTTACATATAACTTCATCCGTTTTGGTACATTAGGTCAAATGGATCAATTAACTTATGGGAATGGTACATTCCATTCACCACCTAAAAAGAAAGGATTATATGCTTTCCCTGAAGGTTTAGTAGATAGATTTCTTCTTACTGCTACTAACGACCCCCGTAACCCTTCACAGAAATCATATTGGTTAAGAGATGAAAATGGTGAAAGAATTATTGATGGAGATTTTTGGGATGGTAACTGGAACGATAAAATGACATCTTATGGTGTGATTAAAAAATATAAACCATTAGTTAAAAAAGCTAAAATTAAAATCAAAGATATTTTTACATTATCTGATTACGATTTAGGGGAAAAATCAAAATGGTATGTTTGTGTTTATAAGAAACCCAAAAAATTTAAATATGATGGTGAAATTTGGTGTCATTTTAAAGAACATTTAAGACCAGAACATATTATTGAAGAAAGTGGTTCTTGGGTTAAAGTTATTATGGAAGATTATCTTTATGCACTAAAACAAGAAAGACATTCGTTAAGAAAAGAAATGATTAAACTTTTTGGTATAGGTTGGAAAGACCATGATCCTTTTAGACATTATTGTACTGATCACTTAGAAGTATTTATTGAAAAAGTAAATTAATTTAAATAAAAAATAACATGAAAGAAACGAAGAAAAATCTATTTAACTATTCAGAATTTATAACAGAAGGAATGTCTGAATTCAATTTCAAAGAAGTATTTTTAGCATTAACAGATTATACAGTTCCTTTCGGACATGAAGAAGAACTAGAACCTCTTCTGTATCAGATAGTTCCAAACTTGGAAAAAGATGAATACGGTAATTATCATATCACAATCGGTGAAAGTAAATCCTTATTTACTTCACACTTAGATACTTACTGTAAAAGAAGAGAAAAAGTCAACCATGTAATAAAGGGTAGGATTATCAAAACTGATGGAACAACTGTTCTTGGTGGTGATAATAAGAATGGTGTATTGATTCTTCTGTATATGGTTATTAATAATATACCTGGTACTTATTATTTCTTTAGGGGTGAAGAAGGAATTGTTACAGGAGAATCGTGTAATGGTTCTACTTGGCTACTTAAAAATAAACCAGATGTCTTTGGTAAATTTGACAGGGCTATAGCATTTGACCGCAGGGGTAAAGGTTCTATTGTAACAAAACAAAGAGCTCGTCATTGCTGTTCAAATGATTTTGCTGATGCAATTGTTGATAACTTTGAAACACTTGGTCTACCCTTTAAAAAGGATTATGCTTACGGAACCGATTCAGCAGTATTTATGGATGTTGTACCAGAAATAACAAATATTTCAAGTGGAGGTGAATATGAACATTCTTTCATGGAATCTACAGATATCAATTATACAAAGAAAATTGCTATCGCTGCTACACAAATTGATTGGGAAGCATTACCTGTTGTAAGAAAACCCGAAGCTGTTCTTTCTAATTTTTCAGATGAAGATTATGATGAAGAAACAATTGAAAGAAGTAAGAAAACTTTCAAAAAAGTACAAACAATTTTGTATGTTAAAGGTGGATTCCAATGTATTAATGAAAAAGATTTTTCACCAAACACAGTAATGATGTTTGATCAGTTCACAACAGACACCGAATTAACACTTACAGTACTTAATGATGATATAGCTATCATTGATGATAATGACTTCCTAGATGGCTTCGAAAAGGGGTCTGTCGATGAATTAAAAGAACATCTTAAACTAAAGGATGAAGATTTTGCTAAAAAAGTTATCGGTGGTATCACCAGGAAGATGAATACTGATTATGAAGTTACCAGGGAAGAACTTGATAAAATATTAAGTGACTTTTTTATTTCATATGATGTGTTTAAAGAATGGGCTGAAAATTCAGAAGATTATAGTAAATACTTTAAGTTCTATGGTAATAAAATTTTTATGGATATTATCGCTGGACAAGGTGTAACAATAAAACGACAAAAAGAACAAGAAAAAAGGGGAAAATAATTCCCCTTTTTTTATTTAAGTCCTTTTAACATATCATATATTTTTTGAATTTCTTCAATTTTAGTAGCTGTTCGTCTATATGATGGTGACATTTGAGATCGTGTCCTATTTTCAGCTTTATATTCTTGTATCATACTATTTAACAATTCTATTATTAAAGACCTACTACTCTTTAAAAGGTATATTAGATCAAGCATATTATCCACCGGGAAATCTTCTAATAATTCATTGCTATACTTTAAAAGAAATTCTTTTATTTCATAATCATCTTTAGGTATACCATTCTGATCAACAAAATCATTAACTTTATTTTCGATTTTTATTTTCTTATTCTTCTGATATTTTTCTTTATCATAGAGTTCATCTTCGTTTAACTGATATTCATTGAATTTTTTCATTATCCTAATATTTCTTTTTGTTTATTTTGTAATTCTTTAAGTTGAACTGTTATTTTATTATATTCAGCTACTTGTTTAGGGTTTAGATAAACAGCATTTTTTGGTATAGATTTTTTAGTATCAACACGCACAAACATTTGATCCATTATAACAAATGGGAATTTACCTTCTCTTTTATTTATATAGTAATCACTAGACCAGTTGTTGTCTAATTCACTTTTATTTACTACTTCAAAACTTTCAAAATTTTTAATCATAATTTTAATATTTGTTTTAATTTGCTAACATATCCATTGCACTATCATGATCTCCTTTAGTTCCAATAGTTTCTTTTCTCATAGCATCTATATTTGGGTGAAGTCCTTTATTCCACCCAGGTTCATCATCTTTAGCTTCTGGTGATTTTTTCTTACAATATCTATATCCTTTCATTCCGAATTCTTCTTTAATATCATTAAGGGTTCTCTTTGAATATGGATTATCAGGCATAAATGATGGATAACCCATTTCGGTTGCTAGTTTTTTAGCTTCTGTTTTTGTTTTTGCCCATACATCATTTCCACCACCTTCTGTCCAAGAAAATATCCAACGATACTCACCATTTTTATTTTGTAATGGTTTTTTCTTAATCTTTTTTATTTCTGTTTTAGATTTAGGTTTCATTTGATCCCTAAGAGATTCATTAAATGTTTCGTATGTCTTTATGTTTTTCATAATAATTTATTAATTTTGTGGTGGTCCAACATTAGTACCTGTAATAGTTTCACCTTTATATTTTTCACCACTTCTATATACATGTTTATAATTTTCTAAATCTTCAGGTGTTTCACAAAAGAATGAATATCCATCAGGTCTAATACCTATAACTTTTTGTCCTTTAGCACGTTTTCTATCAAACAATTCCTGTGTTATAAAAGAATAGACACAAGGAAATGTTGGTTCTTTCTTAGGTGCTTTTCCCATTCTTCTTATCTTATTTTCAAAATCTGGTGTATCTTCTGTAAAACTTGGATCATTACTTGGAGTTGGTCTTGGTGGTGATGGTCTATTATTTAATATATCATCGTATATTTCTTTTGCATCATCAACATCTAAATAAAGTGATGAATCATATGGGAATCTAACTTCTCCGTCTAATCCTAAATAATATACACTTTTCCCTGTTGAAATATTAACACCACCATCTACTAATTCAACACCCCTATTATTAAGTGCTAATCTTTTCAATAAACCTTTAACTTCGTCCTTCCTTTTCTTTCCCATTCCACCTGGACCAAACTTGTCGAAATTTTTAATTCTATTTCTAACATTTTTAATCAGATTAGCTTCTTCAACTTTTTCAAAATTGTTAAATTTCTTCATATTATTTAATCTATTTTTTCTATATCAGTATTTTTTATGAACCATTCATAAATATGTTCAGCACAAAAATTTACTCTACATTTTCTTTCTTTATATCTTTTAATAGTTTCTTCTATTTCAGGGTTCATATCAAATGCTGTATCAATTCTTTTTTGTAATTCATCAACCATTTTAAACGCTTTTTCAGATACATGTTTTTCATCACTTATGATAGAAAGAATTCGATATTTTACTTTCTTTTTATAATCTGGTGTTGTAAGACCTAAATCTTCATATGTAATATACCTTTCGTTTAATACTTTGAATTCATCATATATTACTTCTTCAGTAATTTTAAAGGTATTAAAAAATTTATTTTCACTATTTAAGAATTCAACAGCATCATCATATCCGGAATCATGTCTACCACTAAAACTTATTAAGACTTCACCTTTTTTTGTTTTGAAAATTGTGAAATATTGATCTATTGATCTTTCCCAATATGCATATATTTTTTCAATCCCATCTTCACCATATGAAAAATCTTCTGGTACTTCTTTTTCTTCAAAACCATTTTTAATAGCTAACTTCTGATACATAGGAATATGTATAGCTTCATCAAACGATGTACCATATTTTTGACCTTCAAATGTCTTTAAATATTTCATATGTATATTAATTATTTTCCTTTGGTTTCTTTTTTGGGTAAATCTAAAAATTTAATTCAAATCAATTTCTTTAAAATCAACACGATATTTTTGTAAAATATATGCTATTTTTGTATAATCACTATTATTTGTAAACTCTATTTCAAATGGTTTTTTAACAATAATCTTTTTATTTATTTCATCTTTAGTAACAAATGCTTGTGTCCACCCTGCAAGTGTTTTATTTGAAGCTTCATCATCCCAAAGTGCTTCTTCATTTGTTTTATTAAATTCATCAAATTTTTTAATCATCATTTAAGATTTATTTTCTTTTATATATTAAAAAACCCCGATGATTTTTCGGGGTTCATTGTTTAAAGATTTGCAACTGTTCTTAACATTGCTTTAAGATTTGGGTCTGGGTGACAATCCCATTTTTGATGTGTATCAGGATATGGTCTGTATGATGTATGTGTCCAAACACCCGGTTCACCACCAAGAGCTCTATCATTAATATCAAACATCTTATCACCTTTATAGTCTAATGGGATACCATACTTTTGTTTCCACAATAGTAATAATTCACCAACAGTTTTTAATTGTTTAACATTATATCTTTGAAAATATACTTCACCTCTATATGGTGGATTATATTCTATAACTTGTGTATCAGGAATACTTACAGTATTACCATAAACAGTTTTATATTTACCATTTTCTACTTTTTCTAATTGACCCCAATTATCAATTTCTATTGCAATTGATTCTTTATTCAATTTAACATTTCTTGATGACCAATCAGCAAAACCTCTTTCTTGTAGTAATGTTCTTGGTACACCAATATGATGAGCCCAATATTTTGAACTGAAACATTGATAAGCTATACCATCTGTTCCAACTATTACACAAGTTGCAATTCTTGCAGGATTACTTAACCAAGTAGCTACATCACCACGTATACCATCACCGCTAACTGTGTGGTGTAATACGATTTGTTTTTTATCATATTCATATGGGTGATATTGATCTTCTGGAAAATCTACACCTTTAATTTTTGATAAATTAATTGGTTTTAGTTTTGACCAATTATTCGAACTGTAAATTGTTATTTCGTCTATTGTTGCCATTTTGTTTTAATTATTTTTTACCAAGCTTTTTTAACATAGCTTCTCTATATGCAACCCTATCTAAAGTTTGATCCACTAAATATTTCTTACCGGAATTTTTTTCATCCTTTGCTGTCCATACTTCGTGTTCTTCTGCATATTCTGAAATCTTTTTATAATTGTGCATTTCAGTTTCAGTTTCTTCGATATCATATTCATCTACTTTTCTTAATGTTTCGAGTAAATATCCTTCGATATCTTCAATTTCTTTGTCAGTCCATTCGATTTCATAAATGTCATCACCTTTAAATATTACGAATCTTTTTTCTTTAATTGTAACATCTTCGTAAAATTTAACTTTACCACCAATTGCACCAAAGTCTAAAAGTTGTGTACCATAAAGTGTTTTGTATCTTACTTGGAATTCATTTAATTTCCTAAAACGATTTTGATCATCGCCTACCATTTTTCTGGACTTACCCAAATCTAACGTAAAGAAAGGTAAATCTCTAAGATTCCTTAAAAAGTAGGAATTAGCTACTATGTTCATGTGTATGTGTATTATTTTTTAGACGATATCAGTATCTTCTAAATCAGAATCTTCGTCAGATAAAGTTCCTTCATCTTCTTCTTCTCCCATTATAGAGTCTGATACTTCGTCCATTTTCGCAAATAATTCTAAGACAGTATCTTCAGATAGTGTTTTTATATCCACATCTTCAGATATTTCTCTTAATAATTCAGATGTGTCAATATCATATCTTTTTAACTTAATATGACATTCATCTAAAACTTCTTCTTCAACTTCTTGTAATGTAACAATAAAAATAATTTGATAGTAAAAATTCGAATCCATAAAATCAACTTTCAAATACTTCTCAATATTATTAGTTGTTTCAATTACGATATCATACAATTCAGTTCCTTCAACAGCAAAGCTTCCTTCGGAAAACCAAAATTTAATATTCTTTTCTAATTCATCAAAGAATTTTCTTATTCTGTACTCAGGGTCCTCAATATATTTCTCGTTTAAGAAAGTGTTAAAATTTAGAAGTTTTTTCATTGAAAAAAAGTTTGTTTAGTCTTATATATTATTTAACGATAATCATTTTTATATATAAGATAATAAGTGTCCAAAAAATAATGTTAATGTAATGAGACTAAAGAATTTTGAAGAATATAATAAGATTAATGAAGATAGTAGTGTTTATAAAATTGAAGATGTAGAGTTTTACAAAGATGAACACGTTAATGGTAAAAGAATACCATACACACAGTATTATGTTCAATATGGTTATGAATATAGCGGTTACATAACAGAAAGAGAAGGTGGAAACTTTGAAGTAGAATGGGATGATGATGTACCTGAAAATTGGGAAGATATAGATGAATTAGTAAATAATAATTATATAGAAATTGAAAAAAATGCACCAAGCATATAATGAGATTGAATAAATTTAACGATTTTAAAATAAATGAAAATTTAGATAAAGATGCACTGGAAGAGATTCTTAGGGGTTGGGGTGTATTTAATCCACCATTATTTTTTAATTGGTTAGAAGAACACGGATATACAATAATAGAACTTGATCCAGTTGGACAGGGGATAGTAGAAAGTTTTAATGCATTTGAATCAGTAGAATGGTATGATACTGAAGATGATAACTTATCAGAATTTCTAAGTGAAAACGAAATAGATGAAAGCATTCTCGATAGAATGTATAATCAATTAGGTTATGTTATTATAAACGAAAAAATAGATATGAGAGAATTTTTTAGGAAGAAATTTAGTCCTACTATGTGGGAAAGAATTTCTAAACTTGTTAATATTATGATGGATGCTGAATATAATGGTTTAAGAGCTATCATAGAAGGTAGACAAGGAAACGATAAAGAACAATATGATCACATTATGGAATATGTGTACTTAAATATAAAAATGATAAAAGGTATTCGTAAATTAGAAAAGAAAACAAATAAGCTAAGAGATGAAAAGAAAATAACTGATGGAGATGTGAATGAATTTGAAAGTTTTGTAACGAAAGCAATAAATGAAATTCATTATAGATACCCTTGGAAATTTAAAGGATTCTTAGCTGATTTTGACCAAGATGATATGAACATTATGGTTGATGAATATAATAAATTAGTGAAAGAATATACTGGTAAATTAATACCTGTTAAAAAAGACAAATAATACTATGATAAAGAAATTTGATGAATATATAAAGGAAGAACTTGATGGTGGTGCAGGTGGTGCATCAACAACAGCAACAGTTGGTAGTGGTACTGCTGTAGGTGGTTCAGGTGACGCAGGAATGACTTTCACATCAGCAATGGGTGTAAGTGTTTCTGGTGGTGATTCAGGTACAGCTTTCGCAACTAATTCAAATGTATCAGGTATGGGTGCAATTAAATCTGCACAACCATCTTCAACACCAGGTGATGTTAGAGGTGGAACAAAAGGTAGTGGTGATATTGGATCAAAAGGTGGTGTTTACACTAAACAACCAGCAGGTAAAACAAAGAAAAAGAAAAAGTTAAAGAAAAAAAGTAACAAGAGATCACAAACCGCAGCTTCTATTGATAATATGTATACAACACAATATACACAAACCGAAAAGGGTGGTAAGATAATTCAAAACTGGAAAACATTTAAAGAATCATCAGAAAATAAATAAATAATTATTAATGAAATATCTAAAAACCTTCAACGAATCTATAAACGAAAATATAGATACATTAACGGACACATTAACAGATACCACAATAGAAAATTTAGTTGATAAACTAAATTTCCCAAGTAACATACAAGAAAAAGTAATTAATTGGTGGAATACTAATCGTAGTGGTTTTGAACTAGATTTTTTCCCCTTTAATACAAACCAACCAATATTAGGTTGTTTTTTAGGTGGTAAAAAACTTGCTATAAATTCAAAAGGTGGTAGAATGGTTCCTAAAGAAATATTATTATTTGTTGCTCTCCATGAATCATGTCACGCTGACCAATATAAAGAAGGTAGATTTGAAAATGGTTATTTTAATAGTGTAATAAACGATAATAAAGAACAATTCGTAACATCTTATAAAGAATTAGAAAAAGAAGCAAACGATTATGGATTAAATGGAATGAAAGAAATGGGGTTTGATATATTTGTGAAAAATGCAAGTAGATGGGGATTAAGAGATAACGAATTTGCATACGATGAAGTTTATGAAATGATGAAAAAAGATATTGAAAAATATAAACCTAATAATTTTGTTGAGTTATTATTAAAACAAATAAAATAAATTGATGAAGCATCTAAAGACATATAATGAAAGTCTTACTGATAAGATGACAGGGTTATCTGAAGAAGATGTTATAAATCAAATAGAAAAGTTAGATTCATTAGAAAAATTAAGAATATTATACCGATATAAAATGATGCATTTAATTTCCGATGAAGAAATATTAAATGCTGTAAAAGATTTACCTGAACTTAAAAAAGTGGAAATTCTTTCACAATATGATAAATTAGATTTAATATCCCTTGATGAAGTAGAAAAGATAATAGATGATATTGGATTTAAAATGTACGGAAAAGACCTAAAAGAAAAAGGAAACTTCGGGCAAACATTAATTCAAATTTCTGTAACTATAGATAATGAAAATTATCTTCTTATTGGGGAAATAAGAAAATTAGGAAAATCGTGTACTTTCTATTCTATATCTGGTGATTTTCGTATAGAAAGTTTTCACCAATTACCAAGTGATGAAACAAAAGAATTGAGGGAATTAACTATTACTGAAAAAGTTAGTATTATTTACACATTAGAAACTGAAAATAAATTCGGTGGGATAATGGATGATCCTATTTCTTATTTAGAAATAATTAAAAAAGTATTAAATGGATAATAAATTATGAGAACGATTAAACAAGATGGGATAGCAGAAGGATTATATTCGTATTATGCAGATAATCACGATAATATTAAAATACTTTTTTCTAGTTATTTTAAAACTAGTACAAATTCAGTTAAAATTGCATTTAGAAGAGAAGATTTAGAATTACTGGTATTGGTTAAAATTAAAAATATGACATCAGATGCTATTATTATGTTTACTGTTAATAGATTAGATGAATATAGATTTAATTATGATAATATAGATTTATTAGATCGAATATTAGAAGATTTTAAATTAGGTAGTAGATGTAAAAAAATATCAAAATTAAAAGATAAAATTGTAAATGATAAATAAAAAAGTAAAAGATCAACGTGGAACTGAATATATATTGATCCAATTCGTTGTTTTAGATAATAAAATCAAAGCCATCTTGGAAACACAAGATGGTAAATTTTTTACAGAAGATTATAATAATCTTCGATTAGTTAAGTAATTATTTTAATATATAAATTCAAATAAAAATTACTTAACCAATATGGCAAATTTAACATTTAACGGTCAACGATTATTATTTCCTGGTGGGGGAATATTAGATTATACACAACCACAAGGTATAACAGGTTTAGCAATATGGAATGGTCTTACTGATTCTGTTCAATTTGCATCTTATCCAACAATTACTGGTTCAAAAGGTGCATCATTATATATGACTATTGATCCTGATATGCCAGAACCCCCTAATGGTGGTCCTGCTAATGCATTTTTATTTGGTGTGGGTACTGGTAATGAACTTTTTGGTATAGGTGCATATAAAAGTGGTAGTAATTTTTACCTTGCTACACATGTAAATACACAAGTAGGTGGTAGTAAAAGAACACAAGACATATCAAGTTTCGTAGGAGAAGAAATATTCATTGAAGTTACTAAAGAAACATTAAATACATTATCTATAAGTATTAACGGAAATAGTCAAACATTATCAAGTTATTCCGATTTCCAATATAGTAATAATTATAAATATATAGGACCGTATATTTTTACAATATCACCACCTGTAGATAATATCTTAGTAAGAGATATTAAATTATATGATGATCCGAGTGGAACAAATACACTAATTCATCATTGGATAGGTTATCCAGCAGGTAATACTGATGCAGCTTGGGTAGACCAAGCAGGTAGTCTTGATGGTACTATTACTGGTTCACCAGGTGTAACAACATAAAAATAAAAATAAAAATAAAAATATAATATGGCAAATTTAACATTTAACGGACAAAGACTATTATTTCCAGGTGGGGGAATATTAGATTATAAATATGTAGAAGCATTATATCAACTATTCACATTTGATACATCAGGAACTACGGTAAAGAATTTACGAGTATTAGGTTCATCATTAAGTGCAGAAAATACACCTGAATGGGATTTTGGTGATACGACAACTGACGATACAGTAAACGCAACTATCAGTCACACTTACACAGATGAATATGTGGACCCAGCAGTAAAAACAGTCACATTTAGTTTAAAAAACCCAACTGATGCTACAACTTTATATATGTATGGAAATAACCCAACTTATAAAAATCCTATTAGTAGTGTAAATCTTACAAATTTCACTTCATTAGAAATACTTTATATACAAAACACCACTTTATCTGAAATAGATTTATCAAATAACCCCAATATAACAAATTTAGTAATGTCTGGTACATTCATAACATCTTATGATGGTGTTAATCAACCTAATCTAACAAATTTAACAACAGGTATTAATACTGGTTTAACAAGTATAGATATAACCAATAACCCTGATTTAACAACATTATCAGTAGAAAATTCTGGTTTATCAACATTAGATTTGACAAATAATGTTAATATAAGTACAATTACCGCACATAGTAGTAATATTAGTACAATTTTATTTGATACAGGTTCTACATACACAGATTTCGGTAGTCTTAGTATATATGATAATAGTATGACATCTGGTGAAGTTAATACTTTTATAGGTCATTTATGGGATTTGAGGGATAATTTGACAAAGGGATTTATAAGTATTAATATGGGTGGTACTAATGCTGATTTATCATTTGAATCTACTCATAGAGTATTAGATTTACAGATAGATTATGGATATTATGAAGGTGGATCATCTTATAATATTCCAGATAATATTATGAAATTTGGATGGGCTTCTGCTAGTAGTGACACCAACGTAAGTAATTATTTCTTGTTACAGTCTGAATATGGTCCAGCTAAAGCCACTATTTATGGTAATAGTATAGCAAGTATATCAGAATCCATTGATTTAGAATGGAACATTTATGTTGATACTAATTTAACAGACTTCCAAAGTAGTACTGTTAGTTGGAGAGTAAGAGTGGGTTATCGAAAACATTATACAGATTCGTGGATTTACCCTGATAATACATTATATACCTTAACAGGTAATACTAGTGGATTTGAACTTATAGGTACTATATCATTACCAAATGTAACGGGAATTAATGGAACAGATGGTTTTGGGATACAAAATCAAATAACATTAACAGATAATAGAGCGGATAAAACCCAGGATAGTGGTGATTACATGATAGTGAGGGTAGTACCTTCAATATCTTCAACCTTAACTAGTGCGGTAGTTCCATATCCAAATAGACAAGTTAATCTTAACTTCACTAGAACTAAATGGGGGGATTAATCAAATTGATTATTTAACATTTCTATAAGAATATTATGAAACATTTAAAAACATATAATGAAAGTCTTAAAGATCAGATGACACCAAAATCTGATAATGAAATTGAAAATAATTTAAGAAAAACAATTTTCAAATCATTAGATAAAGCTGAATTACAATTTGCATTAGAAGATAAAACTAAAGATTTGTGGGGTTTTGGTATTTCATGTACTAATAATTTATCTAAAAATATGTTACAATCAGATTTATTTACTTATGTATTAGATGTAGATTCTAATTTAGGACCAGATGGTGATTATGAATTATATCCTATGGCTGATGAAATCGTAAAAGAATGGATAAATATTAATTTTCCAGATTGGAATGATAATCAAATTGAAGAATTTCTTAATGGTATAGGTTATAGTGGATTCTTTACTTGATTTTATTAAAATCTTCATACTTTTTAACAAACGCACCTTCTTTTAATCTATTAGCATTAAATTCTTGTTTAATCATAACTGTACAATCAATTGCTAACAATGGATGATTAGATGATTTACTTTTTTC
>Ga0210003_1000531_pt1 | contig 34278 bp, 31 predicted proteins | sample LantaG_FD_182804 | JGI IMG/M metagenome (GOLD analysis project Ga0210003, IMG submission 182804) | Deep subsurface microbial communities from Baltic Sea to uncover new lineages of life (NeLLi) - Landsort_02402 metaG (SPAdes) (version 2) | ecosystem: Environmental > Aquatic > Marine > Oceanic >...
ACTCCGTTGCTCGGTGCAGGAACTTACAACAGTGCCAACTCGGCAAACGCTGTAGAGTTCACGAACCAGCGAATTGAAATCAAAGTCGGTGAAGGAAATCTTACTTGGTCGGAAGCGAAAGAGTACGAGTACCTTCGTGAACGCGGCGACCTTGACACTGTCAAGGAAGGCGACGAGCAACCCGTCGAAATGTCGATGGAATTCGTTTACGAGTATGTCAAGACTTCGTCTGGCCAGACAATCACCGCTACTGATGCCCTCAAGCAATCTGGCGAAGCCAGCGAATGGGTCTCCAGTGCGGCTGACTTGTGTGAGCCTTACTGTGTCGATATTCTCGCCAAGCATTGTGTGCCCTGTGGCACTGATGAAGACGAAGATGTTCTGTTCACGGACTTCCGTTATGAGTCCTTGGATTTTGATCTTGGCGAAGCTACCATTGCCGTTGGTGGACGTTGCAATGTTTCTGAGCCCGCCGTAACTCGCTCTACTGACACCGAGTGCTAAACAACACAGTCCGGTTGGAAGACGGACTTTAGAGTATTGGGCAACGAGAAGCATGATGCTTCTCGTCCCTTTCTTTTCCCTTCAGCCTCAAATGGAGACACTAATATGAAAATCAACGGAGTCCAAGTAACTCAAGCCGAAGAACTTCTGGTTCTTCCTCGCTCTAACGGCGACGACATCGTATTCCGAGCCATCCCAGTAGCAATCACAGCGGAATTTGACAGTAAGGTGCCTATGCCTGTACCTCCTATGATTCAAAAGAAAGGCGGAAAGTACCAAGACATCACTGACAAAGAGTTCGTTAAAGCACTGGATCTTCGAAGCGGACGTCGCTTCTCTTTGATGTTGCTTCGTTCTCTTGAGCCCAGCAACATCGAATGGGAAACAGTCAAACTGGAAGATCCCGGCACTTGGGATAAGTGGGAGGAAGAGTTGAAAGAAGCGGGACTTTCTGAAGTAGAGTGCAATCGAGTGGTCTCCACTGTGATGGCAGCAAACTCGCTAGATGAAGACAAAATCAAAGAAGCCCGAGAGGCTTTTCTACGTGGTCAGGAAGCGTAGCTCGGAAGATTCTCTGGCCAAAATACCGTACATCTGAATACACGATCTGGTCGGCTTGTAGAGAGTTTGGAATTCTACCTCCCGGTATCAAACACAAAAACCATGTTTGCTGGGATGATCTCGAAACACCTCAACAAGCCAGACTGATCGGGTTTTATCAAACAACCGAGCATGACCGTATCGAACAGACACCGAGGTTCGCCTAATGGCAAAGGCAATGCAATGGAAGGCCGATTTTAAGATAGCCTGGATAGACATGGTCGCTTATAATAAAGTGATGCTGAATACGCTTCACAATATTAACGAGCGAGCAGGTAGAGCTTGGATTGACACGGCAGTAAATAAAACCCCCATTCCAACTTGGTCGGGGGCTTCGAGAGCGACATTTCAAAAACTTGCAAACGAGCTTGGAACTTCTGTTCCCATAGGCCCAATCAAATCAAGAAAAAATCGTGTAAGTCTGGGTCACTCCACTTCAACTGGGAGCGGAATATTTGAGGACACTCCTGGGGGAATCCCAAATGAGGTTGGCTTCGTATATCAGACAAGTCTGAGATATCTCGCTTACAACGAGTACAACGTAGCGACTAAAGGCAGTCCACCTCAACCCTTCAGTAATTGTGTGCGTTTCACGCCTTACAATTTTCAAGTCCGTGCTCAAGCAGCGTGGAAAATAGAAGCTGCAAAAGCTAAATTACCAAACCCTTATAACTATCTTCGCGTGAGGTCGATATAATGCCTGATATCACACAAAAACTGAGTTTCAATACTCGTGGGGCCTCCACCAGTTTGACTAACCTCACAAATAAATTGAACGCTGCCAACACGGCAACTCAGGCATTTAATAAGACTACTGGGAAGAATATAGACACTAAAGGCCTCAAAAATGCCAAAGCCGGTGTAGACTCGCTCACTCTCTCTTGGAAAACGATGGCACGGATAGCCCAGACCCAGATTGGGCTCCGAGCCTTTAATCTCACTATCCAAGCATTAAAGGACGGCGTCAATCAAGCCAAAGAGCTTGGGCTAGCTATCGAAGAAATCCAAACCATCATGGGGCGAACTCTCCCTAGTGCTGGTCTGCAACAGCAAGTTCTTGATCTATCGGACTCGCTCGGGGCTCCCGCTCTGGGCTTGGCTGAAGGTCTGTATCAGACTTTGTCGAACCAAGTTGTAGACACCGCAGACTCAATGGGTTTCTTGACGCAGGCCACTAAACTGGCCCGCGTCACAGCTTCGGACACAAAGTCTGCTGTAAACGCATTGTCGTCTGTTATGAACTCCTATGGCCTAGCCGCCTCGGAGGCAGAGCACATCGCGGGCACGTTGTTTAAGACGGTAGAGTTAGGTCGTTTGCGTTTGGACGAGATAGGTGACATCATCGGACGTGTCACTCCGCTTACTGCTGCGATGGGTGTAGAGTGGGAAGAGGCTGCGGCTGCCATAGCTGTCATGACTCGTCAAGGCGTTAAAGCCGACACCGCGATCACTCAGTTACGAGCGATCATGACAAAGATCATTAGACCTACCAAAGAGATGCGTGACATCTTCCACTCATGGGGAGTGAAAGATGGTAAAGAAGCTGTTGAAGCTTTCGGCGGTATTGGGGCAGTGCTGAAAAAACTAGCTGTAGAAACAGGCGGAAGTTCAGAAGCAATGGCTGACTTGCTGCGTCGTGTGCGCACGATCGTTGGCCAGTTGTCTTTGATGAACGACGGTGGTGTTCTCCTTGATGAGACAATGGGGAAATTGAAAAAGTCCACTAACGAGGTTGCTACACAATGGGAAGAGTTCACCCAATCTGATGCTTACCGTTTAGAGAAGTCGGTAAACGAATTCAAAAACTCGTTGACACGTGCGGGAACTGAAGCCCTCCCTGTCATCGTGAAAGCGATGGAGCATATAAACTGGCACCTTGAAACCCACGTTAAAGGTTGGAAAGTGCTGCTTGGTCTTTGGGACACAGCCGCAAAATATCAGGTAAACTTCAAGGAAGCAGCTAAAAAAGCACAGGAAGAAATTGACCGCTTAAACAAAGAGCACTCTGAGAATCAGAAAAAACGCTATGAGGGCATGACTAAATCTCAAGCTCAATTTTATCTTGATTCTAGAAAACAGGAGATAAGAGCCGAACAGATTCGAGACGCCGGGGTCGAGAGAGCAACCCAAGCGGTCAAAGATCAAGCTAAAAATGTAGTTAACCTATACAAAAGCGCGACAAAAGAACTGTCTTCATTTGTTGACAAAATCAACTCTAAAATAAAATCCAATACTGAGAAAATTGCGGACATCAATCAAAAGATTGCAGACCGTAAATTACAGCATGAGCTTGGTAACGCAAGAAATTCCTATCAAAAGCGACAAATTCTTGAATCGGCGTTCAATAAACAACAAATGGCAGCAGCGAAAGCCTTAAGAAAGGTAGGCTCCTCTGAGGTAAGCAAGGATAAGGCTATCAAAGCAAACGAGTTAGCGACCAATTTGGCCGAACAAGCAGAGGAAATGGCCAAAGGAGCAAACAACGCTCGTGAGGAAGCCAGATGGCATAGTGTCGTTAATAAGATGTATGGCGACCGAGGCAAGATTCTCGCGCGCAACTCCAAATATCTAAAAAGCGCCAAACCTTTTGCCGAGCAGATTTCCAAGGGCATGGAGAAAGACGGAGATAGATTTGCCAAACTGAAAAAGCAGTATGACGCCATCTATAAGAGTGGAGACCTTACAAGTCGCAACGAAGAGATACAGAAAAACGCCCGCGCCAATCTCACCAAAATCGAAGCAGAGATGCTTAAGATCGTCACCAACGCGGAGCGAGCCGACAAGTTTTTCAAGTCTCTTGGTCTTGAGTCCAACCTGCCAAAAATCACAAGTGCCTTGACTGGTGCCCTTGATGCGGCCCATAAAGATTGGCCTGCCGAAATTAAAAGATTAAATGATACCCTCGCCGCCACGTCACTTAAATTAAAACTTGAGCTTGATCCAAAAGGAATAAAAGAACAAGCGGCAAAGGACATCGGACTAGCAGACGTAGAGGGCGAGAGCGGTGTGGCACGCCTAAAACGTTCGGACGAAGCCCAAATAGAGAGAAGAAAACAACATGAAGATGCGGTCAAAAAGATAGAAACAGCACAAATAAAATTAAACACCCGCACGGAGCAGTTTCAGCCAATCTTGAACAAAGCTGGCGAACAGATCAAAAAGATGCTTGCCGATCTTCAAAAAGGTCTGGGAGTCGGACAAACTTTAGCATTCACTCCAGGCCCCGCTGGGAATGTGACCTCCGCCACCAGAACGCAAGAGCAAATCACGGACCCTCAAGCACTAGCGACAGCAAAATTAAAAGCCTTGGAGGCAAAGAAGTATTTTGAGATTTTGAAACAGGCGTCAGAGCAGCAAAACAAAGGTCGCCAAATAGATGAGGCGGTGCTCCAAGCCATTCGTGGCCGCGTTTTCACTTTGCGTGAAGAGAGAGCCATAACGAGCAGTCTTAAGGATGATTTGTTTCTTATGCTTAAGTCTCTTGAGGGTGGTGCTGACGAAGCCAAGGACCTTAAAACCAGCATGAAAGACGCTCTCCTCAGTACGCCCACAGAAGCTATGGAGAAGAACGCGGAGTCCATGTTTAAGACGAGGGACGCCTCGGAAGCTGCTGCCGAAGCCGCGAGAAAAGCCGATGTAAATATAAAAAACCAAGGCACCAATGTACGTAGTGTGAAAGACACAACTGACCAGTACAAGACCTCTATGGACGGTGTTAATACTTCTGCTGGAAATGTTGTCACAACCACCTCGCAAATAGGTGCAACTGCTTCCGCTCAAGTGGCTGGGGTAAACTCACTTACCGAGGCATATAGTGCTTTGGCAAAGGCTCAAGCCGCTAGTGCTGTTGGAGGCACAGTCCCCTCTTATCATGGCGGTCCAATGGCTCGTTATTTTGCTGAAGGTGGTATTGTGCCTCGCGGTCAAGATCGTATTCCAACTGCCTTGTCGAGAGGTGAGACAGTGATAAACTCTAGAAGTAGCAAACGATTCTTCTCAGAGTTGAACGCAATGAATCAAGGTTCGCAACCTGCATATCGTGAGCAAGGCGGGCCAGTCACCAACGTAGGTGACGTGAACGTAACGGTAAACGGCGGAGACTCATCACAGCAAACTGTGAGGAGTATTGGCCACGCACTCCGGCGTGAAATTAAGCGTGGTACTATAACTCTTCGATAATTGGAGAAGAACAGATGTTTGTACAGAAAGCCAAATTGGCAGGCCGATTTGTCGTCGAGCACAGAGACGCCGACGATACTCTTAAAGCAACGTATGAATTCCCGAACGCGATTGTTGACGTTGGTCTTAATCACATCCTTGATGTGTGGGCTCATGGAGCGTCTCAAGTAGCCACGTGGTATCTGGGGTTGGTAGACAACTCTGGTTGGACCGCGTTCGCCGACGTTGACACGTTGGCTTCCCACGCTGGGTGGAGCGAATTCGTCAGCTACACCGAAGCCAACCGCGTTGAGTGGGACGAGGACGCAGCGGCCTCTCGTGCTATTAGTAATACCACGACTGCCGATTTCAGTGTCAATGCCACTGGAAACGTCAAGGGCATCTTTGTGTCCAGTAACAATGTAAAGAGCACCGGCACCACAGGCACCCTGTGGAGCACTGCTGCTTTCTCTTCGGTCGTAGCAACGGCCAATGGTGACACGTTGAAAGTGACTTACACTGTCAGCGGTTAAGTTTTGACTGTCACGGGAGACAGCCGTCTGGGCTGTCTCCCATGAGGCTTGGAGATACTACAATGGCGTTACTTTGGGTTGATGGTTTTGAGAAGTGGGGCACTGGCAACGCTGTATCTCCAGCAGCTACAGTTGCCTCAAAGTATAAACTTGCTGGTCCTGCTGGAATGGATATTGTTGCTGGTCGTTATAATGGCTACGCTCTTATGATGGATGACACTTCAGCATACATTCAAACACCTCATATTCACAGCGGCAGCCCAGATAGAACTTTGATTTGCGGTCTTGCTTACAAAGCCGTCAGTTTGTATGCAGGTCAATTTGTGATGACCTTCGTGCATCCATCCGAAGACGGAGAACTTAACACTTCCCAGTTCACTCTCAGGCTTAGTGCCAACACACCCAATTCTGGACTTTATATTACTCGCGGTAATACTACCCTGACTACCAACAATGATGCTCTTCTTACCAGCAACACGTGGGCATATATAGAGATGAAGGTGTATTGTCATCCGACCGCTGGTACATGTAATGTGTACGTTGATGGAACTGAGGTGATAAGCTACACTGGTAACACTCAGCATCGTAGTTACAATGAATCAACTACATACAGTGCTGTGTATCTTAGTGCTCGCACCACCTACGGTAAAGAACATCACTTTGACGATTTGTATATTGCTGACGGAAGTGGCAACACAGTCAATGATGTACTAGGCCCTTGTCACGTAGAATGCTTGTCTCCTACAAGTGATGCATCTGGAAACTGGACGCCTAACACAGGCAACAATATGTATGATAACGTCAACTCACAAGAGGCAGACAGTGACTTTATCTATACTAGCGCCAGTGGCAACCAAGCAGTGTTTGAGCTTGACAATCTTTCTGCCAACGTTGCTGGCGGGACTGTTAAAGGCATAATGTTGAACGCCGAGTCAGAGCAAATTGGCAACAGTATTATGTATGCTAAAACTCTAACGCAGAACGGATCGGGTAACACGGTTCAACACACTGGCAACTTCATGCCGGGTACAGACGGTGTGTCTTTAAGTCACACCGTAATTATGGAAGATGATCCAGATGGCAACGCATGGTCGCTATCTACTGTTAATCAGTTACGTGCCGGTGTGGAGGCGTCATAATGGCTCTTGTATGGTGTGATGGTTTTGATGGTTACGGGGACACAGATAACACTGCCCCCGCCCCTACCGATGTGCTCGCTGATAAGTATTCTACTGTCAACGAAGAGACTTATCTACGTATTAAAAGCGCTGCTCGCACTGGTAGTTGGTCTATGCTTATGAACACTGGAACAACGACTCAGGGTTACTTTATTACTGATGCTGTTGTTACTGGCGACACATGTATAGCGGGTATAGCCTACTATGCAAAATACGTATCTTACGCATACTACCATCAACGTTGGCCTCTTCTCGTATTCACAAACACTGATGGTGACGCAAACGTTGAATTGCTATTCGCTGGTGGTCACATGTTTGTGTGTGGTCCGAACCGCACTTATCTTGGTGGCTGTCGCGCACCAGTAACCATCGCGAAATTCAATTACGTAGAGATGAAAGTATACCATCATGCCACCGCTGGCACAGTAGAGGTACGAATCAACGGATGTCCTGTGTTTGTCAAGACTGGACTGGACACTCTCTACGCTAGTGCCAAGCCTACCGTTGCCGTTTCTGTAGGTGGTGCATACGACGCAGAGTACAACTACCTAACTCAGGTAGATGACTTTTATGTATGCGACGGATCAGGAAGCGACAACAACGACTTTCTCGGACCCATCAATGTTGAAACTCTTTGGGCGGCTTCAGACGACACCGCTGAGTTTGCAACAACTGGCAACGCCAATTACAGCACTCATTACGAGCAGGTGATCCGTGAAGAGCGTGACGAGGCAACAGATTATGTTGAAGACGCAACAACTGGTAACACCGACATCTTTGGCATGGACGCCGCTTCAGTATACGACAGTGTAAAAGGTGTTATCGTCTGGGGTGCAGTGCAATACGACACTGCCACAGCCAACTACAGACTGTCTCTTGAAAGTAGCAACACCTCTACATACAGTTCTAACGCAGTTTGTCCTGCTAGCGTTGAAATCCATTCGTTGGTTGTTGAGAATGACCCAAGTACCAGCGCTGCATTTACAAGCAGCGCCCTCGACAGCATTCTTTGTGGCATCGAAGTAATCGCATAGGAGTGAACCATGAGCGTTCGCTTATCTCAATTTTATACTGAGGTCGTTGGGACTCCAGATCAATCGGTAGCATCTTTAAGATGCGAACGATTGTATGTGGACGTCCTAGTTCAACTACCCGCTGGCGGCACACCTACTACTCACAATGAATCAGTCAACCAAGCGATAACATTTGTTTCTACTGCTTCTGGTATAGTAGAAGAACAAGACGCCTCATCCACCCTGTCGCTAACCAGCAACGCAACTGTTGCTCGTGATCTTTCTCTATCCGTATCCGATGTGCTTGGCTTTTCTAGCGAGGGTGGGCGAACCCACACAGCGTCAGCAACCTCTACTCTCAATTTCTCATCGACGTTCAATGAATTCAATTACGTTGACGATAGGAAGCCTGCTGGTAACACTCTTAATCTAACCCAGTTAGTTATTGAGAATAGTAACAGAGTTGTTTCTCAAAATCTAGGTCTCACGCAGACCGTCAATTTACAAGCTCCTACCAAGCTGGTGGTACATCAGCTTCTTGGCGTTTACGATCACACTAGCACTCCACACCGCGCGTGGGTAACGGATGACTTAGGTATCGCTAGTTTCCTCGGCATCGCGTTGCCTACTCAACACGTGTCAGACACAATTAACTTTGCCCAAGACTCTCCGATCGGGCGGGTAGATCAAACACTCAGTTTCGTTCAAACTCTCACGTATGGCTTCTCGCACTCTGCTTCTCAAAACCTTAGCATATCTGACAGCGTAGCAGTGCAGGGTATATTTGTTCGTGACGCAACCCATAGCAACTTCATCGGCCACGCTCTAACTTGGTACGAGGATGGTCCATGCGAACGCAAGCAGTATACGCCGTTCCAGGGTGAGAACACGATTCCTAACAGTCCTTATACACCTCCGGCCAACGTCCTGCAAGATCCTCAAGGCAACACTGAAAACTTTGCTATTTACGTTCCTTACTTGGGAGTCCCCACAAGTAAAGTGACGATGAGAAAACCGGAGATGGACAACCGCGATCGAAACGCTTACACCCGTGTAAATCAAGAGACACGTGGTGGAAAGTTGATCGTGTACGCTGATCCTCAGTGGCCTAATGTTAGAACCTTGGCAGTCACGATCATCGGTTTGCTTGAGGCTGAAGTAGACGAGTTCCAGGCTTTCATGTTGGCAACTGTAGGTCAAGAAATAGGTCTTTCCGACTGGGAAGGTCGTCTTTGGAAAGGTGTCATAACCAACCCAAATGAGGCGGCCACTCAGGACGGAAAGAAACGCTGGACAATCACATTCGAGTTCGAAGGTGAGATGCTGGACGTTGAACAACCAGGAGGCGAGGACGGCTCGCAAATGAATCTATCTCAATCAGTTTCAGTGGTGGTAGTATGAGCCTTATATTAAAAGCCCCTTACCCTGCGGTACAGACCACGACTTTGCTCCCTAGCCCTAAGTGGGGCGACTCAAAGTCGCTTACTTCTACTATAACAACCATGCGATCCTTAAACGGTACGCTCTACACGTATGTTAAATCTCGGGCGGGAAGAAAAAGATTCCAATGGGAGTTCGAACTGTCCCGCAACAAAGCACTTGAACTTCGCGAGTTTATCAACTCTTATCGCGGAGCCCTCATTCAAGTTATAGATCACGACGGCGACACCTGGATCGGATACTTGCGAAACAACCCATTTGAATTATCAGGGGTTGGTAGAGCGGTTGGATGGCCCGGTGGTGAAACAATGAATATCATGTTGGAGTTTGAGCAACGATGAGAACACTAACGGCAAACGCAAACACCAAATTGACTCAGAACACCGGCACCGAGTGGCTAGTGGTATTGGAAGTAGAGTGGGTGGAAAACGGCTCCACTTACTACTCCGACCAAGACTTCGCTCAGTGCGAGACTAAAGTTCTCAGTATGTCTGGCTTTGATACTTCAATGCAGCTTGAAGGATCTAGTGACTCTCAAGAACTGTCTATTGTTCTAGATGACACAGACGGCTCAATAAGAAACATCTACAATGTCAATGACATTCATAAACGCCCTGCTCGCATTTATATGGTCGAGAAGAGCTTGACTCTGGACGACAAGGTTATTGTCTTCCGAGGTGAGCTTGTTACCCCCATCGAATGGGACGAGCAGCAGCGTTCAGTCTCTTTTAACGTCCTTTCCAAATTGCAAGAACGCCAAATCGGCTTCAGCATGGAAGAGGGCGACTTCCCGAATATCCCAGATGAGGCGCTGGGGAAGGCGTGGCCGCTCGTATTTGGACAGGTTTGCCACCTGCCCGCCGTCAAGATACGAGCGCCACGCCGAGGTTATTTGCAGGGCGGGGTGGGCATCCATGATTTCACCCTTGAGCCTCGTATCTGTCAAGTGTTGAATGTTCAGTGTCCTAGTCAGTCAACTGGGTCTCAGACCACATACACTCAATCGGCTGGTAATGTTTGGACATCCAACACGGTCAATACTGTCGGTCCTGATCTTGAATGTGTCAATCGACGGTATGGTGAAATCTGCCGCCTGAAGGATCTGTTGGACCAACAGGTCGCTTACGAGTATGCTACTATCACTATCTACAACGGGTCTTCATTCCCACAAGGCGAAGACACTGAAATCTTTATTGATAACGCTATCTTCACAGGTTACTTCAGCGGTAACACGTTCACTATTAACAATCGTCAACATCCAGATTATGCAGACTTTGAGCATCAGGCTTGTCGCACTATATCTAATCAAGGATATGGAATGCGGACCAGCCCGACTCAGTTTGGCGGAACCACTTGTACCAATGCTGGTGGTTTTTGGGCCATAGGAGGTAACACTCCTCACACTGCGGTAGCCTATACTACCGCTTCATGGGTGCCATCAGACGCCACATTCACGCACTTCACTGCTAACCAAACATCGGATCAGGCTTTCGCTTCGTGCGATGAAGCTTTAACTGCCTCCCCTGGTTTAGTAGGAGGTCCAAGGGAGTCGTGGGAATACTATGACGAGATGGAGGAGGCTTCGTTCTTTTGGGCTCCGGCAGGAACCGAAGTGTTTATGGAGTCTGAATCCGAGATCCTTTATATTGTTTCTCTGTTGCCGGGAACCGTGGACGGAGTGGCTGCGTTCCGAACCGCCCCTAATGGTTTCAAGTATCTGACCGAAGTGTCGGCAGATAAGTACACAGTCTACGAAACCGACTATGACGGCTACCAAGTCGTGGAGATCGGCATGAGTAAAGCCTTGTCATTATACAATGACCAATGGCAAGACGACAACATTTACGTGTCATTCACCTCGTCGGTTGGCCCTAACCCGTGCGACATAATCGAGTGGCTGGTGGGCAAGTACACTGACCTCACAGTAGATGCAGCCTCGTTCGCAGCAGTGGGCTCAGCTTTGACTAATTACCCGACTAACTTCTATCTGACAACTCGTCCTGATGTGTACCAAGTAATAAACGACATCGCATACCAATCTAGGTGTGCCATATACGTTCGTAACAACGTTTTGTACATTCGTTATTTATCAGCCGAACCTACCAGCGAGCGAACTATCAGCGAAAGCGATATCCTCTCTGGTACGTTTGTTGAGTTCCTGAGTGAGACTGAAGATGTCTATACTACACATAACATCCAGTGGCAAAAAGGTGGAGCGTCAGTCCGCGACGATCTTGATAATGAACGAGAAGTTGTTCTTAAATACAATGTCAAGAAATACGGAACAGTAGAAAATGATTGGGATTACTACTGCCTCAATCATTTTGATCTGGTGTTGAAGTCAAGCACCTTCTGGCTGATACGTAAGGCCAACTCGTGGAGGAAAGCAAGGTTCCAACTGCCGTTCAAGCATCTTGATTTAGATGTAGGAGACGCCATCACATTGGATGTAGATCAGTTCGGAGACTCCGTGAAGTGCGTCATCGAGAGCATGAACTTCGATCCTGACAATTACACTTTGGACATTGTTGTCTGGTCGCCGATTCGTGTTGGCGAGACTGAAGAGTTCTACTGGGCTTGGCCAGCAGCGAAGCCCTGCGTCTCCACTTGGCCTTTGGCAGGTGACGACAATGGTGGTGGTGGGTACGACTTCGATGTGACACCTCCCATTGGACACATCCTACTAGGAGGTGCTCACCGAGACGACCAGCGTGTCATCACTTCTGGCGATCACAATCCTAGTGACGTGTGTGACACTGCGCCATCTATCGTTTGCGAACTAAGCGACTACCTGAACTTTGATGAGGTAGAACCAGAAATTATCGCGAAGCAGATAGCCCAATCCGCAGCACGGCAGACCATGGAAAACACCGAGACAGGTGGAGGGAATGCCGGAGGCGGGAACGAAGAAAAAGAGGAAGAGGAAGAATGCGGCACTGGTCCTGGTTGCAATTACAAGGTAATTGTAACGTGGCATAAATCTGAAACTCAGGGGCAAGCAACGGCCCTCGGTGGTGGTGCCTGTGGTGGTCCTTGTATTTGTGCTGGTGGTTGTCCTTCATGTACTGGTCTTGTCTGGCAAGTTTGCCACACGTTTGGTGCCGCTTTTGCAGCCATTCAATTTGCACAGTACATGAATGCAAATTACGGTAAGAAGATATCTGATTACTGGGAGTGTGGGGAGTCAGGAGTCACCGGTGCAACCCCTCAGAACGGCGTTCATGAAGGTCCGTTTGCAGGCGACTGCCAAGATGTAGAGGCAGCTTCAGGTGCCGCCCCTGACGGCACTGCCGCAGCCCAGACCTCTGCTCCTACTGGACTCACTGGAGATGAAGCAGAATGATAGAGTGTAACAAACGGCAGACCGTAGTAAAGCGATCGAAAGAAGGTACAAGCACCATCTTCCGTTGTTTGAACAAACAATCTGGCCTACAAGGTCAGGAAGTAGATGAGTGCGTTTGCTCACGCTGCCCTGTACGCAGCGTCGAGCACAAACGCCCCTGTAAAAAGAAACCTGCCAGCCTTAAGCCAGTAACCGTTGAAGAGTTTAACAACGTTAGCAACGAAGAGTTACTGGCGATGGTGGAGGAGGCCGGTCTTGATCCAGAAGAACTGACTAGCTTACCTGTTGCCCCTTCTGACCCTAGCCAGCCGCCACCGAGCTACCCTCCCCTCACCATACAACTGTGGACATACAAGGAAGCAATCCTCAGATGGGCGAAGGCTGGCCGCCCTGTGCGATCTCAGGAGGAGGTAAAACGTATTCATCGAGAGCATTGCGAACCATGCGAATGGTATGACAAAGATAATGCTCGCTGCAAGGGGTGTGGATGTTTTGTATCTGTCAGTTCGATTGCCATCTCCAACAAACTAAAGATGGCTACTGAGCATTGCCCGAAAGGCAAATTCTAATGGAAACCGCGTTCTCTTGGCTAGGCCAAATCTTCGAAGCGTTGTTACAGTTCGTCCCTCGTAGAGTAATTGTAAGAGCCACTGAGAGGGGTGTAAAGTGGTCACTGTGGAGAGAGCCAGTAGCGATGGAACCAGGGATACGATTTTACTGGCCTTTAATTTCTGACATTGAACTTGTAATAGTTGCAAGACAATCTTTCAACACACCTCATCAACCATTGCAGACAAAAGATGGCGTTGAGGTTGTAGCAGGCGGGGTGGTAGTCTACAGTATAAGCAATGTAGAACGAGCGATCGGAAAGAACAACTGGTCGCCAGAAGACACGGCTCAAGACATAGTGCAGGCTGTAATAGCTTCTGTTATAACCTCGTATGAGCACGCTTTTATTCTAGCTAACATTAACGGAGAGATTGAAACAGAGATCACCTCCGAATGTCAAAAGCAGTTGAAGAAATATGGAGTCCGAGTTTCCCGTGCCGGGTTGTGTGCATTTTCGTCTACTCGTAACTGGCATCACTCGGGCATAGAAATTAACGTAGGAGGTGCCTGATGGCTAAGAAGTGCCAGAAGTGCCGCGAAGGAAAGAAAACCAACATGGAGTCATCACCCACCCGCCCGCCTCGCGGATCGATCCGCAAGGCTAAGCGTGATGAGATGAGGCGTCAGAAGAAAGAACGCATGAGGAGCGTGAGGCAGGAATCACCCTCACCCTCCAAAGAACCGCATGAGAGCGGCGTAGAGCTTAGCGGTAGCAAGGCAATCAGCCAGAGCGTCGTGAGCGTTATCAAACTGAATGTCGAGCCGCTTACACATGGACACAAGGTTCAGGAACGGGAAGGGATGTTTACGTCCGTGCCAGACGTAGAGATCATTGATTGATGCCCCGAGCAGCATTGTGTCACGTGGGTGCGACTGCCAGTAGGTATTGAGACCTTCCACTCCAAGCCAATAGGTGAGGAAGCCTCTCTCGAATCCCCAGTTGTGGGCCAGAGGCACCATCCTCTTTCCGTAGGGCAACTCACAGTTGTTCCACCACTCGACGAACAGATCAAATCCCTTCTCTTGCGACACGCAGTCAAGTAATGACTCCGCACTGATACCGTGCTTTTGTGTCGCCTCTTTGCTAGCCCTCTCTGGGTATTCAGGTCGCATGTTGAGGTAAAACGGCTTCATCTTTTTGTGCGGCTCGAAGTGCTGATCTAGCGGAACACATGCGATCTGAATGATCTCGTTGTAACCACACAGCACCCCGGTTGTCTCGACATCTACTGCACACAGGATATGTCCGTTCATATTAAGTAAGCTCATTCAGCCACCTTCGCCGCTTTCTTATCTGCCCAATACTTCATCCTCTCGTAGAAGACCTTCTCATCCATGACTGGCTTGTCGCCGTGGTTAAGCTCGGCCAACGCCGATAGGTTCCATACTGCATGGGCCAGATGCGAACACCCCGAGTCCTCGTCATAGAACTCACCGTCGAAGAAATACTGAAGGTGTCTGAAGCAACTGTTGATGTATTCGTCGTCTGGTTTGTTGCCAAGTCGCCAGTTACCTTCGTTGTACTTGTTAGCCCCAAACTCTTTCACACGGGCAACCGCTTCGGTCATCCATTTGAATGACCTCATGAAATAACTAAGCTTCGGTTTATTTTCATTGTATCGTAATGCTTCAGACATCGTTACCTTCTTTCCTAAGTTGTTTACCGGATCTAATATACCGGGCGCTGGGTTTTGTGCTCTTGTTAAATGTGAAGTTTCCTATTATTGTTTGATTGAGATTTGGACATCGTCCTAACAGATAGTGCTCTGATAGTTTAGATTGGAGGGTCCGTCCTTTTTGCCACTCCTCTACAACGTGAGGTTCCAAGGTGGCAAAGAAACGTGTTTGGAATTCTGTTAATCTTATCGCTACTCCCGGAATCTCGTAGCAGTTCTCTTCGATAAACGCTGTCAGAGAATCGATATTGTTGTCAGCAGCTTCCAGTTTTCCACGGGTCTCAATGATAGGAAGCATCAAACGCCCTGTAGCTTCAGGGACGTTGTAGTCCATTAAAGTCCGCATGAAGTGTGGCCCCTCTTCCTTCAGCAGCACATACAACCGCTCTCTTGGTATCTCCTCCTCCAACCCTGATACACTCATAGCTGTTATCCTAGTGTCTCCAGGGAACACAGGCAGACTACTACGTTCATTAGACACTTGTACGAAGTGAAGGGTACTGAGGACATCTCTCACAACTCCACCTTTAGGATGAATAGAAATAGACGTCCCTGTCACCCATTCTTTAATTTTGTTGTATGCTGCCGATCCAGCGCGTGCTACATCTACTTCATCAATGACCGCTAGTATTGCCTCTTCCAACTCTGAGTTGAAGCCACCTACAGACGTTAAGGCTCTGTCAGCTTTGGCAACTCCTCTAGTGAGAAGAAACTCTAACGCTTCGTGGAACGATGACTTACCGCAATTCTGTGGACCATACATAAACAGATAGGGTAGTTTGCCGTAAGGGTTCTGGAACATACATGCTATCCACGCAGTAAGATAGTCACCACCTGTTCTGATGTTCCAGTCTTGGCACCAAGGCAAGTCGTCGATGTACTCATTCAAGTCCCTGCCACAGTGCTCCATCACACGATTCCAAGTAGGGTGAACTGGATGCTCGCCTTCATTAAGCTCAATAGGTTCATAGCGAAACTGGGCTCCGTCTCGATTCCATAGTCGCCCTCCTGGATACTCAGGTTGGAATGGATGCTTTACCAACGTCCACGCCTTGAAGATTGCACTTCCCAGAATTGGATCAACTTTAGGACACGTCTGTGACAAGTATGATTTGATATTTTCTCGTGGGTGTTCTACCCAGTCACTTTCATCATTCTTTAGTGCCCAAGAATCAAACTTATAGCTTCGTCCAGCCTTAACTTGCAACGCACGGAATTGATCGTCTAATTCGGACCACATCATTTCGTTTTCTATATCTTCATCAGGCGTCTCAATTGCATCTGTTAGGAGTATCTCCCAGCCCTTTGCAGTTTTGACATATCGAGGAAAGTCTTTTTTCTCGTCTTTACGTTTCTTTTCTATGGTTAGGACAGTCTGCTTCCCTTTGGTGTGCAGAGACAGCGTTCTACCTTCTATGTTATCTGGCAGGTTTGTGTTTTCAGCTTTCAGTAGCTTCAATGCAGCTTGGAGGTCTTCCACTTCGTCGAATAGATATCCTTGCTTTTCGTCGGTCCCTTCATATCCATTACTGGACAGACAGATTTGCTTCAGGGTAGCTGGTGAGTTGTAGGCAATATGCGTCCACTTACCATGCGAGTCCCAAAGAGGGTCTTCAGTCGTGCCTTCGCCAAAGCGATACACATCGAATGCCCCATTAGGTTTCGGACGCATGAAGACATTGGGTTTACCAGGGTCGGTATCGCCCGAGTTGGTGTTGAATAACCCGCGTAGTGGAGTTCCTTTCTCTTCCATCATGTCATAGACATACTTCAGGCCAGCAGCGTGACCCTGCCATAGGTGATGGTCATGAACCCACAACGCGGTATGCCCTGTGCCTTCTAACTCCTCAAGTATTTTCAAGTGGGTCTCGTCGAGCGGGATCTCCGCAACTGCCTGCGTCATTTCATCAAGCTCATCGCCCTTGGTCTCTTCACCATTGGCATCCCATCCCTTTACTCTGACTTTGCTTCGCCCGCCGCTGGTGACTTCTATGTGGTCCCGCCAGTTCGGAGGGATATGGTCGGCTGTCAGATGTTGGGTAGCTGGTTTAACCAACTCATAACCTCGGTTCTCCTTGGTCATGTTGACGTGCCAGATCCACATGATGAGACCCTTGCAGTCAACGTTGGTATCGATGTTCAATCCTGTATGCTCAGCAATCAAAGGTATAAGGGAACGGGCTACTGCTGAGTGCTCGACATGGTTATTCGCGATTGGGTACGGCTCCTTGAACCAGACATACACGTGACGACCGTTGCCGCGAGTAGAGCGGATTACTTCGAGCCACGGTACGTCTATATTGTCAAGCTTCTCGATCTCTTCTGGAGAGATACCTACATCCTCGTTATGATCCAGAAGAGAGTCGAAGTCGAAACCTACTCCAATTGAGCGTTTGTTTCGCCAATCCCACCAACTTGTGCCAATAGCCTGTATCCTCTTTGGAATCGAAAACTTGACTGGAGGATCACTGTAGTTTGGCTCAGTTCTGGAGTTGTATGGCCATCTCACTGGTCCGAATACTTCTCCACCTTCCTCGAACATGTTCGAGTCGCCAATCTTCACACCCCCTGGTTTGCAATTGACTTGCGTCTCTAGGGTGCTGGGGTGCTCCCCCCAACGAGCTATTAGTTCTGGGTTGTTGTGTTCTTTTGACAAGACGTTATTATAGTACGTCTTAAACGCTGTTGTAACTGATGGATTCTTACGCACTGGTGCCTCCAAGGTATATTTCTTTCTATCTACCTATACTGTAGGCAAATTGACGAAAATACTCCACACAAAATGGAAATTATGTGAATATATTTAATATAATGCCGTCTCGTGACGAATTTGGAAACTTTGCTCTTTTTTCCATTTTGTGTGGAGCAAATCAGGAAATTTGCCTACAGTATAGATAGGATGAGTGAAATACAACAACAAATACCTATGACTCTGATAGATAAGCCACAGTTAGCACTGCGGTCTGTGAAGCGTTCTGCGCCGGAGTATGCCGAGCTTTGCGAGTCCGTGCGGAAAGATGGCATCCTCCAACCCATCCTCGTGCGGACTCGTGACGGTGGACGCTACGAGATCGTAGAGGGATGGCACAGATATGAGGCAGCGAAAGAAGCTGGTCACGAAAGCATTCCTTGCCTGATACGTGATCTATCTGACATGGATGTGATGTTAATACAAGTGAAATGCAATGCTATCCGGCCCACCACATTCTCGTTCGAGTACGCCAGACGCCTAAAATTATTGATGGAAAAAGGCTTGACACTGAGCGAGTTGTCAACTATGATAGACAAGAGTCCGCAATGGATCAAAGATCAAATACAACTAAACCGCGTATGCGAAGAGGCTCGACCAGCCATAGAAGATGGTAGGATCAAGCTGAAAGCTGCGTTGGCGTTGGCCAATCTACCGAGTGAGATCCAGACACAATTCGTGGATGACGCTCTGGCTTTGCCAGTAGGTGAATTCACTGAGAGAGCACAGACTGCTAAACGCGATTTTCAAACCTACTTGTTAAAGCAGCAAGCAGACGATAGAGATTCGGGAGCAGCGAGACCAACAATCCGAGCATTGAATGTTCTGAAGCGTGAGTCACTTGACCCCAAAGCAGCCAAGGAAGTATTGAACAGTGTAAAGGCAAAGACGCCTCTTGACGGGTGGATCGCATGTCTGTCATGGATGTTCCGATTAGATCCTATAACAGTTGAACAACGAAAGAACAAACGGGAGATTGAACTACATGAAAAGTTAGCAACAAACGAAGAGTACCGACAACTTAATAGAGAGATGATTAAAGAGTTTGTGAAATCTAAAACTAAAACTGAAACTGGAGATTCGAAATGAGTGGTAAAGAACTGACGCCGTTTTCAAAGAAGATGGGTTTGCCCGCTGTCAACGTGGAGTCCTTGGAATCCTTGGACGAAGTCGCGAAGGGCTCGGACTTCCTGCCTCGTATCCAGCTTATCACCAAAGGTAAGTATGTGGACACAGGCAAGATCAAGCCCGGTCATTGGGGCGTCCCTCTTCCCGGAGGCGACGAGATCGAAGACCTCGGTGAGAAGATCGACGTTGTGCCGTTGGATTACCGTCCGAAGGCTTTGGACGTCAATGACAAAGACGCCATTGTCGCGGTGTATGACACCTCTGATCCTGAGTTCCAACGGATCAAGCAAGCTCCGAAGAACTCGGGCTGTATGTGGGGTCCGTCATTCCTGGTGCTCGAACGCAGCACAGGCAAGTTGTACGAGTTGTTCTTCGGCAACAAGTCTGGTCGTAACGAGGCTGGCAAGCTGAAGCCCTTCTTGCTGTCCCGCGCCCCTGTAAGCCTGGGAATCCGTTACAAGAAGATGCCTGAGTATGGATGGCATGTTCCGGTAGTCACCAAGTGCTCGGAGCCCTTCGATCTTGACGCCATTAAGGTAACGGAAGAGCAGGTCGCCAAAGAGCTTGAGGTGTTCCAGAATCCTGAAAAGGGTGCTGAGAAAGTCGAAGAGAAAGAAGCCGAGACGCAAGGCCGCGCACGCTAATAGCCTCCCCCGCCTTGCTTCATGAACCCAGCGGGCAAAACCGCTGGGTTCATTTTCACAACTTTAATTTATAAGAGATAACAATGGATGACTTCATAATCTGCCCGGAATGCGGAAGAGAATTTATGGTAGTCTGGACCAACGATGGTCTTGGGCCACCTGAGTATTGTCCGATGTGTGGAGCGTATATAGACAATGAATAGAGATCCTCAAAAAACATTAGATTGGTGTGTTGAACATGAAGTTACTTTCAAGCTTACGAAAACGGCTGACCAATTGGTTGTTACCGCGAGGTGTGACAATATCGCCGCAGAATACTTTGTCGATCAACCATACACCGAATACACAATTGGAAGAGCTATCCAGGCGGCTTTATTCGCAGTTAAGGAAGGATCAGAATTCCACTCCAAATTCGGACACTTCCCGCCCACAATCCCGTCAAGAAGAGATGGACCAACTGGAGATGGCACTGACAAGGCAGGAGATTGAGACTGCCAAAGCTGAAACAATGTTGAAGCAAAGTCTCAGTATGCCTCATCGGACCTACCCACCCGCAATGACACATGATGGAATGTGCTGGGTAGCGACGGCCAAGTTCATTGATGACTCGATGCTAGTGGGTCGTGGGTTGAGCCCAGCAGAAGCGTTGATGGATTACGACTTGCAATGGCTAGGTGTGAAAGGAAAAGAATGAGTGGAGTCGCTTTAATACAGTTTTCCAATTTAGACCTCAAGAAATATCTTGTTCTGGGTCGTCAGGGATTTGATCGCAACTTAGCCGAAGCTGCTGACAGTGCCGGTCACGAACCACCTCTGCATCACATGCTGTGCGTGGCAGGGATGAAGAATCCCGACGCTAAGTCTGTCGATGACCTTGTGGCATACTTGGATTTATTCCACGCTGGCTTCATGATCGTGGCCGACGAACGCGACTGGACTGAGATTTTAGAGTTGGCCTCCATGCCTTGCATTCTTTCTCAATCGGTACAGCGTGGGCTAGACGTGGGAATCATGACAGGCACATTAACTCAGTGGAGAACTGCCCTGCTGCGGGGATGCCAAAAGGAAGCCAGCGGGGCGGCCAGAGGAACTTTCAACGCCATCTACAATGAGTTTCGTAAGGTAGGGATATCTGGAGCATTTGAATTTCGAACAAAGCAAAACACACGTGATACAACATTCTTGCTAGAACACCGACCGAACTAACTTCATAAGGTTACACATGTCTGAAAATATAAAGCTGATAACTAGAACGAAGAAAGGAACCCTGCTGAAGGTTCCAGCCACAATCGAGCGTGAAGGTGGTCGAATCTACTTTGTAAAATCCCCTTTCGAATTGAAAGATGAAATCAAGTCGATGCAAGGGTCGCGATGGCATGGGTTCATACCAGAAGATCATCGCAAGATTTGGTCGGTAGCAGACTGCACTAGAAACAATTTCCAACTTAGTTATATGCAAGGTGGGAACCCTTACGAAAATTGGGATCAACCGCTAAAGAACTTCGGCTACACTCGTAGCTTGTTCACGCACCAGAAGCTAATGACCGATCACTGCCTGACGTATCACTACGCGATACTGGCAGCCGAGATGGGCACAGGTAAAACACTGTCCGCTATCGAACTGATGGAGAAGTCTGGAGTGATGGACTGGTGGTGGGTGGCTCCGAAGTCTGGCCTTGCTGCGGTAGAGCGTGAGTTCGTCAAGTGGGATCTGAAAGTGCAACCCAGGCTGATGACTTACGATCGACTCCGTATTGAGATCGAGCGATGGGAACCAGGACAGCCAGCGCCACAAGGTGTGATTTTCGACGAGTCCTCACGCCTCAAGACAGCGAATGCGAAACGCACAAAAGCCGCTCAGCATTTAGCTGACTCTATCCGAGACGAGTGGGGTTGGGATGGGTACGTTGTCTTGATGTCTGGAACACCATCGCCCAAGTCGCCTGTTGACTGGTGGCCTCAATGTGAGATAGCCTATCCTGGCTTCGTGAAAGAGGGAAGCGATAAAGCTTTCGAGTGGAGATTTGGTATCTTCCAGAAGCAGATGTCCGACGCTGGAGAGTTCTGGAAGCGCAAGACATGGCGAGATGACGAAGCCAAATGTGATGTGTGTGGTGAGTTGGCAGACCACCCCGATCACCTTGCGGACGATGGCGACAACGAGTTGTTTGGCGGCGACGAGACACACGCTTTTGTGCCAAGCAAAGATGAGGTCAGCTACCTGTACGAGCGGCTCAAGGGATTGGTCGTCACACTTAAGAAGAAAGACTGTTTGGACATCCCCGATAAGATTTATCGTGAGATTGTGCTCGAACCCACTTCGACTCTTAAACGTGTAGCAAAGGCTCTGGCCAAGTCTGCTGAGACAGCGATCCAAGGTCTCACATGGTTGCGTGAACTGTCGGACGGCTTCCAATATAAAGAGAAGCAAGAAGGTACAAAGCAATGCCCGGTCTGCAAAGGCGAGGGCACGTGCGAACAGTGGAAACTGAACGAACAGTTAGACGAGTCATTTAAGATCACCGAAGGATGTCTTACCTGCGACGGCACCGGTAAGGTTCCCAACATGGTGCGTGACACCAAAGAGATCAAGACGCCGAAGGACCAAGCTGTCCGTGACCTGCTGGAAGAGAACGAAGACTCAGGTCGCATCGTGATCTTCGCTGGCTTCCAAGGGTCAATCGATCGCATACTGAGAATTTGTCATCGTGAGCATTGGGACGTGGTGCAGGTGGATGGTCGTGGGTGGAAAGTCAAGAAACATGACGGCGAGAAGACCCCGCCGAAGACCAAGCCATTGGACTACTGGGCTGACAGGAGCAACGAACGTGTAGCGTTCGTGGCTCACCCAGCATCGGGAGGCATGGGCCTGACCCTGACCGAGGCAAGTATGGCTGTGTTCTACAGCAACGACTTCATGCCTGAGTCGCGGTCGCAAGCTGAAGATCGTATTCACCGTCCTGGTATGGACGAGAACAGAGGGGCTACTATTGTTGATCTGTTCCATCTCGGAACAGATCGCCGTGTACTTAATGTATTGAAAGACAACCGTCGTCTAGAATCTATGACCTTGGGAGAGCTACGGGAGAGTATGGAATGATTTGGCATCCTGTGGTGGGTTATGAAGGCTACTATGAGGTGAGCGACACTGGACTTGTCAAGTCAATGGCTAGATAGTTGGAAATACACAAAGGTATAAATATGAAATCCTTGATCGGAGAGACCCATGTTAATTAGTGAATTGGTTGATACTTTGTCGTACTGCCTCGACGACGTTGAAGTGGTGGTAGAGGTCAACGGTGTGCAACACACCATCACTGCTGCTGATGAGACCAGTCAAGCGTTGATACTGGTTGTTGACACGGACCAAGAAGAGCGGGAGATGCGATGAGCCATTTGAACTGTTGTCCAGCTTGTCAGTCTGCCAATTTGAAGACTATGCTATACTTGGGAAGACAACCTAAATCATTGATATCGTTGCAGACCGACCCTATAGAGTCGGCGGCATCTGAAAGGCACTCGATAACACTGTCAATATGTCACAACTGTGCTCATGTGCATAACATCGACTTCGACCCTAGTGCTGTCTCCTACTCTGACGCCGGGTGTCGCATGTACAATGCTGGCGAAGGCTGGCAGGATCACATGGCAGAGGTCAAAGAACTTTGTGAGGCGTTACCAGACATGGACTTGATCGTAGAGATTGGGGCCGGAGATTGCGAATTCCTCGCATCCTTAAAGTCCGACGCTATTAAGCTGGCTGTTGATCCTTGTGACGCCGTAGTGAGAGCCGAGGAACTGGGGCTACACTATCGACAGGAATACTTCCGGGCCGATAGACACATGCCTGATGGCACAAAAGGTAACACCCTTGTAATCATGCGCCACCTGTTGGAGCACATGGAACACCCGCGAGATTTCATTGAAAAGATCGTGGCTCGTGCTGAACAACTGAAGCATGACACATATCTGTATATTGAGACACCATGCTGTCAAGAAGCGTTGAAGCGAACACGCATCGAAGACTGGACCTACGAGCATCCACAGCACTTTACCGTCAGGAGCATGATGAAGATGCTTCGCGCGTGCGGTATCGAGTGGTCTTCTGTCTGCACTGGTTACGAAGGCGAAGTCCTTAAGAGTATCGCCAAGATCGAGCCGAGAACCAAGCGTGGCCTGTCGGTAGACGATGTCCTAAGAAACTACAAGGAGGCAACTGACTCAATAGTTAATGCGTCTTTGTGGATAAATGAGAACATTCAAAACATAGCTTTGTGGGGTGGTGCTGGCAAATCCGCCGTATTCATTCACAAGTTCGGCCTTCCTGGCTTCGCAACTGTGGTTGACAGCCACGACGTCAAGTGGGGTTACTGCGTCCCCGGAACGGGAATCAAAATGGTTCCAACTTCCGTACTGAAAGACAACCCTGTAGATTACATCATTGCAACTACTTCATGGAGAGCAAATGATATAGCTCGTGAGATCAAACGCGACAAGATACCCTGCAAAAAACTATTAAAATTCGAAAATGGAAAACTAACGGAGGTTCCTCTTGGCTAGAACTAAGAAACGACAACAGCAGATGAACAAGATCCACAAAGCACGTAACGCAAAACGACGCGCCCAGCTTGTTATTCAACCTGACGATTTCCGAACCTGTATCCCAGCGATGAATGTACCGGAGTCGCTGAAACTCATCGCCGACCGTGATCCCAGTTTATGGATGTCCTTCTTTGAATATTTTCAGTTTTTCGAGAAGCATCACTACATGCAATATGGTAAGTCGTCGATACAGAAAATAAACGATTTTGTAAGTTTGTTTTTCACAGCCTGTCAGAGAGACGACTATTTGCCAGCCAAGCAGTACCTCGCTAACCTGATTCAGTGCGGTCATATTTTGCAGCACTTGGTAGCCGTCTCCTCGTATCGTACAACCAACTCGGTGCTAGACGCCTCCCTTATGATCGAAGGCAACGTACCCAAGATAATGACGTTGCAAAATCCACGGTGCGATTTGCAACTAAATCAGGAGAAGCTGTTTGACATCGACCCGCAATCGGCCTCCATCTGGTACATGATGTACTTACTGGGTATTTCGGCCACGACAGCAAAGACGTATGCGAACATGCACCGTCACCTGGAACTGATGGATGAGAGATGGATACCTCCTCACAATTCTGTTAGCGGATTGTACTTCGGCTGCACGTACATCAATCCTGGTGCTGTGCGTCGGGTGAAGTCGATTATGAACAAAGGTATAAAAGCCAAAGGGGTGCCCACGTTCACGAACAATCCTGACCCAAAATCCATTGCGATTGTAACTGAGCGTTGGCATAGAAACCACGCTGTGTACAAGTCGCAGTCACCTCTACTTGAGCAGCTTAAGGACGATTACAAGCTCACCTTGGTTTGGACCAACCCGCCCGATCAAGTGCCACCCACGATCGTCAAGGATTACTTCGATGACGTGTGTCACATGTACTTCAAGCCTGACGGCTCAATGGTCATCCCGGATAAAGTCAAGAACAATGACTTCGCGATGGTCTACTATCCCGATATCGGAATGTCGGACGAAAGCATTTGGATGTCGAACATGAGGATCGCTCCGATCCAGGCTGTAGGTTATGGCCACCCTGACACAACCGGCGACAACAATGAGATCGACTACTTCATCGGCGGGCACGTCGAGAAGGACGCCGGAGCCGCCTACTCCGAAACACAGATCCTCATTCCTGGTCTGGCTCAAGAGCCTGCATGGCCCTCGGTGGAGCGTCAGAACAACTACATCGACGACGGTATCGTTCGCATCAACTGCGTGTGGGGACCGGACAAATACAACCACCCTCTACTGATGATGTTGGCAGAGATCAACAAAGCTGTCTATAAGATCAACCCTGACTCCAAGCATGAATTCAACATGTATGGTAGCCCTGGTTTGAATCGCTATGCCGCTCTGCCCGTCTTCAACCACGATGTAAAGACACTGTTACCGAACGCCAAGATTCATTCTCAGTGGGAGTATGTTGACTACATGCGAGAGGCCGAAAAGAGTGACTTCGCTTTGAACTCGTTCCCCTTCGGCTGTTATAATGTGTTGGTAGAGTCCTTGTGGATGGGCCTTCCATTCCTGTCGCTGGTTGGTGACAGATTCTATAACAAAGCCGGTGCGTACCTGAACGAGCGAGTTGGGATGGAAGAAAACAACTTCCACGATCCTCAAGGCATGATAGCCAAAGCCGCCGAGTTGATTACCAACCCGGAAGCTCTTAAGAAGCAGCGAGAGCATCTTGCCGCCCTCGATCTTAAAGAGCGATTATTCACGCTAGAGGGTAAACACTTCCTCGGGGCTGTAGACCACATCCTCGCAAATCACCCGATTAACGACACTACGCTGATAGGAGAACAACAATGACCAAACTGAATAACGATATGGCTGCCGAAATCAAAGATCATATAGCTCGAAAGCAGCTAACGCAAAAGGAAATTGGTGCGAAGTTTGGCGTCAGCCGCTCTGTAATTTCTGACATTGCGTGTGGGCGTGTCCACAAGGATGTGAAACCCGCGATGGAAGCCAGCGAAGAGGAAGCCGAAATCTTCAAGCTTCAGTCGGAGGTTGCTCACTTACGTGAGGAACGCAACCTTGCTAACCGACGTTTGAAGCAAGCCGCCAAGACGCAAGGCTTGTTCCAGGCAATCGCCGAAGAGATGGAAGCTAAGGTCACGCCTATGTCAGCGTTGCCTAAAGCCCGGCCAGTATTCGAGCCAACACACGACACCAAGAGCGAACATCTGGTGATGCATTTGTCGGATGGTCACTTCGATCAGGTAGTGACAAAAGATGACACGGGTGGGTTGGAGACGTATGATTTTCCAATCGCTATGGCACGTGCCGAGCGACTGGTAGATGCCACTCTTAAATGGACGCAGGAAACTCTTGCTCCTCAGTTCAAGTTCCCTTCGTTGACCATCCTGTCCTACGGCGACCACACGAGTGGTGAGATCCATGGCGCGGCTCAACGGTCGTATTTCCGCAACATGTTCAAGAACTGTCATGCCATCGGCCAGCTTCAAGCCCTGATGATCCGTGACTTGGCTCCTCATTTCGAGCAAGTCAACGTGGTGTGTGTCCCTGGTAATCATGGGCGTCGAAGCCAGAAGAAAGATTACAATGGACCTCACGACAACTGGGATTATCTGGTGGCCTTGACCGCCAAGCTATATTGTAAGGATTTGGCCAACACCAATTTCTGCATTCCAAATTCTTTCAGTTGCAACGTTGATATTGACGGTGTTGGCTTTCAGATTTTCCACGGTGACGATGTAAAGTCACAACTTGGCATCCCCTGGTACGGACTGGAAAAGAGGCGGCATCGAATGATGGCGTTGGAGAATGTTCGACAAGGCATCCCAGTACGCTACTACTGTTGTGGTCACTTCCATCGTCCCGGTAGCACCACCGAGGTCAATGGTGAGATGCTCATCAATGGTGCGTGGCCCGCGAGCGATGCATACAGTTACAACGCCTTTGGTGGCTTTACTGAACCCTCCCAGTTGATCCATGGGGTCAATAAAAAATACGGAATAACTTGGAGACTTCCGGTCAAAATCCGCTGCGACTATGAAGGTCGTGGACCACGACGGTATAAACTTGCAGACATGGATGATGTATCTATTTAATTTAACCCTTTGGAGATTTGAATTATGGCTGGAGCCATCGCAACCCTTATCACTTCCTCGGTCGCTGTCCCGAAAACAGCCACCGGACTCCGAGCACAGAACCGACACGCCTACGCTGAACTGGAGCAGCTACAGGCAGTAGGAGATCCCGCTTTGGCGTCTCCTTACTTGAAGGCTAGTGCTGTTTCCACCGTCGCCGACAACGGCGGTGGATCTGGAAACCTTACGATCACTATTAACTTCCCTAAACAGGGTGTCGCAGTGACCACCGGCAACATCGCCTATGATGCTGCTGCCGCTGCCATCCAGACAGCAATCGACAATGCTTTGGCCACCAAGGTTATCCTGGCCACTTACGTCGCTGGCGACGTTGATGCCGGAGCATGTGTGGACTTCTCGTCTGCTACCTGTGCAATCACTGCAAACGGCACAACCGTTAATGGTGCCTACATGGTTGTCACGACTGCCAACGCAGGCGACTTGAGCGTCAACGCTCCCGCCGTGACTGAGACCACTGTTGGTACTCAGAACCGTCCTGCTCAAGCCCTTTTGGATGTCTACGGGGTTTTCTCTCCTGCTTCCACTGTCACTCCTCAGAGTGGTGCCACTCCTGCGGACGCCGACTATGCTGACGGAGCTAATCCTATGTCTCTCAGCCCTGGTCTGATCGACCTGTTGGTGTCAGAGGTGCAGGCCAACGAAGATGTGGCAATCGGAAAATATCTCCGATCGAAGATCGGCTGCGTCTGATGAACTACTTGGTGACAACTCCAGCGATGGGGTTGCCACCTTTTTATATTTTCACTTGACAATATTCAGATGGCATGGTATACTTTAGATATGAGAGCTTTGTACTTTATCCCTCTTCTGCTTTTGGTAATACTTGCATTAAAAGAGGAGTCTGAACCACACAAGATTAGGAGAGCGTTTATTGAGGCCGCTCAAGACGCAGACGCTCATGTGTGCGAGTCGAATCCTAACCTGATCCTGAAGATAGAAGCGCAGAAGCAAGCAGAATTACAGGCCAAGCTTGACGTGCAAGGTCATCAAAGATGGTCCAAACGATACAAGTATCTTCAACATAAACTAGGTAACGAATTCACATTCAGCGAGATATGTGCGGAGACATGGAAGAGGCAAGCAGACTGCACCCCATTGGAGATCGCCACTGAGTTCTTTCATTGTTGGAAGCAATCACCCGGACACTGGAAGACAGCCAAAGCTGCACACCACTATTATGGCTGTGGGATGGCACAAGGAAAGAGCGGAGTTTGGTACGGTTGTATAATCGTGGCAGATAAGAAATAATAATTTGACAACCTTCCTTTTATGTGGTATACTTTAATATGAACAACGTACACACAACACTTGACGGAATCCAAAAGAAGCTTCAGCAGCAATCGTTCGACGTCTCGGTGCTGGCCCTATGGTCACACGCCAAGGCAACAACAGGACTCACGGAAGACGACATTCGAGCGTTCACCTTCCGCCCTGAGTTTCTTACTCCTGAAGAGGCCAAGAAGAACAAGGACGCCAAGTTCGCGACGAAGCCACCCGTTTACTGCGACAAGAATTGGCACAATGCTCTTCGACTTCATGACGAGAGTTTGGTTCCCATGCCCGGTATCACACGTCCTACCCCACCGGCTTGGATTGGTACATCGGTAGGAGGGAGAATATAATGAGTTTAGACACCCAGCACATCCTGCTAGCCTCTCTGTATATTGGCTTCCTCTGTGCGATGGTTATTGCGTCGGTAGTGGCTTTGTCTCATGCGGCGGATAAGGTACTACAAAGAAAGTCCTTCACACAGACAGCAGTTTGGCTATCGTTGATCCCAATTATAATCACTGTGATGCTGTTCACCTTGTCTTACGGATACCTGAAACATGAAGAACTACAAAAACGAGTTGACAACAACGGTGACATTCGCTTTACTGTGTCTGATGACGGCATTGACATTTGGTTCCGAAAACGACCAACCAAAACCCCAGTGCGTTAGAGTCTATGTCGAAGACAGAGGCCCAACTAATAGTGCTGGCAGCGGCACATACATCACCCCGCTCTTGATCGCCACTTGCAACCACGTTGTATCAGATCGCAAGGAAGATAGGTGCGAGGTGGTGTTCCCCAACCAGGAACGCATCCAGGCCAGCGTCATAAAGACCAGCAAGTCACCTGATGTGGCAATACTCAAACTAGACCGTGCTCCTAAAGGAGTCAAGCCAATTGCTTCGGCCTCTTTAGTTGAGGGGCAAGCTCTGGAAATCCAGGGCTATGGCAAAGGAGATTGGAAGTCACAAAGCGGAACATTGAGCGACACGAAATATGGAGATGGAGTTCGGGAAGTCAGCGGAGCGAGAGCACGAAGCGGAGACTCAGGTGGACCGGTACTTGACAAGCAGGGAAGCTACATTGGAACCCTCTGGGGATCGAACAAGGCTGGCACCTACTTCACGCCTGCTAAGTTAGTTTTCAAAATAGCAGAGATAGAAGCAGACAAGCCACACTACCCACAGCCAATCCTATATTGATAGTTTATAGTTACCCACACCAGCCCTGGCTACAAAGCCACGTGGATGAACTGAGACGCCGACACCCGGAAGCGTGAGATAGTATGAAAGAAGTGTGGAAAGACATCCCTGGGTACGAAGGCATGTACCAAGTGTCGAGCAGCGGGCGGGTGCGTTCGTTGGATCGTGTGCTAGAACACCCGCAAGGCGCAAAGAGATTAAAAGGTAAAGTGCTTAAACATTTCTTTAGTTCTTTCGGGTATCATCAAGTCGGCCTGTCAGGTAAAACTACCTCCGTGCATATACTTGTCGCAGCGGCGTTCCTTGGTCCCCGCTCTAAAGGGGCGGAAGTTAGACACGGTGCTAATGGCATAAATGACAACTCAATAAGCAATTTAAGTTATGGTACTCGACAACAAAACGCATTGGATCAGCGACGAGACGGTACTCACGGAGGCAGAGCAGTGAAACGAAGCGACGGAAAGGAATTTATTAACCTGTCCGTAGCAGCAGAAGAGACAAGGTGTTCACGACCAAATATAAATCATGTACTAGCGGGAAAACGAAACAAAGCCGGAGGTTTTAGCTGGTCCTATGCTTAGATTCAGAAAAGACGCTTATTATATCGATTCAGAGACCGCAGGCTTTCATGGTCTCGCTACGCTCATTCAATGGGCCTACCAGGATGAGGATGTTCACCTGCACAACTTGTGGGACGTCCCGGTCCAAGAGACCCTCGATCTGATCGAGCGGTTCATGGGCTCGACTTGCGTGTTCTTCAATCTTACATACGACCATTTTCACCTTTGTAAAATCTACACTATGTGGAGCCTGCTTCCTCGCAATGCGATACCACACGAGATTCCTATGGATGTGTTGGTACAGGCTGAGAAGGACGCTCGCGATGGTCCTTGCCTCAAGCCCAAGGATGCCATGTGTCTCATGATGCACAGCCGTAAGGGGCAGTTCCAGTCGCTTATGGCTCGTAATGATATCAAAGTCACCAAGGTTCCAACCTTGCTGGCACGGCCTCTCGCCGACCACCTGGAAGATTTGATAGAGTTCGACGGCATCTTGTTCGCTGGGCGTAAGAATCCCAACGCACCTAAGTGGGGAGTGTTCGACAGGATCAAGCGAGGCAAGGAAGACGCAGTCGATCCGAACTTCAAGGATGTGATACTGCGATTCAAGCCAGCCCGTGGGTTAAAATATCTTGCCCAACACTGTCTTGGCTTGGCTCCTGAATTTAATAGCTTCAAGGATGTGTACCCTGAGCGTCCACGTAAGATGGTGGAGTTGGGATACGCCCCGTTCGCTGCTGCCATTTCATCTGCTGAAGAGAACTGGGAAGTAAGAGACAAACAAGGAAAACTTAAAGGCCAAGCGTGGCCAGCACTAATTGAATATGACATTGAACATTGGAGAACGAATGAAGAGGCAAGACGATACGCAAGAGATGATGTTGTTTACACCCGGTTGCTTGATGAGTATTTCGGCTTCCCAAGTGCAGGTGACAACGATTCCGTGCTCTCATGCATGGTTGCCGCCGTCCGATGGCACGGCTTTACAATTGACACCGAAGAGGTTTCCGAACTATATGGAAAATCCCAGCAGGTGCTCAGGAAATCCCCAGTAAACATCAACAAGCCGACACAGGTCAAGAATTATATTCGCGAGGTGATGGACGAGAGCGAAGCCACCCTAATCGACAAGTCTACTAAGAAAGCCAACCTTGAAAAGATACGAGATGGATATGTCGTCGATCCAGATAGTGAAGATTTCGATGAAGAAATTGGAGGAGAGGTATGTGTACGTTGTCTTGGCGAAGGGACAGAAAATGATGGTGCTTGTCCTCGGTGCGAAGGTCGCGGCTTCCTTCCAGAAGGTCCGACCCTTGCCTCAGTCCGTGCTGGGGAGATCCTCAAATGCAAAGCAGCGGCTAAGGAAGTTGAACTCTATACCAAGCTACTTAAAGCTGGTCGCTTCCATGCAGCGTTCAAAGTCATTGGAACCTTATCCTCCCGTATGGCCGGAGGTGAAGGTCTCAACGCTCAGGGCATCAAGAACTCTGAGGAAGTGCGAACGGCGTTCCCTCTCAAGTGGGACGGGATGATCTTGTGTGGTGGTGACTTCGATGGCTTCGAGGTGACGATTGCTGACGCTGTCTTCGCTGATGAGAAGCTGCACAAGAATTTGCTTGAAGGCATTTCGATTCATACAATGATGGCCGAGAAGATTTACCCTGATAAGACCCGCGACGAGATCAAGGCATCAAAAGGGTATAAAGACGGTGGTGACGTTGACATGTACACTCGCGGTAAGCAGGCTGTGTTTGCTACGTTGTATGGTGGGGACGCCAACACGATCAACAAGAAGCTGTCGATCCCAAAGAAGATCGCCGAAAAGGCATTCGACGATTTCCAGAGTGAGTACCCCGGCATCAAGGAGACCCGCGACAAGATCGCCGAAGACTTCAGCGCCATGAAGCAGCACGGTGAGATCGGGACCGGCCATATCAGTTATAAAGAACCCGCCGAGTATATTGAAACCTTCCTCGGCTTTCGCCGTTACTTTACACTGGAGAATAGAATTGCAAAAGCCCTCTACGACCTCGCCAGAAACGTCCCCAAGCAATGGAGAAAACTCCAATTCGAGGTGGTACGACGCGACCGCAAGCAGACACCAGCAGGGGCCGTTTCATCGGCTTTATATGGGGCTGCCTTTCAAATCCAAGCCTCAACCATCAGAGCCGCAAACAACCACCTCATCCAGTCCCCAGGAGCGATGATTACCAAGCAGTTGCAGCGGGACATATGGAACTTGCAGCCTGCGGGTGTAGGCGAGTGGATTGTGGCCCCGATCAACATCCACGACGAAGTCCTGTCTGTCACGAAGCCTGACCGAGTTGAAGATGTAACAGCCGTGACGGTCAAGACCGTCGAGTCATTCCGGCCCCAGGTGCCGTTGATTGGAATGAAGTGGGTGAAGAGTATGGAGAACTGGGCAGGCAAGTCTGGTGAGGGTGAGAACCTGAAAGTTCATATCAGCCCGCACGGGATCGAAGGATGGAACGCCGACGACGAGGGGTGCTATGTCGAACCTATGGATATTACCGAATTAGAGGAATTGGATGATCTTCCTGACCCCTGCCCTGACACAAGTTCACTTGAGGATTTAGTACGATAATTCATTTGACTTTGACAGCAAAGTATGGTATAATTTAGATAGGAGAAACGAATGAAGATGTTTAGCGATTGTTCAGGACCGTGTGAAACTTGTGCCAACAGCGAAGGCTGCATGGCGGGTCACGGCGATGACGACTATGTGGAACGAACACCGGAGACAGAGGCACGGAAGAAACAGCGACAAGAAGAACTGGCTAAGCGAAGAGAACAAGAACAAAAAACAAGAACAAGAGAACAACATGAACCAGAGACAACGCGATCACCTACAACAGATCATTTCCCTGCTGTCTGATGGTCACGAAGATGTGACTGCTACAGCCAACGATCTGAACAACAGTATCCTTAAGTTGGACGTCCGCATCAAGGCAAAGCAAGCCCTCAATATGGATGTCCACGCTGTAGGACGACGCATAAAGCGACTGGATGCCTACCTGAAAGCACAAGGCAAACGTATACAGCGGACGCGCGACGAGTTGAAAGAAATCGATAAGACCGTGACTATAACTTGGTAATCTCACCCTGTACAGTAGCTCAATGGTAGAGCGCCTGACTGTTAATCAGGTGGTTCCAGGTTCAAGTCCTGGCTGTACAGCTAACCCCTTGGAGAAATGATATGGGATGGGCTGGTGGAAGTAGATTGGCCGACGACGTTTGGGATGTGATACGTGACCTTATTCCAGATAGTAAACAAAGGGCACTAACTGCCCGAGAAATAATCAAGCTATTCGAGCATGAAGACTGCGACACGATAGACGAAGCAGAGATCCTGTGTGAAGATGCTGGTAAGAAGCGGTGGCTTCGTGGTATGACCTGCGAAATCTTCGAAGCCCTTCCTGAGTACACGCCTTTAGAGGATATGTGATGAAATTTGCAGTAGCCTACATGAATGCTTTTGACAATGATCTCCAGATAACAGTTGTTGAGGCTGTTGACTGCATCAAAGGAATCATTGAAGGTGCTCGTGTTCTCATGAAAGCCGATGACGCCGACGATTGGCTCGCTGATTTGTACAACACGGCAGTTGATACTACCGACAATCTTGACTCGGCCATCGAATTTATTCAAGTTGAGTTTTTCAACTGTGATCTACACATCGCAATAAAGGTACTATGATGCAACTTATAATTAAAGATGGCTTAGTAATTGCCACCCACGAGGATTATCAAGACGTGGCGGATTTATACCCTGATACCGAGTGTGTATCTTGGGACGAGCTACCGATGCAAGGTCCATTCGACGACTTTCCTTACGACCCTCGAACTGAGGAGCAGAAAAAGGAAGCATACAAGGATGCTCGTCGTATGTCTTACCCTCCAATATCCGATCAG